>Ga0173478_10000172_pt1 | contig 10550 bp, 10 predicted proteins | sample NitcycUS014104B1_FD_122623 | JGI IMG/M metagenome (GOLD analysis project Ga0173478, IMG submission 122623) | Soil microbial communities from Arlington Agricultural Research Station in Wisconsin, USA - Nitrogen cycling UWRJ-S014-104B-1 (version... | ecosystem: Environmental > Terrestrial > Soil... | reverse complement strand
TCGACGCGCTCGAAGAGGTTGTCCACCGCGGTTTCGCGCGAGAGCACGAGCACGGCCAGAATGGCGAGCACGGCGCCGGCCACGAGAATGCGACTTCGATGTGAGCTCATGACCGTGTAGCGACCATTTTCAGTCCACGGATTCCTGTGCTAGCGTGTGGCCGGTGAAGCCGACACATATCACGGTTCCGAACTTTCTCACCGCCGCGCGCATTGCGCTGGCCGCCGTCGCGGGCGGATTCGCCGTCGCCGCCACGCACGAAGCCCTGGCGGTGTCACTCCTCATCACAGCCTCGGTGCTCGATGTGTTCGACGGGTGGTACGCGCGCACCTTCTCGACTCCGACCTCGCTGGGAAAACACCTGGATCCTGTCGCCGACAAGATTCTTGTCGGCGTCATCCTGCTCTGGCTGGGCGCCGATGCGCGCTCGGTCACGGTATGGTGCCTGGTGGGCCTGGCACTGGCCCGTGAGGTCGCCGTGACGGTGCTGCGCACGTACAACACCCGACGCCACGGCCGCATGATCCCGTCCAGCGCTCTGGGCAAGCTCAAGATGTTCCTGCAGTGCGCGGGCGGGTGCACGATGCTCGGGATCACGCACTTTCTGGGAAAGTCCACACCGGCGCCGGTGGAGATCGGCCTCCTGGCGGGCATGCTGGTGGTGTCGTTGTGGGCCATGGCAGGCTACATCAAAGCAAAGGGGCCTGCCGCCGACCACGAGCAGACCCACTTTGCGCTACGCTCACCTGGTTAGGCTGGTAGCAAGACCAAACGTAGCGGGGCAGTTGACGATTGTCAAGGTGTGCGCCTGCGGCTATCTTCAATACAGTGACCATCCACACATCGATCCGAGGTGCCTTCCGGCGCGCCATTGCCGGAACGGTCGTGCTGTGTCTGGTGTCCACCGGCTTTCCCTCCCACGGGCCGCGACCGGTTCGCGCCGGAACAAACATGCGTGTGCAAGCAACCGCGCAGCCCGAACCGTCGAACGACCATTTCCTGCGTGATTCGATACCGGCCACGCTGGCCGCCTCCGATCCGCCCGATTCAACCGACGACGACTTTGTGCTTCCGGAAGAGAAGAGCAAGAAGCAGCTCACCAAGGAAATCGTCATGTGGACCGTGATCGCCGCCTTTGTCGCCTTTTTCATCGTGAAGGTGTTCATCGAGCAGGACGACGAGCCCGCCGATTCCGGTTCCAACGGAAAACCGATCACCCCGCCGCAGTAGCTAGCGCCGGCCCATCGCTCCCGGCTCCACGGTGAGCGGTGTGTGGCGCGACACGTGCTGGCCCGAACTCAGGTCCATCACTTCCACCAACAGCTCGTAGTAGCCGGGATCGAGTGTCCCGATGTCGATCGCGATGCGCTCGTGGGTGCTGTGCGTGGTGGCATTGCGCGTGAACGATTGTGAAATGATCGGGTCGTCGTTCTCGAATCCAAGAGCACCGGTGGTGACGTGCAAGAGCTCGCGCCACGCCGGCGTCTCGTTGTACGTCGACGGGTAGATGCTGTAGCGCACCTGGTATTCCGTCGCGCCGTCGAGCAGGTGCAGTCCGTACACTTCGACGTAGGAGCGCACCGGATCCGATGGCGAGAACACGTGCCCGATGCGCGGACGCATGCGCTGCCCTCCGCGCTCCACGAATCCCGCCGCCCTGGGATCGCCGGGAGTGGTTTCGTCGTACAGAAGCACGTCGCTCAAGGCCAGCTGGTCGCCCGCAAAGCGGCTGGCATCCGCGTCGCCGCGCGCCAGGGCGCGCACGCGCACATGCTCGTCCTGCATGCTCCACGCCACGCGGTAGGAACCGAACTCGACCGGAAAGCGCCGTACGATCTCGAGCACGCGATTGCCCGAGACGGCGCGCGGCGGGAGCTGCGACGTCCACACCGTGTCGGCTTCGCTGCCGTCGCGTTTCCACACCGAATCGAACAGCGCGCCGCGAATCAGGTACATGTTTGTCGACCCCGGGAGCGCGTACGCTTCCACCGAATCGGCGTCGACGCGCATGCCGCTGTAAAGCGAGGCGTGCAGGTCGTCGTCGCGGAAGACAGTCACGTCGAGGAGCGCGGAGATGCGCGCGGTGTTGGACAGGAGCTGCGAAATTTCGCCTTCGTTGCGCATGTTGTGCAGCACGTAGTCGTCGTCGTAGGGGATGCGCGGGTCGCCGTTCAAGAATTCATCCACGAACAGGAACTGGCGGAACTCACCGCCGCGGTTGTACGACCAGGTTTCGACATGGCCGTCCATGGAGGCGCCCAGCGTGTGCTCGACCTTGAGCGGAGGGCCGTACTTGATGAAGGTTTCGCCGCGGTCGGTGCGCCACCCGCGCCGTTGGGTCCAGTCATTGGAAAAAAGCATGTCGGTGACGAACACGCGATAGATGTGCTCTAGCTGGCGCTCGTTGACGGCGGTGGTGGGGTCGGGATCCGACGCCACCCAGTACCCGCGGCGCAGGACGTCGCGCTCGTCGCGCGTGGCCTCGTGAAACGTAGTGCCCGACTTCGCAGGCAGCACCGTCGCCAGATCGTCGTAGATGTCGCGGTCGGCTTTGGGAAGCAGGGACAGACCGCGCTCGTAATAGCGGCCGCACAGGTCGTACTGCTTCGCGTCATACGCGAGCGTTCCGCGATAGAGGTAGAAGCACGCCTCTCTGGGAAACTGCGCCAGGATCTGGTCGGCTTCGCGCGCCGATGTGTCGGCGAGCGAGTAGCGCGCATACAGGTAGAGTTTCGCCGCCTCCATATTGGAGGGGTCGCAGTTCCATGCGGTGCGCAGCTGCCGTCGCGCAATGTCGAGGTCGTCGGTGTATGAATTCAGCCGTTTCCAGTTTCGATAATGATAGAGGCCGATCAGGTAGCGCGCATCGCAACGCTTGGGATCGACATCGAGCGCGTGCTGCAGCGTGCCGACCGCGTCGGGGAAGAATCGCTGCGCAAAATAGGTGCGACCAAGCTCGAGCATGAGATCGATGTCGCGGGGAAAATGTGTGCGTCCCTCTTCGAGCACGCGCTGCGAGCGCAGCCGCCCGTCAATGGTGCCGCGCTCGCGCCAGGTCTTGCCGAGCAGGATGTATGCGCGGGCATCGGAATGCTGATCCAGGTTGGAGTGCTCGAGGAGGTCGATGGCGCCGGTGGTGTCACCCTGCGCGAGCATGTCCGAGGCGCGGGTCACGACCGCACCGGGGTCGCGCGGCTCCGCCGCCGCCGTGGAGGCGCGGAGGAGGCTCGCGGCCAGAATCAGGAGAAGCAGGGAGACACGCGCCACGACAGGGAATATAGGCTGCCGGCGCGCCGGTTTGAAGTCTGCAGTTTTGCGGAGGGAAAAACAAAAACGGCGCGAAGACTCCCCATCTTCGCGCCGCTTTCGGCGTGGATCCTGATTCCTACTAGATATCCACCGGCGTGCCGATGGGGTCTTCCTTGCCGCGGAAGGAGACCTTGAGGGCGGCCGACGGCTCGCTCGTCATGATCTTGAACGCGATGGTGCTGCCCGCTTTCACGGGGTTCTCACCGGTCATGAACATGACGTGATTGCCGGACGCGACGCCGACCCATCCATGCGGCGCGCGCACATCGTCGATGGCGGCGCCGGTGATGATGACGGCGTACACTTCTTCCGAGGAAGTGACGTTGACGGCGAGCGTGGTGATACCGTCGCTCTCCGCCTTTACGTGCTTGCTCGCCGAGGGACCGGCTGCCCATGCAGGAGCGGCGACGACGAACAATGCGAGGAGAATGAGAATGGACCGTTTCATAGAGATGGACTCCCTTTGATGCAAATGCAAAAGCTGTCTGACGGTCGCGGTGAGGTGTTCGAACGCTTCCTTACACCCGGGCGGTGCACCGTTTCCCCGGAAGTCCGGTCGCGGACGAACGTCTGTTTTAGTGCATTAAGTCTAGCACATGAATTCCAAAGGTGTCGAGATACGGGGCGTCCTTACGCCTCGTTCTCGATGCGGGCTTTTGCTTGTCGCATGGCGGAACGACGCGTATGATCCCGCCACCCGAGTTCCAATGGAGGGCTTATCATGCCGGTGCGGTGGCTGCGTCTTGCTTCCTTGTTGTTCCTCATGATTCCCGCGGCTTCCTCATCGGAAGTCGTAAAGCTGCGCGACCAGTCGGTCGTGCGCGGACGCCTGGTGAGCGTCGACGGCGACACGCTTGTGTTCAAGAGCACCTTCGGCACGCTTCGTTTTCACCGCCAGCAGGTGATATCGATTGTATTTGACGACTCCGCGGAAAGTGTCGCGCTCGTGCCTGCGCCCACCACTACGACGCCCAACAATGCGGCGCCCGCGGGGCGGGGAAGAATCGAAGTGGTGTTCAAGGATCGCCAGCTTTCCAGCAAGATCGGAATCGATTTGCGCAAGGACTGGGACGAGCACGTGAGATCGAATCACATCCTGGTCGAGCTTCTCGTGGATGGACGCGTGGCCTACTCCACGGCGGACACCACCATGGACAAGACCATCAACAAGGGCCACCGCACCGAGCTCAAGAACGAAATCGAGCTCGCTGATTTCGGCGTGGATGTGGACAGCGGGCTGCACCACGCGAAGATCGTGGTTCGCAACCGCGACACGATCACCTATCGAAAAGATTTTGAGCCCGAGCCCATCGACATGGTGGTTCCATTCGACAATCTCGAGATCCGTCCCGGCGAGGTCTACCGTCTCGATCTGGGGATCAGCAAGGGCAAGCTGAAGATGGGGCAGGCACGACTCGTCCCCATCAAATGACGCTCACTTGATGGACTTGAGCGCGGCCTCGATCGTGGCGCGCAGCGCTTTGTCATCGCCGCACTCATCGAGCGCAGTTTCCATGAACGTGCGCGCGCGATTCCTGTCATTCATGTCGAGGTACACGAGCCCGAGCCGGTAGTGAAGACGCGCATCGCGCGGCGCGTGTTCGAGTCCCGTCTTTAGTGCCTCTTCCGCTTCGGTGGGCAGGCCTGCTTTTTCAAGCACGGTTCCGAGCCCCACGTACGCCTCCACATCGCCGGGATCGAGCTGGATGGCGAAACGATACTGCGCCACCGCCTCCACATATTCGCCGCTCGCATCCAGCGCCGCGCCCAGCTCGCGATGCGCGGCGGCATGATTGGGAGCCCGCGCCAGCGCGCGGCGCAGAACCGGCTCGGCCGCACGCGGGCTTCCCGACCTGATCTCGCACGAGCCCACGCCCACCATGGCGTCGACATCGGTGCTGTCCGCGGAGAGCGCCTTCTGGAATTCACTCAGCGCGCTGCCGGGCATGTCACGCGCGAGATAGGCGCTGCCGAGACCGCGGCGTCCATAGCCCGAACGAGGCGCGCTCAGCAAACCGGCCTGGAAACACAGCGCCGCATCGGACGCACGCCCGGCGGCGAGATACGCATATCCCAGATGGAACTGCGCGGGTGCGTACGCCGGCTTGATGCGCGTGGCGCGTATGAGCTGGGAGATGGCGTCGTCGGTTTTTTCCTGGCGCAGCAGCATCTCACCGTAACCGGAGAGCGCTTCCACGAGCTCGGGGGAAAGCCGGACCGCTTCCTTGTATTCGGTGCGTGCCTGGTCGTAGTCCTTGTCCGCCTTGTAGGCCTCGGCCAGATCGAGGTGGGCGACCGCGCTCCCGGGAGCGAGGGATGTGGCCGCTTCCAGCTCGGCGACGGCGCGTCGCGCCTGGCCGGCCCCGAGCAGCGCGATGCCGTAGTTGATGCGAATGTCGGGATCCGAAGGACGCTCGCGCGCCGCCGTTTCCAGATGCGTCAGCGCCGCCGCCGTGTCGCCCCGCTCCAGCGCATCGATGCCAAGGTTGTAATGATCAAGAACGTCGCTCGAGCAGGCGGCGAGCAATACCGCGGCGCAGACAACGAAAAAGATTGAAAGGAAGCGCAACATCGCGAACGCGGCACGCACCGCGTACGGATCATAGGCGCGGAATCAGAGAGGTGTCAAAGAGCGTATCAGGCCGGGTGGGGCATCTGCGGAAAGCTTCCGGAGAGCGCCGTCAGCTTCACCGACGCGGTCGAGCCGTGCACAACGAAGACTTTTTCGTTGTTGCACTCGGGATCACCGGGGAAGACAAAAAAACCGAGTCCCTGCGACGTGTACGTCAGCGTGTAGCCGAACAGCACTTCGCCGTCCTTGAACTCCACCATGCACTTCTTGCCGTGATTCTGCCGCGAGAAAAATCCTTTCTTCTCGCTGTACGCAGGATTGCCGTCGAAGTCGCGCACGAAGAAAAGCGCCTTGAGCTTGGTGACATCGACCTCGTAGGTGGCGCCGTTGTCGCTGATCCGGAACATCCGGCGCATGGGGGAGAAATCGATGGTGGTGCCGCGCAGGGTGAGCCCGTCGGCAAAACGGGCCACAACGCGATTCTCGACGCGGCTGATCATGCCGGGTTGAACAGCATTGCGCGTACCATCGACGGGCCGGACCGGGGCTTCCTCGTGGTTCCCCGTATGGTGTCCCCGTGTCGCGACGGCGGTGCGATCGCGCAGATTTTACCGGGCGGCCGGGGAATATGGCGTGAACGCCGCCGCCGTCAGGGGGTCCGCTTCAGGAACGCAGCCAGCATGTCGATCGGCACCGGGAATACGATCGTGGAGTTCTTCTCCGCCGCCACCTCGGTCAGAGTCTGCAGAAAACGCAGCTGCAGCGTGGTCGGGTTCTGGGAGATGACATCGGCCGCGTCGCGCAGCTTGGCCGATGCCTGGAACTCGCCGTCGGCGTGAATGACCTTGGCGCGGCGCTCGCGCTCGGCTTCGGCCTGGCGCATGATGGCGCGCTGCATCTCGACCGGAAGGTCGACCTGCTTCACTTCCACCAGCGACACCTTGATGCCCCACGCGTCCGTCGCCTCATCGATGATATGCTGGAGTTTCTGATTGATGGTGTCGCGCTCGGAGAGCAGCTGGTCGAGCTCGAACTGGCCCAACGTGGAACGCAGTGTCGTCTGTGCCAGCTGTCCGGTGGCGTAGAGATAGTCTTCCACCTCGACGATCGCCTTGTCCGGATGGAGCACGCGGAAGTACACCACCGCGTTCACCTTCACCGACACGTTGTCGCGCGTGATGATGTCCTGCGGAGCCACCTCCATCGTCACCACCCTCAGGCTGACCTTCACCATCTTGTCGATGATGGGAACCAGAATGATGAGACCGGGGCCGCGCACGCCGGCCAGGCGTCCGAGACGAAAGACGACGCCGCGTTCGTATTCACGCAGCACGCGAATGGCCGAGAAGATGACCATGAAACCGATAATGACAACTGCAATCAATGAGAACTCCACAATGACCTCCTTAAATTGACCGCGGCGCACGCCGCACATGAAGCCGTAGTCCGTCGATGCGCATGACTTCAACCGGCGCGCCGTCCTCGATCGATTCGTCGCTCCGGGCATTCCAGAATTCGCCGCGCAAAAACACAGAACCGCCGTGGGAATCGACGGCGCCGCGCGCCACGCCTTCGAGTCCGATCAACCCCTCGCGACCGGTGGTGACACGACGCTTGCGAATCCGCACCGCCATGCTCACCACGAACAAGAAGAAGAGCGCCGTCGCGATCACGGACGGAATGATCACGGCGAGCGACACGCGCATGAACGGCAGCGGGGAATCGATCAGCATCAGCGAACCCACCAGCATGGCAATACTGCCGCCGACGGCAAGAAGGCCGTGCGACGTCACCTTGACCTCCAGTATGAACAGCACGAGGGCGAGTGCGATGAGCGCAAGACCCGCCGCATTCACCGGCAGCATGTGAAACGCGAACGCAGCAGTGATAATGGAAAGCCCTCCCACCACCCCGGGGAGAATCGCACCCGGATGCTGCAGCTCGAAAAATATTCCGAAGATTCCGGCCAGCATCAGGAGATAGGCGATGTTGGGCTCGGAGATCGTGGCGAGGAAGCGCTCGCGAAATGTGGGCGGTGCTTCCACGAGTTCGTCGGACGCGAACGACAACGTGCGCTCGGTGCCGAATACGTCTAGCCGGCGGCCGCTGATTTTCTTCAGAAGATCCATTGGGTCGCGGGCGATGACGTCAATCACATGTGCCGCGAGCGCTTCCTCCGCCGTCGATGAGATGCTTTCGCGCACCACGCGCTCGGCCCACTCGACACTGCGGCCCCGGCGTGTGGCGATGCTGCGGGCAAATGCTGCCGCGTCGTTGGTGACCTTCTCGGTCATGGTGTCATCTTTGTTGTCGCCGCCGCCGATGGTCACCGGGTGCGCGGCGCCGATGTTGGTGCCGGGCGCCATGGCCGAGACATGCGCCGAAAGCGCGATAAGGGCGCCGGCGCTGGCCGCACGGGCGCCCTCGGGATAGACGAAGGTGACGACGGGCACGCGGCTTGCGAGAATGGCCTGAACGATCTCGCGCATGGTGTCGGAAAGACCACCCGGAGTGTCCAGGGTGAGCACCACGCCAGACGCGTTCTGCCCGGCGGCGTCCGCCAGCAGGCGATCGATGTAGATACCGGTGGCCGGGCCGATGGGCCCGTTCACGTGGCCGACGAGGACGCGATTGGATGGACCCGGCCCGACGACGAAATCGTGCAGCGGCCGGTCGGCGCAGGCGCCGGGCGCGAAAAGAATCAGGGCAACCAGCGCGAAAAGGAAAATGTGCCGCGCAAGCGGGGCTGTACGCACGTGGGAAACCATAACAGCACCCGGGGCCGGGTCAAGGGCCCATCGGCGGAGTGAAGGATAAGGTTTGCTGGCTTCGCCAACGGTTTGCTAGCATCCCCGGCAAGTTTTGCCATATTTTACGAGGGGTGAGATCCTTCGAACACGTACTACTACTAAACGCATCCTTCGAGCCGCTGAACGTGATCAACTGGCGGCGGGCTGTGAAGCTCGTCGTCCTCGAGAAAGCGGAGATCATCGAAGTCTCGGATCGTGAAGTGCGATCCGTGTCGACGCGCGTACCGGTGCCATCCGTCGTGCGTCTGACGTCGTTTGTTCGCTTCCGTCGCCGCGAAGCGAAGTTCTCCCGTCGCAACATCTACACGCGCGATAATTTTCGCTGCCAGTACTGTGGAACGCGTCCGTCGTCGCACGAGCTCACGTGTGATCACGTGGTTCCGCGCTCGCGTGGCGGTCGCACGGACTGGGCGAACATCGTGACGTGCTGCGTGTCGTGCAATCGCAGAAAGGGCGGACGCACCCCGGCCGAATCGGGAATGCGACTGATCCGCCATCCGGCGCAACCAACGTGGCTGTGGGGCGTGCAGAACCGGTTTGCGAACCGTCGTCCGCCGAAAAACTGGCACGTCTATATTTACATGGAGAATCGAGAGCTCGAGACGGCGTCTTAGGGGAGGAAAGCGTGGTGCCGGAGGTCGGACTCGAACCGACACGGAGTTTTGGCTCCGGGGGATTTTGAGTCCCCTGCGTCTACCAGTTTCACCACTCCGGCACTCGTCGTTATCTAACGCAACAGCAAGCGGATGTCCAGATAATCCGCGTGGACGCCGGCCCCGCCTTCTGGTACGTTAACGCTCGCGTGGGGCTGTAGCTCAGCTGGGAGAGCGCTTGACTGGCAGTCAAGAGGTCGACGGTTCGATCCCGTTCAGCTCCACCATTATTTTTTTCCTGCCGTGTCTATTTCCATCTGCATCTTCGAGGACAAGAAGCACTCGAACTTTCTGCCGCTGTGCTTGACGCGGCCGGTGTTCGATCTTCGCATCGGTTGCGGCACGCTGCGCACGCGTCTTCTCGACGGCCTGCCGGCGGGCGTTCGCTCCTTCATCTGCCGTGAGTACCTGGCGGTCTTGACGCGCGAGGGAACGCCGCGCGCGCCCGTCAACGAATCGGCCGGCGCTTCCACCCTCTTCTTGAACGGTCGCTGGCTGGCACTGGGTGACGAGCGCGACCGGACGCTCAAGGCGCTGGGTGAATCCAGCATCGCGGTCAAGGGCGGCTATATCGTGGCCGCCAATCTTCCCGCAGCGGCGTCGAAAGACCTTTCGCAATACCTGATTCGTCGAGTCGCCGGGCCGGCCATCGAGCAGATGTGCGAGGCCTTGCGTGCTGCGGCCAACGGGGATGCGACGGGCGTGGCCGGGAAGGGAGGCGCGCGTTCCTCGCGTGCGCCGCGCGGCGGACACGAAGACGAACACTCCATCGGTCAGGATCACTTCGAAGAAAAAGTTCCGGTCGAGATTGACGAGCTCATCGAGAAGCACAGCCTGCGGCGCATTGTTGTCGACGACGCGCGCCTCGTCTCGTTCCCGTGGCAGCTGATCGAGTTCAATTCCGACGTCATCGTGGACGACTTTGCGCGCATGTCCGTGCGCGGACTCTCCGACGACGCGCTCGTGTATCCGGGCGCGCACCTGGTCAATCCCGATCAGATCGTGCTGGGCGAAAAGTGCGTGGTGCGCGCGGGAGCGGTGCTGGATGCGAGTGACGGGCCGATCGTGATCGCGGATCACGCGGTGGTGATGCCCAACGCAGTCATCGTCGGTCCGTGCTATGTCGGAAGCGGCACCATCGTCAATCCGGCGGCGCGGCTTTTGGCAGGAACTTCCATCGGCCCGGTGTGCAAAGTAGGCGGCGAG
>Ga0173478_10000164_pt1 | contig 10724 bp, 23 predicted proteins | sample NitcycUS014104B1_FD_122623 | JGI IMG/M metagenome (GOLD analysis project Ga0173478, IMG submission 122623) | Soil microbial communities from Arlington Agricultural Research Station in Wisconsin, USA - Nitrogen cycling UWRJ-S014-104B-1 (version... | ecosystem: Environmental > Terrestrial > Soil... | reverse complement strand
TTATTTAATCCCCAACCCATAGAGTTGTTTTACGAATGGTGAGGAATCGAACTGCGCCTTAGCTGCTTCCAGATCATTGAAAGCACTAATGAGAATGTCTGCGTCACCGGCTGTAAAGCCTAAGGCGACTAAACCGGGCTGGCCAACAATATCGAAATACTGTTTGACTTCCATAGCCTGGTTGAAATATTCGTTAACTCCAGTGCAAATCTCACCGGACTTCATGTTTACGTCTTGCATTCCTACTGCTTGTCCAGGCATGAGATTCTCCTAAATACCGCTTACCGCGCAACTAAAATAACCAGTAATTAAAGTCTGCGCGTTAGGCAGGTTAACAATCGGCCATCGCGTAATACGCCAAAAATTTTCACCCTGAATTGCGTAAATTCTAGCGAAGGCCTGAATACCAGCACTTTCATACGTCAGTAGACCATACTCATAGTATGGATGCACGTTAGTTGGCACACCGTTCCCCGGTGGAATATACATGTAGATGGCACTGGTGGCAGGAGTGAGAAAGCTCAGCATGAGATTCACATGCATACGATTGCCAATCAACCAATATCGTATGTAGCAATCAATACTAAGATTAACGTTGCCGCCATCAGACCATATTTGTCCAGTGTTAGGGGAATAATGTTGTGACTGTCCTACGTAGGGGCCTCTAGACGCCTCAAAATATCGCCCGTGGATGTGCATGTTGGTGCTGTTCCAGAAGTCCATCCGCGCTATATTAGCAGCGAGGCGGGCATCAGGAACAGTGCCGGAAGTTAACTGTGAAGCATTAAGCGGGGTTGAGGCTAAGCCTCCCACTGCATTAACCGCTGCATAGGAATGCACGTTGTTGCAGTAAACCTGACCGCTTAAATGTGTCTCACCAGCAAAGGTATTCGGGCCGGGACCACTTACGGTAAGATTTTTGCCTATTGTCGCATTTCCGGCTGCTACTATATCGCCGGTGCGACTAATCGAGAACAGGGAGCCGTTCTCGTAGAAATGAACCCCGTTTGACCACGCAATCAACCGCACGGCAATGCCAGTGCTCAGTTCATTAAGCACTATGCCTGCGGTGCCCGTGCCTTGAAACACATGCTCGCCGCCGTAGAAGAGATTGGGGGTATTTTTTAGTGCAACATTAGCAGACAGTCGTGCATCAGGAATTGTGCCAGCAGTGATCTGTGATCCGTTAAATGCTCCACTAAAAGCCGCAGCGTGAAATGTGCCTTCTCGTGTCCAAGTAAAGCCTACTAATGGACCTAAAGCATCATTTAATGTTTCAAGAACCAAGTTACCATCAGCACCACCATAATCCACGAATCGCCACATGCGCCTATCTGCCGGCGATGCGGTAGCACGGAAGTATAGTAATGCGTTAGGACCTTCGACTACTGTGCCAGAGCCTAATGTCTGTGCTACAAAGATATTGTTACGGTCTCGAAATGCAACGTTACCGGATAGCTTGTTATCTGGAACAGATCCGTTTGCGAGGTAAGCTCCATTAAGTGGAGTAGCACCTAATCCAGCAGGAACAGATAAGACTCCAGTTCTGCCGATTGATACAATACCGCTAGCTACTGAGCGATCATCGTTGTAGGCGGCAATGCGGAATTCTTGATTCCAATTCTCTAAAAAGAAATCACGTAGATTAACCGGATCACCTGAACGGAATCTAATTAGTGGATACGCCGACTCGGTATACCACGTTGGCGCAACCTGTATCTGCGTGAAGGTATTGATTAGATTCGTGCGCGGGATGTTAGCCGCTAGCCGTGCGTCAGGCAGAATTCCGCTAGTGATCCTAGTGGCGTTAATGTTTAGGATTTCATCCGCGCCACCAGATGCATGTTGAACTGCGTGTGCGACACCTTCACCAGAAGTTCCTGTATCACCCTTAGGCCCTTGCGGACCTTCCGGACCTATAGGACCTTGAACACCTTGAACTCCCTGTGGTCCCTGTGGACCTATAGGACCTTCAATGTTTATACCTGTATAGACCCAAGCCCCAGACTGTTTTGCCCAGACTCTACCGTTGGCTTCTAGGTATAAGTCTCCGTTTTCACCTCCGGCATTATCAGGGATCCCAGTTCCATACAACCACTCTACGTTGTCACCCTGTGGACCTACTGGTCCTTGAATGCCTTGTGGTCCTATTGGTCCTTGTGGTCCCGGAGGGCCTTGAACTTTACCAAGATCTACCCAGGTATTTGTATCGTCATCCCAAGCCCACATATGTCCGTCATCTGCGGACATCCATGCATCGCCGGGTTCACCAGTAGGAGGCAGATCATCTGGTGCGTGAGGAACTGTGCCTTGAATATCAATACCGGCACCGGGATCACCTTGTATACCTTGATCGCCCTTATCGCCCTTAATGCCTTGTGGGCCTTCAGGGCCCACTGGACCTATTGGGCCTTGGACTCCCTGTGGACCGATTGGCCCGGTTAAACCTGTATCGCCTTTATCGCCCTGCGGACCTTGAGGACCAGTAGGGCCTATCGGCCCCTGAGGACCAGTCGGGCCATAGTTTCCATCAGTTTCTGCTATCCCGTCTACAATCATCGGGGGGACAGCACCTATAACGGTCATAGGCTAATCTCCCTTATAAAAGACTGTGACGGTTCCACCCACGATAGGCGTAGAAACTTCAACGCGCACTGCATGGAACAATGCCTGCGGAATGTTTACTACACGTTCGGTATCGGGGTAAACTAAGACTGGATTGGAATACGGGGCGAATGTTCCGGTATAGCCAGGCGAGGATGCGGTTCTAAGCTGTATGGCTCCTGCGGATACGGGGCCATTACCACGGACGTAGAACGTGTGATTCTTAATGGCCGAAGGCACAGAGAATACGTGATGGCCTACTGTGGCATCTATGAGGATAGGAGTCAGGACTCCAAGAGCCACCGACGTTGGGATCATTGTGGTAATCTCATTTTGCGGTGTAGGCTGATGGAACTTGCGGCCAAAGTTTGCCGGGACAATTCGATTGTCATTGTCGGCATGAGCAGTGCTTTTGGCTAGCTTCCCGCCTAAAAGTCTCACGTTAACTTCCTAATTCAGCTCGCTCGACCCGCACGGTTTCGTAATGGTTCTCTTGCTTGAAGTTCGGGGCGTAAACGACTAGGCTTGCTCCGGCATCTGCACCAGGAACTGTCTTGTCTTCCTTAATAATTGGTTGCGTAGATTTGGCTACGCCAGCAAGCTGGCTAGCAATAGTAGCCAGATCTTTGACCTTGCTAATGCGTGTGATTTTTTCCGGGGTGATTGCGGTGAGGACGGCAGTGAGTTTGGCAAGTGCTAAATCGTTCGGGACAGCCAGGCCAGAATTAATATCGTCTATGAGCTTGTCGTTCTTGCCGCCTTCGTAGGAGGTCATTCCTTTTGAAAGCTCAAAAGCGTGATGTTCTGAGATCCCGTATCGTTCGGCGACAACTGCAATGGGTTGAGTTCTTGCTGCGAGAGCAATTTCAACACGTAGTTTGTGCGGGATATTGTTATCGCCGGGCCTGCGTCCGCCATTGTGCAGTGGGCGTATAGTGGTAGAATCTTCAACTTCGGATTCTGTTCCATCGTCTTCTACGAGCACTTGCTCGCCATCCGGGGTAATATCGTTAATCTGTTGGCGCTGACTAAGGTCATGTAACTGACGGCGAATCTCGGGTTTCTTTCTAACTTCAACAGCCAGGTTATCGGCTTTATTGAGGAGTGCTTCGATTTCTTCGTCAGTCTTAAACATTAGAAATTCCCCCGGCGGCTGAGCCGCCCCCCGGTCTGAGGGCCAGGGTAGCACAGATCGGGCCACGAGTCAAGAGCACCGTATAAACCCCAATAAATAGGGGGGTAAACGCCGGTAAGTAATTCCCGCAATGGGTGCTTAGGTCACATGCCCGACTAATAATTTATGGCATAGGAGTCCCTATTAGTGGGAGGTATATTGAAATCGCATTTAGAAAAAAGTTAAAAAAAGGTCTATCCGCGTGTGTCTGCTAAGCCAGCCCCCGAGTACTTGTGGATGGTAAACATGTATATGGTATACGGGGGGATGATAAACATGTTTACTACGACGACCTTCGTAGTAACCCGGTATATAAACATGTTTAGTATGTGCTTTCGGCCAGCGAAGTATTTTACGCAGGGCGCAGTATTGTTCGGTCTGCGAAGCGGGGTGCCCTAGCACAGTTACCGTGGGTTTGTCAACGTTGACAAGCACGCTCCGGCTGATATTGGGAAAAAGCTACAACAATGTCACTTGCTACCAGGTAGCACTTGACATACTCTATACACTCGTTCGTTCGTCGGTCGGCCGGAAGCGGCGCGACCCCTGGCTGTTCACTCGCCATCAACTTGGAAACCGGAGGTGTATCTGTGTCATTCGTTCGTCGGCGCGGCTCTCGGGCTGCTGCAGCCAAGCGTAAGGCCGCTACCGTGGCGGCTCTACGTGCTAGCTGCCGCGCCTGGAAAGCCACTACTGAAGCCGCTGGTATCCCCTACGACGCCAATCGCGTAGTCGGGGATGCGGTGGTTTGTTGGGCGCGAATCGCTGTAGACGAGCCGCTATTGGCTCTCGATTCTGCCCATGAAGCTTGGGTTCATAATGCCTTGAACCCACTGCCGTCCGTCACTCTCAACCCTGTAGACGCCGCTATTGCGGCCAAGGATTCATCATGCATACCAGTCTTGTTCAGTTCGTTGCCAACCTTGCAGATTCCCGCGTTGTCCGAAACCGAGCCGGGGAACGGCTCTCCGGCCTGCTGAAGATTTACAGCACCGCCGACAAGACGCCGCGCAAGCCGCACTGCATTGCGCTCGATACGCTCTGCAAGCACCTGTATAACGAATGCATCCGGCTGCAGGAACTTCACAACGTGGACCTGTCCTTTACCGAAACGGACCTGCGGCGGGCGATTGCTGCTTTCGGTCCCGCTATCGGGTCCGGCTCGCGGCCACACGTTGTCATTCGGTCGGACAGCCGCAAGACGTTCGATTCCTATCGGTCGGACGAACAGCGTAAGGCCGACCGCGCCGCGCAAGACGAGTTCTTCGCGGAGTTCTCGGCGGCTGATATGCCGTTGCCGTCACTCACCATCAGCGTGGATGGTGTCCTGACCACGGTCTAACGCCACGCGGCCCTAACGGGCCGCTGGCCTTCACACTAGCCCGGCTGGCCTTAATTGGCTGGCCGGGCTTTTTTTGTCTCTTTTTTCTTAGGGTAGAGCCATGATTCTCTATCAGTTAACTTTCAAATCTTTACCGCGTTTTGAGAAGCATTTCACTTCGCAGGACGCCCTGTTTCAATACCTCGACACTGCTTCGCAGAGTGCAGGTAAACCGCAAATCAAGGTGCGGGAAATTGCCGACAAATCTCTGAAGTTTGCAGCGCAGGAGAAGCTCGCATGACAGTATACGAAGTTTGGGAACAGTGGCCGTTGCGGCCCATAGTGTCCTTCCGCACGTTGGAGGATGCTATCGCGTTCAAGGCGATAACGGATATCGCCATGCCGATCATCCTCAGAAGGGAAGTGTAATGCCTGAATTCCTTGTGGAATACACGGTTCTCTCAGTCCGTTTTACCCGTGTGACGGCGGCTTCGCAATATGAAGCAGCCACAATGGTCAAAGAAGGCCACGAACAGACTGATTACACAGAGGACAAAGAAGCCGTCCTCATCATCAGAGTAGAGGAGGACGAGTAATGCAGGAGATTCACATCAACTTCCGCAACGGATGGCGGAAAACCTGTTTCGTGCGGCGCGTTTCGGTTTACTGCACCGCAAGCGATATCAATCCAGCGGAGATGATTATCTATCCGATGGATTCGGAGGGCAATTGGTTGCCGCAGGAGAACATCCCGCTGGATACGATTTACGACTATTGGATGAATTTCCCTCATCCGGAGAAGAAGTAGAGTCATGAAACAGTTCGCACGCATTCACTTCGCAGTCTGCTTCGCAGTGCTTTGTTACTCCGGAGTCATCATCAGCCAACTGCACGAAGCCGACAAGATTCAGCTCGTTATCGAGTATCAGATTGATCCGATGTTCAACGGGCTGATGGATAAGGTCTACACAGGACAGGTGTGGCCTTATGATTACTACTATCAGGGACCGGATATCGAAACTCTCCGGCACATCACCAATATCGAAAACTCACTGGAATAGAATCATGTTCTGCATTCAGTTTCTAGACCACGAAGAAGGCTCAGGTGCTCGCTGGCACGAAAGACTCTGCACTCGCAGACCAACCATAGAAGCAGTTAGAGAACTGCTTCGCAATATTCGCAGAGAAGAAATGTCTGCTACCGATTACGGGCAGATACTCTGCAGCTATCGCATCGTAGAGGTAGACTCCGATGCATACTACTCGCAACCCACAGACAAGGGAGAATACTAATGGAATACTGGCAGCATCATCAGCAGTATGATGTCACTACGGAAGAATTCGTCAACATGGCTCGTAGACACTACGGCTATGATGTGCCGACCTTCCGAGAGGCAATCAGAGGTCTGTTTCGTTCGATTATCAGGAATCGGATAATCAACAAGCAGATTCCTGATCTTCAGTCTGCTATCGAATATCTGGAAGGGCAGGAAGTGCTTTCTGTTCCCAGATATGACCAACCCGGAGAATTCGCATGGCGTAAATACTGCGCTGGCGAACGCTGGATGATGAAAGACTCACCAGATCAGGAGGAATAATGGAAGACTCGAAGATGACCCGCAAGTATCGCTATCAGCTACTTGTGACGATCGAAACCGTTCCGTTTTCGGAGAACGGTGAGAACAACGAACCGAATGCGTTTGTGGAGATCTCCAATAAGATCGACGAACGCATAAAGTCGTCGCTCTACAGCACGAACGATCAAGAGAAACTCGCAGAGCATGTGAAGATCAACTACTGCGGGATTCTCGACATCAATACGCAGTATCCAGCAACGGAGGAATAACATGGCAACATACTATGACGACAACTTCGGGCACTGGGAAGGTATGGAAGACGGCCCAGATGCGGAGGAGAACCGTGAGTTTTACAAGCAAGTGCAGAAGGAATCACGCCCTAAGAAATGCCAGGGCTGTGGTCACACTTTCCGCTTGCGTCCCGGTTACGGTTATTGCAATTCGTGCGCCGACAAGAGGGAACGCGGCTATGACATCTGACGGCGCTTCGCGCCGCAGAGAGTTTCAAGGGATTGATATGCAATACACACACGATTGCGACGATTGTATGCCACTCGGAGAATTCACGCCGCCGTTAGAGCGTGTAGGAGATCTCCCAGACAATTACGATTTGTATTATTGTCATGGAGTCGTAGTGGCAAGATACGGATCAGATGGTCCAGATTACCATAGCACGGATCTTGTATTCACAGTAGGCCGTAAGTGCAATGCTGCATTGGCCGAAGCAGGGATACGTGCTATCAGATACATTGAAGCGGAACTAACCCGCTCACGCATTGGTAACAAGTAAACAATAACGATCAATTCGGACTTGTAATGACTCACACTCATTACACTTCAGAGTCTCTGATTAAAGTCCTTAGCAGTGGACCTGCTGTTGAACGTTACCAATTGGAGCCGGGGCACTGTCGGGCGCGTCACAGGTTGGGCTGGACGGCTAGACGGTCCCCGGTTTTCTCGCTCGGGGTCGTAATTACCTGTTGACATAAGGGTCGAGTCATGCGATACTGTCTTAGGTCGAACGGTTGGCGGGTAGCGACCTCGGAACCACGGAGCAAGGCCGGAAGCGTCAAGGGTTTGACGCAGGAAACAATAACGCAATTTGATACAGGGTAGAAAAGACAATGGCAACTAAGAACGCAGCGACCAAGGTCAAGTTCACGAAGGATGGCGTGGAGTCGGAGCAGGAAGTTCCTTATGTGGTGGAACTTGCTGAATCGGAGGAGAATCTCCGGGCGATTCTCAAGACGAAGCTCACGGAAGATGAGCAGAATTCTGCGGAAGTCGCAGAGCATGTGACGAAGAAGCTGATTGACTACTGCAATCAGATTTTCGAGTCCAATGCTCGTCAGGCTGCACGCGCCGCATTCTTGACCACGTTGGAGGGTCCGGATAAGGCCATCAAGGCTATGGCAAAGAAGCTCGCCGCCGTGAAGAACATCACGGTCGAGGAAGCCGAGAAGGCTATCCGCGCTATCATGTAATCGGACGCCCCTACGGGGCGCCGACGCAGAATGACCTGAGCAAGTCTATAAACTGCTCACTCCCCCGGCTAAAATCCCCAAACAATAGAAGAACCTCGATTAAAGCTCTGAATCAATCAGGGCTTTACTGGAGGTTTGTCTGCATGAACAAAACAATCTGCTGCACTTGTGGCAAGATCTTTATAACGAAGATCAAAGCCAAAACAACGACCTACGATTTCTGTAGTGACAAATGCTGGTTCAACGCACCAGCATCACTACCAAACAAGACCCAATGACATACGACAAAACGCTCTACATCATCCGGGGCCTACCCGGCTCGGGAAAGACCACGCTGGCTCATCAGTTAACGCGTTGGGTTTGTGAAGCAGATCATTACTTCACTAAGCCCAATGGCGCATATGAGTTTGATGCGTCAAAACTTCAGGATGCCCACAAGCAGTGCGAATTCATGTGTGAGGCATACATGAAGTTTGGATACGAACGAATCGCAGTATCGAATACTGGCTCGCAGCGTTGGGAGTTTGCGAAGTATATCGCATTAGCTCAGCATAACCAGTATAACATTGTGGAGATCACTATGACTGGTGATACATATGGCTCGATTCATAACGTGCCAGATGAAGCGATGGCAAGAATGCGCGCTCGTTGGGAAGTCTAATGGAGAAAAGAGACATACTCATTGCATACAGAGTAAGACACGTTCGATCTGGCGAAGAAATCGAATTGTGTGGTGAGTTTCCAGACTTGGAATACTTCAAGCGATTCAGGGTCAGAGAAGAAGAACGTGGCTGGAGAGTTCTGCCAGGTTCAATCGAGATCTTGCAAAAAGCAAAGCCCGCTTCGCGGGCTGAAAACGAAGACTAATATGTCATACATTGTCGGTTCCAAAGTAGAGAAGACTCTCTACAATGATATCCCCGACGAGAAGAACGACTGCACAGTAAGAGCATATGCCAAAGCAACGGGAATAGAGTATCTCGTTGCACACACAGAGCTCAAAGCAGCAGGCCGCAGACACGGTCAAGGATTTCGTGTTTGGGACTTCTATGAGAAGAAAGGATTCTTATGGTATCCCAAACCGCATCGCAGGGTAGAGAATTTCATTCTCAATACTGCACGTAACAAGAACTGGATCATACTGATTCGTAGGCACGTCTTCGCAGTATGTGATGGTGTGATATACGACACATACCCGAAAGCAGTTCTCAAGAAGCACGTTCTTGGAGCTTGGTTGGTCCCCAGTTCATTGGACGGGCGCTCCGCGCCCTAGGAGAAAACGAAATGGATTACAACGCAAGAGAATGCAATTGCGGATCTGGTAAGTATCGTGAGCCGCAGTTCGACGGGCGCGGTATTTTCTTGACCTATACCTGCACCAGTTGCCACAAAGAGAAGATGTCCCATTATCGGTCTGAGATCTTGGAATACTACACTCAGGCTGATGTGGACGAACCAATCGAGGAAGATTACTAATGGCTCAGCAGATCACGTTCTGGCGTATGGACGGTAAGTGTGATGTGGAGATCAAGACCGTAAGACTCAAGACGAAGGCGGACATTCCACACATCATGGCAAACTTGCCTGAAGGAACTGATGTGGTAACAATCAATCGCTCAGATCATCAGAGCAATATTGTCCACGAGATCTGGCACTCAACACGATACGTAGATCTTAACGAAAGGTAGGCTGAGAAATGTTACTCGCTGATTGGATTGAAATGGTGAAGAAGCTCCAATTGCAACTCACGGAAGGTGCAATCACGGAGGTTGAGTTTTACAACGCGGTGCTGTTCTACGCAATGCAGTGCATCCTGTCACCAGAAGACAAATGACTGGCACGCAAATCCGAATCACGTATCTACAAGCAGAGGACAAGTATTATCTGCATAAGTATCGTATACACGCAGACAAATACACTGCTCACCTGCCACAATTCTTCCCTGAAGGACAGGCGTTAGTGTTTTCCTCATTGGCTGAGGTAGTCGAACATTTATTGCCTAGGAAGTAAAGATAAAGGCAGTATTAGGGTAACAAATCAGCGAATTCTCTAATACTGCTTGTGTTTTTAGTTCTGTTATTGTTCGTGTAAATTTTACACACCCCTATGGCTGCGCTGCGCTGGTTCCAGCCCCCTGGAGCCACGTAGGCTGCACAGGAGCCACGTAGGGCCGACTTGACCCGTGCTCTCGACCATCCCTATTGCCCTCTGGACCCGTGCCGCCTTGGGGCTGCAATCGATTCTAGGGCGGAAACCATAGGGAAATTATGCAATCTGGCCCGCTATCAGTTCCATATTGCATACCAATCAAATCCTGATTGTGTCACGTATTGATTCGTATTGAGATCGACGCCTGCGCCGCCGCAAGTGCTTGTCAGACGAGCATTTACGGCGCCGAAGGCGCCTGACCTCCCCCCCTAGAACCGGCAATATAGGGGGGTGCCCCCATGCCCCCCACTTTCCGCGGGGAGGGCGGTTTTTTTTTTTTTTTTTTTTTTTTTTTTTTTTTAAATAAAGAAAACAAAATTCTTTTGTGTTTTTTCTTAAAAAATGACACCTCAGGG
>Ga0173478_10000163_pt1 | contig 10730 bp, 10 predicted proteins | sample NitcycUS014104B1_FD_122623 | JGI IMG/M metagenome (GOLD analysis project Ga0173478, IMG submission 122623) | Soil microbial communities from Arlington Agricultural Research Station in Wisconsin, USA - Nitrogen cycling UWRJ-S014-104B-1 (version... | ecosystem: Environmental > Terrestrial > Soil... | reverse complement strand
GACATAGAAGAAAGTTAAGTGCTAAAAATAAAAAAGTCCTGCATAGAGCAGGACTAAAAATATTATCAGATATGGTTAATTACTTTTTAGGGGCAGCTGCCGCTGTAGCAGGTGGCACCTTAACATTCAACTTTTTTGCTACTAAAGGCAGCAAATCATCTGCAGGCGGCATCACTAACAAGGCCTCACTATTAAAAACAAACGTGTAACCATTTTCTTTGGCCACTGTTTGTATTGCACCGTCAACTTTACGGTAAATTGGTTCTAACAACTCCTGTTGTTTGGCCTGCAACGCTTGTTGTACTAACTGTTGCCAGTTTTGGATTTGGTATGCATAACCTTCAAGCTCCTGGCGAACCTGCCGGCGTACAGCAATTGGAGTTTTAGCGGAATCCTTACCATTTACTAAACTGTCTTTACGATTATATTCCTGAACTATATAAGCAAACTGAGTATTTAAAGAATCAGCCTGGTATTTACGTAGAAGAGAATCTAATTTTGCTGTTTCCGGCATTAAGGACACAATTGCATCAACCCTTATATAACCTGATTTTTGAGCCATAACTGTGCCTGCAGAAACAAAAAGAATAGCAGCCACCATAAATAATTTAATCTTGTTCATTTGAGCTTTTTGTTTATTTTTTAATGATGAGTTTTTGAAAGGGTTTGGTTGTATTGGCTAATTGTTTTTTTAAAATTTTATCATTTTACCCCGAGTTCCTTCAACACATCTTCGCTTTTTTCCAATTTTGGGTCGGCAAATATAACCGTAATTCCTTCACTCTTATCCAGAATGAAATCATAACCTCTTTGTACGGCTAATTTTTGCACAGCATTATAAACTTTGTCCTGTATGGGTTTAATGAACTCCTGCCTTCTTTTAAACAGATCTCCTTCGAAGCCAAACCGGTTACGCTGAAGATCGCGAAGGTTCTTCTCTTTTACAAAAAGCTGGTCTTCTCTTTTTTTCCTTAAATCTTCACTTAACATTACCTGTTCCGCATCATAATCTTTGTACATCCTGTCCAGTTCCTGCTGTAAAACATCAATTTCTTTTTGCCAGTTGGCGGCCACATCATCTAAATTCTTTTGTGCCAGTTTATAATCGGGCATCTTATCCAAAATATATTTTGTATCAATTATGGCATAGCGTTGGGCCTGGGTAACAGCTGCAAACGATAAAATGCATATAACAACAAATATTTTTTTCATAACAATCTTTTTAATCATGAAAAATACTGGTTTATTCCGGTTCAAAGCCAAGCATAAATGTAAAGCGGGAAGCATCCTTTAGTCCTCCGCCGGGTGTCATCCTATCTAACCCTACGCCATAGTCAAACCCTAATAAACCAAACATTGGAAGGAAAAAACGGGCTCCAACACCAACGCTCCGGCGTAAACGAAATGGATTATATTCTTTAAAAGTATACCACCCATTGGCTGCATCAAAAAAGGCCAGGCCATAAATAGTACTACTAGGATTGGTTACTAATGGATAACGCAATTCCAATTGATACTTATTAAATATGGTGAAATATTGACTGGCGCTGCTGATATCGGGATTATAATTTGGATTAGATGTTTCAAATACCGGGTAACCACGAAGGGCAATGATATCATATCCAAACAAACCATAGCTATTAGTTAAACCATCACCACCCAACTGGTAGCGTTCAAAGGGAGAAACGCGAAGGGCTTTATTATAACGGCCTATGAAACCATATTTAGCAGCCATTTTTAATACAAATTGGCGATTTTTATCAGCACCGGAAGGCTTACCAATGGGCACAAACCATTCGGATTTAAAATACCATTTATGATACTCAGGGGTCTTATAAGGGTCATCTGACTTTGCGAGTTCTGGATTAATCCTGGAATAAGGTGGTGTAAACTGTACACTCGCTATAAAATTGGACCCCCCCCTTGGAAAAGTAGGATCAAATACAGAGGAGCGCTGCAAAGCCAGTTTTAAACTTACAGCATTGGATGTTCCATTACCACCTGGGAATCCAAATCCCGAATAAGGGTAGTCTTTAAGCCTATACTGAGTATAGTTTAAGGAGTATACGAGGCTAAAATAATCATCTGGCCACTTTAATTGTTTACCTAATGAGATACCGGCGCCAATTATCCGCATAAAACTAGAGTCTGCCCTGGATTTTAATAATGTTCCTGTAGCATAATCGTAAGCATTAGAATATTTGGTATTGTAGAAATTAACAGTGAAAGAATTTCGTTTTTTGCCCCCTAACCAAGGTTCGGTAAAGGAGAAATTATAAGAGCGAAAAGCCCGACCATTTGATTGCAGCCTTAGGCTTAGTTTTTGGCCATCGCCTGTAGGCAAAGGATCCCAGGCTTCTTTGCGCCAAATATTTTTTATAGAAAAGTTATTGAACGTAACTCCCACGGTGCCGGTTAACCCAATACCACCTCCCCAACCAGCAGAAAGTTCTAATTGATCAGATGATTTTTCTTCGAGATTCCAGTTAATATCAACAGTTCCATCTTCTTGGTTTGGGTTTACACCGGGACTAATCTTTTCCTGGTTAAAATAATTTAATTGTGACAATTCACGTTGGGAACGAATCAGATCAGTACGGCTGAATCTTTCTCCTGGCACTGTTCGTAACTCACGGCGAATGACATGATCTTTTGTTTTTTCATTACCGTAAATATTTACATTTCTTATTGTAGCCTGCGGTCCTTCTACAATCCTAATTTCATGATCAATTGTATCATTATAAACTGCAGTTTCCACCGGATCGGCCCTGAAAAACAAATAACCATCATCCATATACAGCCCACTAATATCAGAACCACCACCGTCTGGTGACAATTGCTTGCCTAAGCGGTTGTTTAATGTTTCAAGATTATAGATATCACCTTTCTTAATTGCAACTATAGCATTTAACAGCGAGTCTGAATATTTGCTATTTCCTCTCCAGGCTATGTTTCCAAAGTAGTATTTACGACCTTCTGTTACCTTAAGGTCAATATTCAGGTTTCCGTCTTTTGTATAATACATGGTATCGGCAAGAATCTGGGCATCCCGAAAACCTAAAGCATTATACTGACTCAATACTTTTTCTTTATCCTCGACGTATTTCTTTTCATCAAATTTTGCAGAAGAAAAAAGTTTAAACCGGAAATAAGGGTCTAATAAAATTTTTGTTTTGCTGAGAGACATAAAGCCCCAGTTTTTCACATAGTCTGCAAAGGACAATTTTTCGTTTTTACCATAGGGGCTCTGCATTTTTGTGGAATACAGAGTAAGTTTGGTCATTTCCTTTGTGCCTTTCATTTGCTTTTTCAGCTTCAGGTCACTTACCTGGTCGTTGCCATAAAAGTTTACTTCATTTACTTTAACCTTTTTACCTTTTGCTATATGGAATGTAAGCGAATTAGCATTAGGTATAATAGGGTCTGGTTTTTCTTCTACCCTAATCTGTACATTTTTAAATCCCTTGTCTACGTAATATTTTTGAATGGCTTCTACAGCATTCCGGCGGGTGTTTTCTGTTATTATCGTGGATTTCACTAATCCCGCCTTACCCGATAATTCGTCCGCTTCTGTTTTCTTTACGCCAAGAAATTTGAAATTTCCAAGCTTTGGCCTTTCCTGCACATTGATTTCAATATCAATATTGTTTTCCTGAACTGCAGTAATAAATATTTGAATGTTAGAAAACAATTTTTGCCTCCATAGGCTAGTGATTGCTTTTGAAAAAGCATCGCCCCCGGGTAACATTATTTTATCGCCCACCTGCAAACCAGAAATCGACCTCACAATGGATGTATCAAGAAAATTAATCCCGGTAATATTGATTGACCGGATGGAATATTCTTTAGGAATTTTACCAGTTTCAAGAGCCAGAAGTTCCGGATCTACCGAAGTAGGTTGCGTTGTATCAATTTGAGCAGAAGCAGATGCTGTGATAAAAACACAGATAACAAAATAAAAAAATCGGGGTAATAATCGTAGCATGATCAAATGTTCAGTCAGTCCTAAAAGTGCACAACCAGTTAACTATATTCAGTTTGGCAGGCAAATTAAGGGTAATTTTTAAAGGGTTTTGTTAAATAGTCGCGAGTTCGAAGCAAGGAATTGCAAAATAAAATACATGCCTTTTAAGTCCACAAGTGTTGAAGTCTAAATTGTTTTTACCTGTTCACTGGTTTTACCAAATCGACGCTCCCTGCCCTGGTAGTCAAGTATAGCTTCGTATAGATTTTTTTTTCGAAATTCCGGCCAGCGTACGTCAGTAAAATATAATTCGGCATACGCTAACTGGTACAATAAAAAATTGCTGATCCGATATTCCCCACTAGTTCGGATCATTAATTCGGGATCGGGAAAATTGCTGGTACAAAGATATTTTTGCAGGGTAGCCTGACTAATTTCTTCTACTGCCAGTTTCCCTTTCTCTACTTCGTATGCAATGTTTTTTACAGCATTTAATAGCTCCCATCGGCCGCTATAACTTAACGCCATTACTAGGTTCAACCCCGTATTGTTTTCAGTAAACTCCAACGCCTCCTGGAGTTCTTTTCGGGCATATTCCGGCAACATGGTCATATCGCCAATAACATGAAGTTTGATATTATTCTTGTGTAAACTTTCTACTTCATTACGAATTGTCTTCACCAAAAGTTCCATTAAACCCACTACTTCATATTCCGGACGATCCCAATTTTCAGTAGAAAAAGCATAAAGGGTAAGATATTCAATGCCTAATTCTGCGCAGCCTTCTACAATATTGCGAACACTTTCTACCCCTTGGTAATGACCAAAAAGTCTATCCTGTCCCTGTTCTTTAGCCCATCGGCCATTGCCATCCATGATAATAGCAATATGAACAGGTAGGCGATCTTTATTAATTTTTTGTAAAAGCACTTCCATAATTACCAGGAATGGGGGCAGCAAAGGTAATCATCTGTCTGAAAGCGTGATGGATGAACTTACTACTAATTAGCAGTTGGGCATTTATATGATTGCAGGTTAAAACTTAAATAAAATATGGCCGTAGTGAATTGATCTTTCTGACCACTATTTCCCCGTTGAGTTCCTTTACTTCCAATGAGGCTGCCGGTTTCATACGAACGGTCGGAAAGTAATAAAGCGGGAGAAGGTGTGCCATCCGGGTTAGGAGGAAAAACGGCTGGTTCCACGAAAGTGGTACTAACATCGTCCAGGTAATCGGTGTTGGTAAACCGGTGCACTATTTCAAAACCAAGATTAAGCCGCTCGTTTAAAGAGTATTTTAATCCTACACCAAAAGGAATGGCGAAGGCCATAGAGCTATAGGATTTGCGTTCGGGATAGGCTGCACTTCCCTGGCCCTCTGTACCTAAGGTTCGTAAATAATACTTTTCGCCGTCGAGGTAAGCATAGGGATCATAGTTAAAAATGCTGGCTCCTAGCGTTACATATGGTGTAAAGCTGAAATCCGCTTCGCCGGGCATAAATCGATAAAAATTAAAATCGCCTTGAACACCGAGTTCCCAGACATTTGTATTAAAGCTCAGATTTCTTCTCTGCATGAATTCATTGTGGTCGTTATATACATCAGAATAACCTAATTGGGCAAAGCTTCCGGCAACGCGTAAAGCAATATAATTTCCAAAGTTTTTTCGAAAAAAAAGCGTTGCTGCAGGTTTGGGCCTGTTTAAATGAGCCTTGGTATTTAAATCACCAAAATAATGGGCGGCCCCAATGCCCACTCCAAATTCACCTTCCTGAACAATGGAACTTTGTGCGTTTCCACAAAACGGTAGAAATAATATAGCAGCAAGAAGTTTTCTCATACTCTTTATAAATAATAGATACAGATGTTGTTAACGAATGAATTACGGTTTTTGGTATATGGAGATGGGATTTAAAAAAAGGATGGAAGTATGAAGATATATTTTCCCCTGAAAAAATGCAACCCTAATTTCTTTTATCTAAGCCCCAGGAAAGCTTATTGCGCAGGGTTTGTAAAAAATTGTTTTCATTTAAGCGAACAAGATTAAGCATGAAGCTCTCTTTCCTGACGGCCAACAAAACAGATTTTTCTACAATCTCCCGTCTTGAATCCATAGCGCAAATAATATTAGGAGAACGGCTTTCTACTTCAAAAGAAATTATGGTGTTATCTGGTACAACTATGGAGCGTACATTTAAATTATGTGGGGCAATAGGTGTTAGTACAAAACTCGACGCATCCGGAAATACAATTGGACCCTGGCAGCTTAAAGAGTAACCAGTAGAGCCTGTCGGAGTGGATAAAATAAGTCCATCAGCCCAATAAGTGTTTAATAATTCTCCATTTAAATAAGTATGGATCTTTACCATGGGCGCTATATCCTGTTTATGAATGACAAATTCATTCAACGCATACGGTACATCACCAAAGAGTGGGAGATTAGCATCTAAATGAACTAAAGCTCTCTTATCAATAACAAAGGATCGGCGGGCTAAAGCCTTCACAGCATTGGCGACTTCCTCGGGACCAATACTGGCTAGAAAACCTAACCTTCCAAAATTGATACCTACTATCGGAATATTTTTGTTTCGTACCAGAGTAACGGTATCCAATAAAGTTCCATCTCCTCCAAGACTAACAAAAAAATCGATTTCTGAAGAGAGGTCGTTGGAAGTTGCAAATGTCTCGGTGTTTGCCGGTAAACGAATGTGTCCATCCATTTGGGCTAAAAAAGGTTGATGCACCACAGGTACAATTTCTTCTTTGTCCAGTTCATCAAAAAATAATTGAATGTCTTTCTGCTGGCCTAACTCCAACACCCGACTATAGATGGCTACCTTCAAGTAAGATTTGATTAGTTGGTTGGTTGCATAAGTTTTCTGCGTAGCTCTTTAACCTAAAAGTCAAGCAGCAACAAGTCAACTTTCAACCATTTAGAAGTAATTCTTTCTGTGTAAATATATGTCGTTTTGCCCTAACTGGTTAAAGCTCCACTCGACCCTGATAATGAAATCGTAAAAGGTCACCATATCTAATCCAACACCTGCAGAATACAACATCCGGTTGCATAATAAATTATCTCCCGGCTCGGGGTTATACGCATATCCTGCGTTGCCATACACCTTCGCATACATTCGAAAAGGTATGGAGTTAAGTTTTTTTACTTTGCCTGATGGTATATGAAAATTTGTGTTCACTAATTCCCTTGAAAAACTGGCTTTTGTATAACCGCCTGCCACACCATTAACAACATAATATTCATATCCTTGTAAAAACATATCATTCCAACCAATAAATTGTGTGTTAATATAAGGCTGCTCTTTAAAGGGGAGTTTTATTCCACCGCCCACACGAAGATTAAAAAAATATTTGTCGCTAAGTTGCCACATGCCGGAACCCTTTGCAGTAAGTTGCCAAAGATTCATATCTGTTCCTATACCTTTTCTGCGTAAAGAAATTTCGCCTATATATCCTTTAATTGGAAATGGTATATAATCAACATTAAAATGGCTTAAATTATAATAAAGTTCCGGGTATTGAACTGCGCTTTTCTTGTTGGGCGAAAAAGTGGGATTGAGAGTTAAGATCGTATCTGGAACAGAAAATGACTGATAACTTACGCCAAACGTATGCTTGGTTTTAATTGCTTTCCTGTAAGAAAATTCCAGGTAAGAATTAAAAAAAGAATGAACAAATGTTTGGTCACTTTTAAAGAATTGGCGCTTATTGCCTGTTGTGATATAATCTAATTGCTTATTTTTTCCAACACCCATTCCAAGGCTGGAAGTCCATTGTTGTTTACGATCTAATATCAGGCCTTTATATTCCAATGAAAACTGTTTGGTATAGCCATTCATAAAATACAAGGTCAGTTTATCGTTCCGTCCGGTGGCATTATGATGCTTGATACGAATACCATAGTTTACGCGGTTCATATCCATGTTTTGTTCCTTCACCCATTCTCCAAAACTCCTATCCACTGTTTTAACAAAAGGAACCGGAAAGATGTACCAGCGTTCCCTGACTTCAATATTTACGTAGGCATTATATCCTTCAAGGCTTTTAAGCGATACAATCACTTCATGAAAAAGTGCTGTATTCAATAATTGTTTTTTGGCCTGGGCGAACTTTTTTACCAGCAGGGGTAGTGAGTACCCGTGACCTTCGTAAAAAGAAACCTCACGAAGAATAGTGGAAGTCCTTGTGTATTTATTGCCTTCTACAGTAATTTCTTTAATGATAAAAAGACGACTTGTATCAGTGGGAGTATTAGAAGAATCTTTGGTTGAATATAGAATCTCCCTGTCGGTAAGCCCTATTCCCATTTGCGCTGCCACAGTACTCGTGCTACATAAGGCACACCATATAAATATGATAGAAGCGAACTTAAAAATCATTGGTTATTGATACAACGTAAAACCTAATAAGATATGTTAACCAATCCTGAATTTGAGAGAATACACTTAAATATTTAAAAAGTGCATCAAATTATCATAATTGGTGCGTAGTTCATTTTCATACATTTCTTCACCAAAATAATATTTGACATTGTATTCGTAGCGTTGGAACGTGCTGATAATATCTGATACTTCCAGTTTATTTATTCTTATTGTGACCTGTATAATTCCTGTCTCAGGGTCAGTATAGCTATTGAGCTGCGTAATTTGAGCATCGTTTGACTCTATTATTTTGTTTATTTCAGAGAAAGAATAAGCCTTGCCTTCCATTTCCAAAACTATCAATGCTCCCGGATCATTTAAACTCATAAAGTTGGAAGCATTCTTCAACAAATCATTATACGTAACCATCCCCAATATTTGGTCATTTTCAATAACAGGTACTACACTTAATTTATTTTGCACAGCCACCTGAATCGCTTTTAAAAAATGATCATTGGCTTGCACCGAGGTACCGCCATCGTTAATAGCTAATTGGTCCAATATATTTTCGTCATCACTATGGAGCAATTGCTCTTCACTCACAATACCTAAATATCGTTCCTCTTCTACAATTGGAAGGTGGGCTACATGATAATCATTCATTAGCTGTAGTGCCTGGTATACTTTATCGCCTTTATGCAGATAAGGTATCGAATTTGATATGAGTTCCCGGGTTAACATGGATAGCGGCTGTTTGCTATAAGACACCCATTATGGGTGAACTGTTGCAGGCTCGCTTAATTTTTTCAAAAATTTATGTAAGATAACATTGAATTCTTCAGGCACTTCCATCATGGGTGCATGACCACATTTGTCAATAAAATGAAGTTCACTATTTGGAATTAACTTTTGAAACTCCTTTGCAACAAATGGTGGTGTCACGGTATCATTATTACCCCAAATTAATAAAGTTGGCTGCTTAATATTATTTAGTTCATCGCCCAGATTATTTCGTATAGCACTTTTAGCCAGGGCTATAATTTTAATTACTCTTATGCGATTATTGGTAATTGAGAATACTTCATCTACCAATTCTTTTGTAGCCATCCTGGGGTCATAAAAAGTTACTTCTGTTTTATTTCGAATATAATCGTAGTCCCCACGTTTAGGATAAGTAGCGCCCATCCCGTTTTCAAATAAGCCAGAACTACCTGTAAGCGTTAAAGATCTTGTACGCTCAGGATGCTTCAGTAAATAAACAAGCGCAACATGGCCACCCAAAGAGTTACCCAAAAGATGAACGTTTTTAAAATCTTTCGCTTCCAAAAACCTATGAACATATTTTGCGAGGCCCCCAACAGTAGTATGTAATAAATCAAGATCAAATAGAGGAAGCATGGGTACTACGACTTTGTAATGGTGCTTAAAGTATTCAATCAGGTCTTTGAAATTGCTTAAGGCACCAAATAATCCATGCAGCAATACCAGCGGTTCGCCTTCTCCTTCTTCAATAAATTTAAATTTATTCTCTTCTTTTATTTCGTACTGCATGCTCTTATCCCAAAATGATATAGTTGCTAAAATAGAGGTTTTAAAGCAAAAAGTTTACTAAACAGCATGATTTCAAAAAGGATGCAGATACTATAGGCCACAAGAGTGAGAAAATTATTCACCCTGTTAAGATTTACTGATGTGTTTTAAGTTCCATTTAAATATTAACCTGCCTCTTTCGATAGGTGCCCGAAAAAAAATTGCAATTCTGCAAACATATTTTTAAAAAAGGGTATTATATAGCCCACTGCATCTATAACTTTTGGAGCTAAGGGTTTTATAAATGGATAGGTAATTGATACATCTAATGTTGCCTCTTTGATTAGCTTTAACTGGTCGACATAAAAAAGGATTATACTGAAAATAAAAAGATAAAGAAATGCATAGAGCAAAATACCCCCGATTTTATTCAGCCATCCCAACATGGCTATTTGTATTATTCCTTCAAGAGCTTTGGCACCTAACCGAACCAAAAGAACAACAATTAAAAAAACGGCAACAAAAGCAAGAAAGGGAATCCAGCGTTGACCAATGTTGGTATTGCTACCAATATATTCAGCAGCTACGGTAGAAAGTTTTAATGCGGCAGCAAGCCCAATAATGAAGGCGAGAAAAGAAAATATTCCAATTATTAAACCATTGCGTAAACCTTTAAAGATGGCCATGATTAATAAAAACAAACAAGCAACATCAATAAACATAATAGCTATTTAGCCAACAGTTCTTTTACCGCAGCAGCAATAGCTTTTCCATCGGCACGACCGGAAAGTTTTTTTGTTGCAACCCCCATTACCTTTCCCATATCGGCTGGAGATGTAGCCCCGGTTTCGGAAAT
>Ga0173478_10000159_pt1 | contig 10790 bp, 11 predicted proteins | sample NitcycUS014104B1_FD_122623 | JGI IMG/M metagenome (GOLD analysis project Ga0173478, IMG submission 122623) | Soil microbial communities from Arlington Agricultural Research Station in Wisconsin, USA - Nitrogen cycling UWRJ-S014-104B-1 (version... | ecosystem: Environmental > Terrestrial > Soil... | reverse complement strand
GCCCGGAGGAGAGACCTCATAATGTAACGGATGTCTTAAGATGAAGCATATTCAAAGTTGGATTGTATTAATCATCCTTTTCGTGCTACCCGGTTTGGTCAGCGCCATGGATTCAAATGCTGAAAAAACGGCTGCTACTTTATTTCACCATCATCAATACCAGGAAGCTTTGGAGATCTGGAAAAAGATGGCGAACTCGAAAAGTAATTCCGGGTTGTACTTCAACATTGGACTGGCAGAATCAAAACTGAATCACCCGGCATCAGCTATTTATGCGTTTGAGCAGGCGCTTCGTATCAGTCCACTCAACTCGACCTATACTAAAGCGCTGGAAACTGAGAGAAAAAAGATGGACAACCCTGTGATTCCACTTCATTCCTTTTTTTTAGAACGTTGGTACCTGGGCTGGATCACTTTATTGCGTCCTGGAGTTTGGGCAATGTTAGGTTTGGTGCTAATAACCATCGGGCTTTTATTCTACCTGGTCACTATCAAAGCATTACCTGGAAAAACAAAGATGACGATCACTGCTCTTCGCAGCCTCGGATTAATCGGGATATTATTTTTAGCCACTTCATTATTATCAGCGCAACATTTATTCAGGAAAGATGAAGGTATAGTCACAAAACCGTGCGCGTTGAAGCAGGCATCATCAGCAGAAAGTCCAACGTTGCGACAATTGAGCCCCGGTGAAAAAGTGAAAATAACAGATCGAATCGGGGACTGGTATTATGTGGCCTTGCTCAACCTGGATTATGGCTGGATCCAAAGCCATGATATGGCATGGATAACCTTGCAGGAACAACATTAGTTCTAAGCGATCACTGGCTTATTCGATCAATGGTAGCGTGTGCCAGGTCATAAGCAATTTGCAATTGCTCTTTCGGGGTGAGATAGCTCGTATCGATGACAGTGGCATCCTCTGCCTGGCGAAGTGGAGAATCTTCCCGCGTAGAATCAATATGATCTCTTTCCAGCAAATTCTTTGTTACTTCTTCACGGGAGGATAGGATGCCTTTTTCATGTAACTCCAGCCATCTTCGTTCCACGCGTACTTCAAGATCAGCAATTAAAAATAATTTCAGTTCTGCGTGCGGAAAAACAACGGTTCCAATATCACGGCCATCCATGACAATGCCTTTCCCGTTTCCCATTCTTTGTTGTTGGGCAACCATTTCTTTCCGCACAGCAGTGAGGGTTGATACCGGGCTTACCCATTGGTTTACTTCTGGTGCACGAATGGCAGCTTCTACCTTTTCGTGGTTGAGCCACGTGACCTGGGTGTTATTCTCGAAAGTCAGGTAGATTGAAATTTTCTCCAAAGCATCCCGCACATCCTGGGCATCTTCCAGGTTGATTTGCTGACGCATAAAATAAAGCGTAACGGCCCTGTACATCGCGCCGGAATCAATGTGGAGATATTGCAGTCGTTTGGCGAGGGCCCGGGCTAAAGTACTTTTTCCACAAGAGGAATATCCGTCTATAGCGATGATGATCTTACGTTGTCCTGTGTACATAGCCTGAATACAAACGTAAATGATTTTGGTGTAAAAGGAAAAGCCTTGCCTGTATTATACCGGCAAGGCTCAACCCAATTGTGTTTTTATCTAAATGAGATTTCGCTCAATATTCATCCTCGTTAAAGAGGAAGTCATCCTTTCTTGGATAATCCGGCCAGATGTCTTCGATGCTCTCAAACAACTCACCTTCATCTTCCATCTCTTGCAGATTTTCTATTACTTCCAAAGGTGCGCCTGATCGTATGGCATAATCAATCAATTCATCACGTGTTGCTGGCCATGGAGCTTCTTCCAGGTGATGGGCTAATTCGAGAGTCCAATACATGTATTTATAAAATAATTGATGAAATAAACTTTGTCTTCTGAGGCAGGTAACGATACATTACTGAGGAGAGTTCCCACCTATTAATTTGCTGCAAATGTAAAAAATCTAATAACCCCCACGCGATATTGGGCCTTTTTTTTTCCACTTTTATCTCGACCTATCTCATTTTAAATCAATAATTTATATATTAAATAAATTATTCTAGCCTTTTGTGGCGGTCAACCGCACAGTCGGGCAGCTTAATTTGAAATCAGCCGGGTAAAATTTTGGCCAGGAAATGACAGGAAGAGTTATGCTAACTGATCGGCCTGATCAGACGATCAGCATGGCGTCTCCATACGTATAGAACCTGTACTTGTCTTTGATAGCCTTTTTATAGGCGTCCATCACCAGTTCATAACCACCAAATGCACAAACCATGATCAGCAAGCTGGATTTTGGCATGTGAAAATTAGTGACCATGGCATCGGGCAAACTAAAATCATAAGGCGGGAATATGAATTTATTCGTCCAGCCTTCTGCCGGTTTCAACAACCCACTGGCACTGACTGCTGATTCTATAGCTCTCATGGAAGTAGTCCCGACTACACATACTTTGTGGCCAGCACGCTTGGATTCGTTGACAATGGTAGCCGCTTCTTCGGTAATACGGAAGTATTCGGCATCCATCTTGTGCTTGCTCAAATCCTCTACATCAATGCTGCGAAATGTACCTAAACCTACATGCAAAGTCAACTCCGCGAAAGAGATACCTTTGATTTCAAGACGCTTCATCAATTCCCTGGTGAAGTGAAGTCCTGCAGTGGGAGCAGCCACAGCACCTTCTTCTTTGGCGTAGATGGTCTGGTAGCGTTCCTTGTCCATCTCTTCGGCTTTGCGATTGATGTATTTCGGAAGAGGGGTTTGACCTTGTGAACGCAGTAAACCACTGAATTCTTCATCGGTGCCATCGAAAAGGAATCGAATGGTTCTGCCCCTCGAAGTAGTGTTGTCCACCACCTCAGCGACCAGGATTTCGTTTCCTTTTTTATCGAGGAAATATAATTTGTTTCCGACCCTGATCTTGCGTGCAGGATCCACTAATACATCCCACAACCTGGCCCTGGAATTCAACTCCCGGAGCAGGAATACTTCGATCTCGGCATCGGTTTTCTCTTTGCGTCCATACAGGCGTGCCGGAAACACTTTGGTATTGTTGAATATCATGGCATCCCCGTCATCGAAATAATCGAGGATGTTTTTGAAAGTTTTATTTTCCATCAAACCCGTATCGCGATGGACGACGAGCATTCTGGACTCATCTCTTTCTTTGGAAGGGTATTTGGCAATGAGTTTTTCGGGTAGCTCAAAAGAGAACTGGGAAAGTTTTGTACGCATATTCGGGAAGCCTGAAAAATTGGACGGCAAAGATAACATGGCAGGCACCCAAAAAGCAAGTAAACGCGGGTTATTTTCGGCGATTTAAAGGTTATTTTTGCACTTTCTGGCCGGTCTCTAACTTACAGTCGTTCAATAAGTAAGCTTGATCGATTCGCCCGGAACAGATTATGCTCATTTGAGTAGATTTAAGCATGATTTTCGTCAAAGTCATCTATGAGAGTTTCATCCAGGCCTTCCAGCAACTGGCGGCCAATAAGCTCCGAAGCTTTCTTTCCCTCACCGGGATCAGTATCGGGATCATCTGCATTATCTCGGTTTTATCTGCAGTAGACTCCCTGAAGGATAATATCAGCTCCAGTTTCGAAAAATTGGGGAATGATGTGCTTTATATAGATAAAATGCCCTGGAATGAAGATCCAGGTCAGAATTGGTGGAAATATGAGCAAAGACCCCAGCCTACTTATGAGGATCTGGAGGCCATTAAGCTTAGGTCCATACTCAGCGAATTTGCCAGTTTTTCAGTCTACATGCCCGGTCGAACTGTAAAGTTTGAAAACAGCAGTGTTGAAGGAGCCTATATGGCGGGTGTAACTGAGGATTATGGGAGCATTTTCAATCTTCAATTTGACAAAGGCCGATACTTCACTCCATTTGAATCCTCGATTGGCGCTAACCGGACCATCATTGGCGCCGTACTGGCTGAAAAACTTTTTGGAACCATTGACCCGATCGGCAAGAAAATCAAAATAAAGGGATTGGATTTCCAGGTCATAGGAGTTTTGAAAAAAGAAGGTAATACCCTCATCAATATTTTTCAATTTGATGAAGCTATCCTGGTCAGTTACCAAACCGCAAAAAAATTGATCAATGTCAAATCCCGCTTCACCTGGGGCACCAGCCTGAATGCAAAAGTGAAACCTGGTTATTCATTGGATGACCTGAGAGGGGAGATCACCGGTATATTAAGGGCTGAACGAAAAATCCGGCCGAAGGAAGAAGAAAATTTTGCCATTAATCAGCTCACTATGTTGACCAACATGATAGCTCCTATCTTCTCCATGATGAATATTGTGGGATGGTTTATCGGCGGATTTGCAATCATCGTAGGCATGTTCAGTGTGGCGAACATCATGTTTGTTTCTGTGAAAGAAAGAACCAGTATCATCGGAATTAAAAAGGCCCTTGGAGCCCGACAGTCTATTATTCTACTTGAATTTCTGATCGAGTCGATCGTGCTTTGCCTGGTCGGAGCTTTTATTGGTTTGGTGTTCGTGGTCGGAATTTTAAAATTGGCCACCGCTGCATTCAACTATGATATTTACCTATCTGTTGGAAATATGGTTTTTGCTCTTATCCTTGCCTTGGTGATTGGGGTGATTTCCGGATTAGTGCCAGCCTGGCAGGCTGCGAGATTGGATCCCGTGGAGGCTATGCGGAAATAAAGGAACCCGGTATAAAAAGGAAAGCCCAATCAAAACTTTCGCTCGTGATTGGGCCGTAAACTATTCCAGTTCCAGAATGGGTGAGAAACTTGCCAGAATAATTATGTTATTTAAACAGCGGCATTAAGGACCGCTTTGAAAGCTTCCGGGTGATTGAGTGCCAGGTCAGCCAGTGTCTTGCGATTGAGTTCAATATTAGCTTTGCTTAATTGGTTGACCAGTTTAGAATAGGTAGTACCATTCATACGAGCTGCTGCATTGATCCTGGCGATCCACAATCTGCGGAAGGCGCGTTTTTTAAGACGACGGTGATCATAAGCATACCCCATTGCCTTATCCAGGGCATTTTTTGCCACGGTGTAGACATTCTTGCGGGCACCAAAAAATCCTTTCGTTGCTTTAAGGACCTTTTTCCTTCTTTTCCTGGAGGCGACTGAATTTACGCTTCTAGCCATTTTTATTTAGTTTGATCTGACAGGGGATGAAGTTTCATCTCTTAGGTCCTGGCAAACGTTGAGCAATTTATATTCGATTATAATTAGCCGACCAGCATTCTTTTTACCCTGGGGGTATCGGCAACACTGACTACCGTTGACCCGGAAAGACGCAATTTGGTGTTTTTGTCTTTGTTCCGCATCCGGTGAGAGGTATTGGCCTGAAAGCGTTTTACTTTACCTGAACCGGTAACTTTAAAACGCTTTTTTGCGCTGCTATGGGTCTTCATTTTTGGCATGGCCGGTAGAATTTTTCTAAAAAGGACTGCAAAGATAGACTTATCCGCCTAATTTCCAAGAAAGACCGGGGTGCTTACTTTTTCTTTTTAGGGGCGATCATGACGATCATTCGCCGACCTTCCATCTTGGGAAGGCTTTCTGCAGCTCCATATTCCTCCAGTTCCTTGAGCATTTTCAGCAAAAGCAGTTCCCCGCGTTCCTTAAAAACGATGGTCCGGCCCCGGAAAGTGACATAAGCCTTGACTTTGGAGCCGTCTTCCAGGAATTTGGTGGCGTGCTTGACTTTGAAATCAAAGTCATGGTCGTCCGTATTGGGGCCGAAACGGATCTCTTTGATGACCGTTTTGGAGGTATTGGCCTTGATTTCTTTTTCCTTTTTCCGCTTGTTATAAAGGAATTTATTGAATTCGATAATACGGCATACAGGAGGATCGGCATTGGGGGAAATCATCACGAGATCCTGGCCCATATCTTCGGCCCAGGACTGAACCTGGCGGGTATTGTATATCCCGGGTTCAATTGGTTTGCCTGCCACGGCGCTGACTTCATCCAAATTCTCTCCTACCAACCTGATCTCGGGTACCCGAATATCTCTATTGATCTTGAATTGAAACTTATCGTTGTCTTGTCTGGAAGTGTTGGATGGAAATCGATTTGCCAAATGATTAAAACTTTAGGTTAGGAATACCAGGATAGCCGGATGGCCTTTTCCCGGGTAAGGAAATGCGGATGCAAGCATATAGATCTGCCGGACTCTGGATGGCTTTGTGATTAATGTTCAAAGCTCAAAATTAACGTTCCCGCGCTGGAAATCCTCATGAATTTTCTTTTTCCATGATTAGGTGCCGAATGAAGAGTTCCTGGGTTTCAGTGTTAAGATCTGCTTCCAGTTGACTTCCTTCTACCGGTGATTCATTCAGAATGAACTCAGCCAGCGGATCTTCAATGTATTTTTGAATGGCACGGTGGAGTGGACGAGCACCAAATTGAGGGTCGAAGCCTTTTTCTGCCACAAAATCCTTGGCGGATTCAGTCAGGCTGATCTTATAGCCCATGTTGGCCATTCTTTTGTAGAGGTCTGCCAGGGTGATATCGATGATCTTGTGGATGTGCTGGCGGTCCAGGCTGTTGAAGATCACCACATCATCAATCCGGTTGAGAAATTCCGGGCTAAAGGTGCGTTTCAGTGCACTTTGTATGACTGACTTGGTCAGATCTTCTGCAGCATTTTGCCTGGCCTGGGTAGCGAAACCAACTCCTTGTCCGAAGTCTTTCAACTGCCGCACACCGATGTTGGAGGTCATGATGATGAGTGTATTCTTGAAATCCACTTTCCGGCCAAGACCATCTGTCAATTGTCCATCATCCAACACCTGGAGCAGGATATTATAGACATCCGGGTGTGCCTTTTCGATTTCATCCAGTAATACGACACTGTATGGTTTCCTTCTTACTTTCTCCGTTAATTGTCCGCCTTCTTCATAGCCGACATATCCGGGAGGAGCACCGATGAGGCGGCTCACCGAAAATTTTTCCATATACTCACTCATGTCTATACGTACAAGTGAATCTTCCGTATCAAACAAATACCGGGCAAGTGCTTTTGCTAATTCTGTTTTACCAACGCCTGTAGGTCCCAGGAAAATAAAGGAACCAATAGGTTTCGAAGGATCTTTCAAGCCAACGCGATTGCGTTGAATAGCTTTACAGACTTTGAGGATGGCTTCATCCTGGCCGATGATTACTTTTTTAAGGTCATCCGTCATTCCTACCAACTTCTTGCTTTCGCTTTGTGCTACTCGTTTGACTGGAATACCGGTCATCATAGCCACTACTTCAGCAATGTCATCTTCGGTGACCGGGAACTTCTTGATTTTGGATTCTTCTTCCCAATCTTCTTTTGCTTTTTCCAGTTTGCGTACCAGTTTGGATTCGTGATCACGCAAGTCTGCAGCCTTTTCATATTGCTGACTCTTGACAGCCTTATTCTTCTCTTCTTTGACTTCTTCTATCTGGGCTTCCAGTTCCTCAATGTGTTTGGGAACATGGATGTTCTTGAGGTGAACGCGGGCTCCAACTTCATCTAAAACATCAATGGCTTTATCGGGAAGGAAACGGTCACTGATATAACGGTCACTGAGTTTCACGCAAGCTCTGATGGCTTCATCTGAATAGGCCACATTGTGAAACTCCTCGTATTTGGCTTTGATGTTGTGCAGGATGTGTTCAGCTTCTTCTGCGGATGGTGGGTCGACCAATACTTTTTGAAAGCGGCGATCGAGTGCGCCATCTTTTTCAATGTGCTGGCGATACTCATCGAGTGTAGAAGCTCCGATGCATTGAAGTTCGCCGCGGGACAAAGCAGGTTTGAAAATATTGGATGCATCCAGTGAACCGGTAGCACCACCTGCTCCGACAATCGTGTGAATTTCATCAATAAAGAGTATGACGTCTCTGGATTTTTCCAGTTCACCCATGATGGCTTTCATACGCTCTTCAAACTGGCCGCGGTATTTCGTACCAGCAACCAATGCTGCGAGGTCGAGCATTACAATTCTCTTGCCAAAAAGATTGCGGCTCACTTTGCGGTGCATGATGCGCAGAGCAAGGCCTTCTACTATAGCAGTTTTACCAACGCCTGGCTCACCGATCAGGATCGGATTATTTTTCTTGCGTCTGCTCAGGATTTGAGAGACGCGTTCAATTTCATTTTCACGGCCGATGATGGGATCCAGCTTGTCTTCTTCAGCCAGCCTGGTAATATCACGACCGAAATTGTCAAGGACGGGTGTGCGGGACTTGGAAGCACCACGTTTAGCACCGAATTGACTTTTTTCTCCTTCTTCTTCATAGGAACCTTCAGGATCGGATGGTCCCTGGTTGAGAAATTCCTGGTAATTGCCGGTTTCTTCCTGTATCACGTATTCCAATTCTGATTTATAGGATTCGTAGTTAATATCAAATTCAGATAAAACTTTGCTGGCGATATTATCTCCGTGTTTCAAAATAGACAGCATCAAATGTTCGGGGCTGATTTCGTCGCTGTTCAGGTTTTTGGCTTCCAGGAAGGTGACTTTCAGCACCCGCTCAGCCTGTCGGTTGAGCGGCACATTGCCAGCGGTCGATGGAACTTGTTCAGTTCTGTTTTCCGCGATGGTATCTTCTATTTTGAATTTGAGTTCGGTGAAATCCACATCCATGGCATCCAGTACCCGGACAGCAAGATTATCGTTGTCCTGTAACATGCCCAGGAGGAGGTGTTCCGTCCCGATGTAATCATGCCCGAGCCGGAGAGCCTCACTTCGGCTGAGCGAAATGATCTTCTTGACTTTGGGTGAAAACTTTCTGTTCATGTGTGATTGTAATCTATATATTAAATTAATGTACAATATAAGAACATTTTATAAATGTACTATATCTGCAAACCACCTGCATCTAAAATGAGACCATTCGGCGAAAAACCACCATAAACCTGCCAAATCAACCTTTCAGAATGGTCGTTGTGCCGTTTTGTCACGCGTTGATGAGGTTTACAAGAAAGATGCAATAATGAATAAAAAGTGTGTTTTGATATTGTTAAAAATGAGATTCCCGGTCCTTTTGTTCAAATTTACTCCCTGAAAGAGCGTCGATTATCGCGCTTGCTACTAATTATTGAAAATAGGGTACTTTTGCCAACGCGATGACCAGCTGTCTCGCAATCTCTTGTCGCAACTTAAGAAAGATGAAGTTTACGCTAGATAAGCAGGACTCTTACGCTGTCCTTTCCCTGGACGAAGAAAACCTCAATTCATTGATTGCCCCTGATCTGAAATCGGAATTCGTTTTTTTACGAAACGAAGGAGTTCGCAATTTAATTTTTGATCTCGGCCAGGTCAAATATGTGGATTCATCCGGACTCAGTGCCATCCTCACGGCCAACCGCCTTTGGAAGGATTATGGCAGTTACGTGATCACGGGTATCACTCATCCCAGTGTTGAAAAACTAATTAAGATTTCCAGGCTGGATACCATTCTTGCTATAGTGCCTACGGTCAAGGAATCGATCGATTACGTGACCATGGAAGAAGCCGAACGACAACTCAATACCTCGGCTGCTCCTGAGGAGGAATAATTCATTAAGCTCGTTTATTACATTTCCTCCATTTTTGACGAATGGTTGAATTCGCAGTGACCATCATTGGATCTGGTTCCGCCGTACCTATGTATGGGCGTCATCCTTCTGCCCAGGTGGTGCAGCATGGAGAGTCTTTCTTTCTCATCGATTGTGGAGAAGGTACCCAGTTACTTCTTCGTGACGCTGGTATTAAGCCTTTCAGAATACAGGTCATCCTCATCAGCCATCTGCATGGTGATCATGTCTTTGGGTTGCCGGGTTTGCTGAGCACCTATAGTCACTTGGGGAGAAGTGAACCACTGGTCATTTATGGACCAAAAGGAATTCAGGATTTCCTCAATAGCATCATGCAACATTCGGAATTAAAGATTCGATATCCGCTGGAGATTGTTGAATTGGAAACAACAGGAGTAAAGAAAATTTTTGAAACAACGGACCTGGAAGTATCCACTTTCCCTTTGAAGCACAGGATAAAATGCCAGGGGTATTTATTTCGTGAAAAGAAAGAAAGGGTACGTTTTAATAAACAAACATTAACTGACCTTAACCTGAGTCCGGATCAAATCAAATCGGCTCTGCAGGGAGAGGACATTTTTTTGAAAGGAGAATTAATTTCACATGAAGACATCTTCCTGCCGCCCCTGGCTCCTTTAAGTTATGCTTACTGTAGTGATACAGCATATTCTCCTTCACTATCCACCTGGCTGAAATCGGTGACCGTGTTGTATCACGAAGCCACATTTCTGAATGACCTGGAAGATCTGGCCAGGGAGACGGGGCATAGCACAGCCCGTGAAGCGGCGCAAATTGCATCCGATGCTGGTGCGGGTTGCCTCATGTTGGGACATTATTCTTCCCGATACAAAACCCTCGATGATTTATTGGCAGAGGCGAAAACCACTTTTTCCAATACGATTTTGTCAGTGGAGGGAAAACAATTTAAGCTGCGGGAGCTGAAGGAAGTATCATGAAGAGGGGCACCAGAAGCCAGTCTAAATTTGTAATTTAGGTATCCGGCTTGAACGTCTATATGGAAAAGATATATATTTGCGGCCTTAATTGCGCAAAGGTGCAATTGGACAGCGTAGCTCAGCTGGTAGAGCAACGGTCTTTTAAGCCGTGGGTCCTGGGTTCGAATCCCAGCGCTGTCACCAGGAAGCACTTCAGTCTGAGGTGCTTTTTTTTTGAGCCCAAAACAATCAATCGGGTCAAGTGTTCTCAACTTCAATTAATCGCAAAATAATAAACGTATGAAACAATCAATTTTACTCT
>Ga0173478_10000153_pt1 | contig 10951 bp, 12 predicted proteins | sample NitcycUS014104B1_FD_122623 | JGI IMG/M metagenome (GOLD analysis project Ga0173478, IMG submission 122623) | Soil microbial communities from Arlington Agricultural Research Station in Wisconsin, USA - Nitrogen cycling UWRJ-S014-104B-1 (version... | ecosystem: Environmental > Terrestrial > Soil... | reverse complement strand
TGGGTTTAGTTGCTTGTTGCGCCTTCCAGCAAGTTGCGGAGATGCTGCTGGACCCGAGGGGGATTGATAAACATGATCTTGACTAGACGGGGGGTTTTGACAGCAGCAGCTTGCCTCACGGGTGCTGCGGTAGTGGCAAGTTTAATGCGAAGCGGAACGGGCGGATTCAAATCCACCATGACGACCCTCTTTTGGGTCGGAGAACCCTCTGATGCCGACAACGACTTTATCCCAAATGATGTTAGCTATTGGGATAACCAATGGCAGTTGAGCTTCGGCGGCGTTGATGATCCAGAGCATAGGAATGGCTATTGGCCAGCCGAGTTCAAACCCAATGAAAATCCGTTTTATGTCGCGCTGCCATTTGGCGAGTTCGAATCGGAGAGTGGTAACGAGCTTAGGGCGGATGCGCTAAGCGTCCCTTGGTATCGTGCAGGGCTTTCGCCCCTCCTGAAAAACCATTGGGTCGTAATTAATCGCGGTGACCGCACCTGCTATGCGCAGTGGGAAGACGTAGGACCCTTCGAAGTTGACGATTTTGCTTTCGTGTTTGGCAGTGTAAAGCGTCCTCGCAATACCTTTGACGCCAAAGCGGGGTTAGATGTCTCACCTACTTGCTGGCAATATCTGCGCATGGACGACAATATAGAAACAGCTTGGCGCTTTGTCGACGCGGCGGACGTCCCGCTCGGGCCTTGGACCGAAATTGTCACCACATCGGGAAACAATCGCCCCAGTGGAGTCGCCTAGCGGAAACTCAATGAGCCGTTCGACGCCGGCTTGGTCTAGGGCGTGCCGCTCTTGGTCTTAGCTTCTCCTCTTCCGAGGCCTTGCCCATTCTCCTCCGCGCTGCATCCCGCACCTTAACGCGTCCTTTTGCGTGCATACTCTGTTTCAGCGCTGCCGTGATGTTGAGGACTTCCGGCTTTGCCTTGCTGTCTGTGGCAAGCCCGATTTGAGGTGCTCGTTGCTCGACCTTAGCTTGGAGAAACTCTCGCAACCGTCTTCGGCAAATTTGTAGGGCTTTTTCTCATGCTCGAAGAGTCCACTTTCCGTTTCTTGCCCATCGCGTCTGCTGTCGCTGGAGTCGGTTTAGCTACCGAGCTAATTAGTTCGAGGCGCGCTCAGATTCCAACCCTTCAGGTCCACACGCAAAGGTGAAGACTGTCGCTCGTACTTGACATTCAGCTTTCGTGTTTCACCTGGCAATAGGGTAATGGCGTTATCGTCCCAATAGGCCGGCAGGACCTCATGTTCATCATCGGCATTTACCACGCGCACCTGAACGAAGAACGCCAGCGCCTCTGAAGAAAGGTTCCTTAGAGTCACGCTCGCTTGCGTGGCCGAAATTTTCGCGCTCAATTGCACGCAGACATTAGGGAGTTTCTGCAGATCTGTGAGGTCGGCATCGGATACGACCGGAGTGTATTTGAAGTCGGTGCGCGACCAATCCAGGATCTCCCTCTTTTTCGAAAACCAGTAAAAATTGGGAGGGAACGTCCGAAGGACCGCGCCCTTCGGCGAAAGCTCCTCAAGCTCAAGCCGCACGAAATAAGTCGTCGTGATGTCACCGGGCGCAGCTAAGGTATCGATCTGGATGCTTTGGGCTTCGCTGATTGAAACTTGTTTTTCCGAACGCGCACGCTCATGCATGCCGAAATCAAAAATTCGAGTCACAACTCTTAAATGAGGGTAACTCCGATCATTCGAAAGGTGGATCAGGTGGACGCTGCCGTCGACCGGGTTGTACGCCAAATGCAGCGGCTCATTGGCTTTCTTTGCACCGAAGTAAGCACCCTCGCCGCGTAAAAAGTAATCGAAAAGGTGCCAGTAGAAAGACGGCCAGGAGTTGTTCAACATCCATTGAATCACGCCGGTGGTTTGGGTGAATTGGCGTGCGGCATAGGCTTCGAACATGGCCCGATGACCCTCATACGCGAGCACCTGCGCTTTACGCGAGAAATCGTCAAGACTGGTAGGCGGGCCATGACGATCAGTTACCGCTCGAGTGAACGTATCTAATTGGTGAAATTCGTTTTGTGCGGAGTGGAGGAGCCAAGCAGGTCCGATGGGCCACAATTCATTCGGAAGGAGAAAATCCTTGAGAGCCTCGGCACCTGGCGGAGACGCGCCCACGCTCGCCTCCGTGTTGAAGCCGAACGCCCCGCCATAATTATCGTCAATCCACCAGTAGGACGACGGCACGTAATCGTAAGGTCCCGTCATCTTCATGCCGGTTGGACCGACCAGGGTCGTTTCATCGCGGGCCGAAGCGACTGAAGGATTCGGCCAATTCTCCTCTTGCAAAACCCGCAAATAAAGGCGCTCCACCTCAGGACCGGGAGCGTTGTCGCTCCCATAAAACCACGCCAAGATACTGGGATGATTGCGCAGAGCGCGCAGCTTAGAGCGCAGTGAGGCCTCAGCGATACTCATGTGCTGATCAGTCCAGGCGGCAGATTGTTCCCATGCCGAACAGCAAGCCCAGCCTGTTAAAATCATCAAGCCCTCGCGGTCGGCCATGGAGTAAAACTCGTCTTCCTCGAATTGACCCTCCATGCGGATTGAATTTAGACCAAGATGTTTAACTAGGCTGAGTTGCCGGCGTTGACGCCCTCGATCGGTACGTAAAAATAGATCAGAAGCCCAGCCTGCTCCCCTGACGAAAAAGGGTTTGCCGTTGACGCGAAACAAGCGATGCCCTTGCCAATCGATTTCGGACGTCACTTTGCGAACGCCAAACTCGACTTGTGTGTGATCGCTAAGGCGTTCCGAAGACAATTTAAATCCAAGTTTGGCGCGATAAAGCGGCTGTTTGCCCATTCCAACCGGCCACCAAAGTTTCGCGCCGTCGGACGGTAGAGTCAGCGTCACACGCTTATGTTCCCCGGCGGCTAAATTCACGCTCTGGCGAACGCGCTTTGAATTCACTGAACTGCTCGCAAAAAAAGTTCCGGTTTGTGCTGTCGGTCCGTCGTTCCAAAGCTCACAGGAGACTTGAATCGCATCGCCGTCAGCCCGAACTTGAGGCGAGCGCAGTGCCACCGGACCACTCCACAAGAGACGGACAGGTCGGTAAATGCCCATGTTCTTATCGCCGGGCGCCGGATTCCAATCCACCCATGTTGATGACAGATCTCCGGGGCGCGGAGCGAACACTTCGACAGCCAGAACGTTTGGCCGCCCATCCGTGTACAAAAGTTTTGTCACATTGAATTCGTAAGTACGAAATGAGCCCCGCAGCTGCGCGAAGCTCGCAATTTCAATTCCGTTCAACCAAATTTCGGCGGCGTAGTTGATCCCGTCGAACTGCAGGTAAGCCTGTTCGCCGCGTTTTTTTGCAAGAAAAACCTTTCGATACCACCAGCCGTAACGAAACGGGCTATCGCTCGGCATCTCAATTTGCGTGAAATCCACCCCTTGCGGGTAATTCATGCCAGGAGCGTCCAAGAGATTTTGACCGAAAAAAGGATTCAACAGTTTGCCGTTTTGCAACAGCACAGCGTAGACCGTGGAGGGAATGTCAGCCTTTAGCCAACCGTCGGTTTGGTAACTCGCCTGGGAAATCAGACCACCGCTTTGAGGAACTTCGGCGCTCGAACGAACTCGCCAATTGTTGCCGAACTCCTCGGCCGAACAGACGCTCGGCAGCATCATTACGACCGCGAATACTTTCATCCACTGAATGACGAAGACTCCACGCTTGAAACAATCGGCGTCGATCCCCGCCACCAGGTCCAAGCGCCCACAAGTGCGGCGATCAAAGCACAGCCCACATCAAAGAGAATCACGCTACGGCCTGTGGCCCAACCTTGACTCCAAAGTTCAATAAAAAATGCCCGCACGATCAGATAGCCATCAACACCGATGCCGATCACGGGAACTAGCAAAAAGCCGATAAGTGCGTAGGGCGAATTGAATGCCTTTCTCCCGTTCAAAGTCAGATTGGCAAGGTGAACCAAAAGATAAGTGGCCAATGCAAAGAAAGTAGTCGTCGTCCCCCACCAAACATAAGATTGATAAGGGCCAACCAGCGCTCCACTTGTCAAAGAGGCGACCAACCCGACGCCGAAAATGATATGCAACGAATTCCAGGGGACGTCATGCTTCCGATGCAGTTGCGCGAAGAGCCACGGAGCGGTTCCGTCGCGTCCCATGCTATAAAGCACCCGGCTGGCGCCGACTGCTGTCGCGATGGCCAGACCAAGAGAGGCCGAAATTGCCGTCAACGTAACCCAGAGCGAACCGCGCCCCCAATAGCGCGCTGCCACCTCGGAGATTGGCATCTGCCCCCGTTCGGCTACCTGCTTGAGATGACTGGGCTCGCCGCCGTAGGATAGCGCCCAAATTCCGAAGATAATAAATCCAGCGTACAGGAAGAGAGAAAGAATGGTGGCCTGCGGGATCAAACGGTGCGCCATCTTGGTTTCTTCGGCCAGAGTGCTGACTACGTCGAAACCGCAGTAAGCCAGGACGGCGAAAATCATGGCGCGGAAAATGGCGCTCGTTCCACCGGGCGCGGTTTGCAGGGAAAAACCTTCGACACCAAGGACGTCGCTGCCCGAACGAAGCGCAAACCAAATGATAGTGACACAAAGAGCGAATACGACGGCGCTTTCAAAAAGCAAAAACAGCAACGCGCCTTTGGTTGAAACGGAAACCCCCGAGTAGACAATCCAAGCCGGCAAAGCGCAGCAAATCACGACTCCGACAAAGTAAGTCAGTTTGCCCGGCGAAACGCCGAGCAAACCGATAATGTCTCCCGCAAACACCCCGAGCGTGACCGGTTGAATGACAAAATTCGTGAGGTAGTAAAGGAAGACCATCCAACCGGCCCACACCGCCAGCGGGCGCGGCGCGGCGAGATTGATCCAGCTGGCCGTGCTACCGGACAAAGGATATTCGCGCGACAGGATTACGTAACTAATTGCGGTCGGCAAAGTGGCCAGAAGCGCCCAGACAAAGGCCAATGGAGCAGCGCGCCCGGCGGCTAGGAAAGTTGGACCAAACCCGCCATAAAGAGTCATGGCTGGCGACAACATGACGACGCCGAGAGTGGCAGCGCCCAGGAGACCCACAACGTCGGATTTCAATGTCTTAGGGGATTGCATGTTTTATCTTCAGTAGACCCCAGAAATCCTCACGATCTCGCTCCCTGGTCCCGCAGGAACCGCGAAGCATCACTCCGTCAACCCGTTGTTCTTGAGTTTGAGCGCAGCCCTCGCCACGCCAGAAGAGAGTCGTATAAGCTAGCTTAAGTTCTTGCGCCTCGTCGCGACTTACAAGGGCCATGGACGAGCGCCTGTTCAAGCTTCCTGCGGCAATTGGTCCACGCGGCAAAGTCGCGCGGTTGGGGGGTACCGGCAAAGGTGTTGCTTTTGAGTGGCAGCGTGATTACTAGGCCGAAGGATTATGAGGAGGTGGAGCGATTGAAAGCTTCCTTACGATATGATTCCGGCACGCACTAGTCTTGAAAAGCGAAGTCATCAGCGCTGGCATTCCAGATTGTTTCTCTCGGGATTCATCAGCGGAATTCCTTCTTGGAGTGTCACGACATGGATGCCAGTGTGTCTGATATGATTAACAATGCTACGCAATTTTTTCGGCGTGGTTGAGTATTCATCTCCACCCCAACTTGCAGAGTCATCACCGTCGATCAACTTTGTGCAGCTGTCGGCAACAAGTCGCTTCTTGGCCGGGCCGGACTCCCGCTGGCGACTACCTAGTCCGGCTGAGGGTCGATTTTGACCAAAGGGTCGATCTTGACCAAAGGAGAGGCTCCGGCGGGCCCCAATCACTGATTGTCTTTGCTGTCGTTTTTGGATTTGGATTTTGCTTCTTCGCAAAGCCGTTTGACGTCGGCTTCGGCCTCCTCAACTGTCTGATATGCATCTTTGCCAATTTTGGTAACGCCTTTTTCCGCACCCTTTGGTTCAACGTCGACGACAAGGCACTTCTCATCAGACGAGCGGACAATCCACCAGGCCGCAAGGGCCGGGCTAGCGAGAGTGCTTCCGATAACAGCAACGGCGATGAAGAGGCTACGCATTATGTCTATCTCAAATGAGTGGAATGACTTCGTCCGATCACGCAGTTCGAAACGCCTTTTCTGACACAGCTTATTGGGCGTGTAGCAGCGCACACCAAGATGCGCGATTCAATGGCGGTGAAAACTTACCACCAGCGTCCGCGACCGTAATAGCCGCCACCAAACAAGATGAGAACAATCAAAAGGATGATCAGTAGTGTGGTCGTGTCCATGGCATCCTCCAAATCAGCCGGTCATTTATAGACGGAACTTTGCTCTACTTGCGGCGTGCAGGCACCTTTCCTTGCTCTTTTCGAAACCCGTTTTCCCCCACAACGTTCCTTTTCAACGATATCGTGCCGATACCGGCACCTGGTGGCGCCCGCTATATCGCCCCTGCTGAGCTGTTGGACTGAGCGACTTCGCGCTGGACCTAAAAGCTGCGGACTCGGCGCCGCTTCACTTTTGGTTTGCGCTTCGGTGCAGGGCCGGTTACTTCCCTATCGGCTGCCTCCTTGCCCAATCGTAACTCACGAAGACGCTCCGTTTTAGCAGCCATCCCTCGCGCTCTCGCTCCTGCTGAAGCTTCAGACTTATCTCGCGCGTTATTGGTTGAGTTCATCAAGGCCTCAGCGTTCCGTCTGGCGGCGGTCATCCGCGACACAGCTTTATTCCCTGGAGCATCCATCGATTAAGTTGAGCCTTTATCTGAACTAACAAGCCGCCCCCGAGGGGGCGGCTCTCTTTTATCCAGAACCTCAAGCGGCCTGGATGTTGCCGACTGCGGTTTTGCCGCTGCGGCTATCTTGCTGCGTATCAAAAGAGACCTTCTGGCCTTCGACAAGATTGCGCATTCCGGCGCGCTCGAGCGCGCTCGCATGCACAAACACGTCTTTTCCGCCATCATCGGGCTGGATAAAGCCAAAGCCCTTTTGCACGTTGTAAAATTTCACTGTTCCCGTAATCATCGGGGTCGTCCTTTCGTTTGATGTCAGTGCGGCCTACTCAAGGCGAGCAATCGCTAGCCTTGAAGATTGTTCATCGATGTTTTGGAAGGGTCTGAACGTGCGCCTGGCAATCAGCGAAGGCGAGACGGCCACAACGGTCCGGCCAAATGTCGATGGCTTGATGTAAGCACGCTGAATCCTTTTTACAACGAGAAACCATATCCGAGCATTTAAGCGACACGACGTATCCCCAACGTCTGGGCATTATCCAACATGTCGAGCAGAGCCCTGTCGCTCTCGAGTTGACTAACCAGACCGGGCCATCAATCGGTATTCCAAATCGCTGCATAGCCTAAACCGAACAGGCCTGATGCGCGTTCAGTATCTAGGGAACGAGTTTCGCTCCCTATACGAAGGGGTCATTGAATGGATTACTCGGGTCGCGAAGTCATCGTGACGGGTGGAACCGGGGCTCTTGGATCCGCGGTGGTGGCGGCTCTCGTTGAGGCTGGTGCGATCTGCTACGTGCCTTGGCGGCACGAAACCGAGGCGCGAACATTTTCGTACAAAGAGCATAACCAAGTAATGCTCTTCGGCAGTATCGATCTTACGGACGAATCGGCGGTTAAGCAGTTGTTTGGCGAAGTCCCAAGGCTGTGGGCCTCGATCCATGTTGCAGGCGGATTTGCCATGGCGCCTGTGGCCAAAACCGGCAAGAGCGATCTGATGCATCTAATTGATATGAACTTGGTCAGTTGCTTTCTTTGCTGTTCGGCCGCCGTCAACTCAGTAAGCCGGTCTGGTCAAGGCGGCCGTATCGTCAACGTCGCGGCGCGACATGCGCTCGAGTGGCGCGGCGGAGGTGGGCTAGTCGCTTACACCGCGAGCAAGGCAGCAGTCGCCGCACTGACGGTGGCGCTCTCCGAGGAGGTGGTCAAGGAGAGGATTCTCGTTAATGCAGTTGCGCCTTCGATCATGGACACGCCGGCGAACCGGGCTGCAATGCCCAAGGCGGACTACAAAGCTTGGCCTAAGGTGGAAGAAGTGGTGGCAACCATTTTGTTTCTCGCGTCTCCAGAAAACAAAGTCACGCGAGGAGCCGTGGTTCCCGTGTATGGCCAATCGTGACGATGACGCAGGAAAGCGGGGTTCGATATGAGTTGGTTGCCCTCCGCTGACCCGATTCTTGGCGATAAGCGATCTTGTGATGCGCTGGAACTCGTGGTCGTTCCGCGAGTCCGAGATTTGGGCGACGGCTTCGAGGTGCGTCGCGCTTTGCCCAGTGACAAGCGGCAGATGGTTGGCCCATTCATCTTTTTCGATCAGATGGGACCGGCGCAGTTTCTTGCGGGACATGGCTTGGACGTCAGGCCCCATCCCCATATCGGCCTTGCGACGGTGACCTATCTTTTTGACGGACGCGTCATGCATCGCGATAGCGAAGGAAACGCGCTCGAGATCACGCCGGGCGCGATGAATCTCATGACCGCGGGGCGTGGCATCGCACATTCCGAGCGCACGCCGGCGAACGCGCGCGATGGCGGCGACGGCTTGTTTGGGATCCAGAGTTGGATTGCCCTGCCGGAAGAGCATGAGGAGATCGAACCCTCCTTCCAGCACTTCGACGCTGCTGATCTGCCGGTGGTCGACGTGGAAGGTTTATGGGCGCGGGTTGTTGCCGGATCTGTGTTTGGCGAACGCTCACGCGTCGGCATGTTCTCCGAATGGTTCTACGCCGAAGTGGTTCTTGAGCCTGGCAGAACGGCGCCGCTCGACCCCGACTACGAAGAGCGGGCAATCTATGTCGTCAAGGGTGAGGTAGGGATTGCGAACGAGAACTTCGAGGCGCCACGGCTTTTGATCTTTCGGCCAGGCGACCGCATTACCGTGCGGGCAAAGAAACATGCACGCCTGATGTTTCTCGGCGGCTCCGCGTTGGCGGGACCGCGCTACATTTGGTGGAATTTCGTCTCCTCACGCCGCGAAAGGATCGAACAGGCAAAGGCAGACTGGAAGTCAGGCCGGTTCGCGCCGGTGCCCAACGAAACAGAGTTCATTCCTCTCCCGGAGAAGTAGCTTGGGGCAAGGCGAAACCAAACTGAATGGACCGGATCTTACCGAGGGTATTCCTGTTGAGGGCTTGGCCGACGGCCAAATGCTGGTGGGGCACGCGCGGGGCAAGCCAGTTCTTTTAGCGCGGGTAGGACAGGAAATCTTCGCGGTCTCGCCCCACTGCACCCACTACAATGGACCGCTCGCCGAGGGGCTGATGGTCGGCGACACCGTCCGCTGCCCATGGCACCACGCCTGTTTCGATTTACGGACCGGAGAGGCCCTTCGGGCCCCAGCGCTCAACCCGATCACGTGTTGGGAAGTGTCGGAAAATGGTGGGTTGATCAAAGTCGGGCAGAAGCGCGAACAGCCCCAGACCAGAACCCGTATTGAGCCGACTGCCGAACCCGAACGGATCGTGATCGTTGGTGGGGGAGCGGCCGGGTTTGCAGCAGCCGAGATGTTGCGGCGTGTGGGCTACCAAAATTCCCTAGTCATGCTCAGTAGCGACGCTGCGCCACCCTATGACCGTCCAAATCTGTCGAAGGACTATCTCGCTGGCACAATCCCTTTGGACTATATGCCGCTGCGGGATGAGGCCTTTTATGAAGGGAATGGCATCGAAGTCCGGCTCGGCAAAAGTGTCGTCGGGCTCGATCTTCACGCACATCACGCTCTTCTTTCGGGTGGAGAGAGGCTGCAGTATGACCGGCTGCTGCTCGCAACCGGGGCCGAACCGGTTCGTCTTACGATTCCCGGCGCCGAGCAGCCACACGTCCACACGCTGCGTTCTCTTGCCGAGAGCGATGCAATCATTGCAGCCGCGAGGACGTCAAATCGGGCGGTTGTGATCGGCGCGAGCTTCATTGGGCTCGAGGTCGCTGCCTCGCTCCGCGCCCGCAAGCTCGAAGTCCATGTCGTCGCACCCGACAAGCGGCCAATGGAACGCATCCTCGGGCCCGACATGGGCGATTTCATTCGCACCCTGCATGAAGAGAACGGAGTGATATTTCATCTGGAGACCAAACCCAAAGCAATCGACAAAGTCGTGCATCTTGAAAACGGCGAGTCGATCGAAGCTGACCTTGTAGTTGTGGGCATAGGTGTCCGGCCGCGTCTCGAACTCGCCGAGAACGCAGGCTTGAGACTCAATCGGGGCATTGCTGTCGACGAACATCTCGAGTCGAGTGCACAAGGCATATTCGCTGCAGGCGACATTGCGCGATGGCCGAATCCTCATTCAGGTGAGAGCATCCGTGTCGAGCATTGGGCTGTCGCCGAACGCCAAGGACAAGCCGCGGCGCTGAACATGATTGGGGAGCGCGCGCCTTTCGATCAGGTGCCGTTCTTCTGGAGCCAACACTATGATGTTCCAATCAACTATGTCGGTCACGCGGAGTCTTGGGACGAAATCCAGATTGACGGCGACGTCATGAAGAAAGACTGCCTTCTCCGCTTTAAGCGCCACGGACGTGTGGCGGCTGTGGCCTCGATTTTTCGCGACCTCCAAAGTCTTCAAGCCGAGCTCGAGATGGAGCGTGAGGTTGCCGCGTAAAGCCGCGATCGTGAGGAAATTAAGGTTGCCACCTCGGCTTCAGGAGACACCACTACCGCCCTGGAACAACAGGGCGACGGTCCGAAGCCGGCGCCCTGAGTTTCCAGAAATTAGCAGATCCCGGCTAGTAGCAAATCCAGACGTAACCGCCGGGTGTCCAACGCCAGCAGCATGCACCGACACCGTAGCCATACCAGTGGCCGCGCCACCATCGGCCATGACCGTGCCAGTGGTTCCAGTGACCATGGTTCCAATGAGCGTGGCCATGGCCGTGTCCATGTCCATGTCCTCCATGACCATGACCGTGTCCGTGTCCTCCATGGCCGTGCCCATGCCCTCCATGCATGTCCTCCATGGCCATGACCTCCA
>Ga0173478_10000151_pt1 | contig 11060 bp, 16 predicted proteins | sample NitcycUS014104B1_FD_122623 | JGI IMG/M metagenome (GOLD analysis project Ga0173478, IMG submission 122623) | Soil microbial communities from Arlington Agricultural Research Station in Wisconsin, USA - Nitrogen cycling UWRJ-S014-104B-1 (version... | ecosystem: Environmental > Terrestrial > Soil... | reverse complement strand
GGGACCGTCCGTCTGTGCGGCGGCGGTCAAGGCGCATGGCCTCGGCATCAATCCCGGAGGGGAAGTGATGGCCATGGAGATGCGGAAGGACGTCATCCCAGAGGGGATGAAGAACCGCCTGCTGACGCAGGCCGAGCTTGAAGCGAGCGGATACGCGGAGAAGAAGAATGCCCAACCATGTGACGACGAAGCTGACGATTGAAGGACCGAGAGAGAACATCGAGGTGTTCCGGACCTGCCACATCAAGATGAAGGAGGGGGACGAGGCGTTCCACTTCGACCTCTCGACGGTGATCCCCCGGCCCGAGGTGCTGGAGGGGACGGTGAGCGGCTCCAACGAGGAGACGTTGCCGCAGAACCTGAAGGCCAAGGAGGAGACGGGGTTCCTCAACTGGTACGACTGGAGCGTCGAGAACTGGGGCACCAAGTGGAACTCCTACGAGTTCAACTGGGTCGAGCAGAGACCAGAGAAGCTGGTCTTCACCTTTGAAACGGCGTGGAGTACCCCCGAACCGGTGTTGCAGAAGCTGGTGCGGATGTACCCCATGTTGAAGTTCTCGACCATGAGCTTCGACGAGTGCTGGAACTGGGCCTCGATTGGGGAACTCCATCCGAAAGGGATGCTGCGGTTCAACTCGGTGGTGCCCACCCCCTCCATGTACAAGGCCGTCTATGGGGTGGACCCGGAGGTCGAGCCCCTCGACAACGATGAAGAAACGAAGGACCCGAAGGAGGTCCATTGATGACAGCCAAGAAGCGCACGTTCATCTTCAGCATCACTCGCACCGTGATCCAGTCGGCCGAGATCAAGATCAAGGCGGCCAACGAGGAGCAGGCTGAGGAGCTGTTCAACGAGAAGCGGGAGGAAACGAACGACTTCGAAGAGGCGGAGTGGTCGACCGGGGAGGCCGAGGGTCCTATCGATTGGGAGGTCGACGATGGCGAAGAGGCCTAAGCCTGAGCGCCACTCGGAACCACTCAAGCATTTGTGGATCGACATCGGGATCAGGGTGAAGGTCCCGATGACCACCCCCCAGGAAGATCACCATGCGCTGGTGGCCGACGTGCTCACCACGGTGACCATCATCGTCAAGCAGGCACTGGCGGACTACCAGAAGAACCACAAGAAGGTGCCTGTGGAGTTCGACATCACCTGAGATACACTGAAAGGATGAATGCTGATGGCTAAACGATTCAGCAACGCACTGGAACGGGAGATCGACCGGCTGAATCGGCAGATCTTCGGTGTTCCATCCAAGGAGAAGAAGAAGATGCCGACAGGCACAACCAAGACGAAGGGTCCTCGCCTCGCGGGGGTCCACATTCAGGACTCCGCCCTTGTGAAGAAGGGGCGGAAGGGCCTGATGAAGGCAGCGGGTCTGACCTCGGGTGCCCGCGCGCCCCTCACCCAGCAGATGCTGGACACCATGCAGAACGAGGACAGCTACGTCACGATCCCCCTGAAGGGGACGCGGACCAAGGCCACCACCATCTTCAACCTGAAGACCAAGGCGGCCAAGGCTGGAGCCCTCCTCCACTGGACCCTGTCCAAGGATGAGCAGACGGTCTACGCCTGGTTTACCAAGGCGCCCAAGGCAGGGAAGACGAATGGCCGCGAAAAAAGCCACGAAACCCCGGCCGAAATCTCCATCCAGTAAGCCCCGCACGAAGGGGAGGGCACCCGCCCTCCCCGATCCCACCCAATGGTTCCGCCTGATCAAGGACTTCCCGTTCCCTGTGCAGGTCGGAGCCTATCTGCGAGACGAGAAGACCGGCGCTGTCAAAGGGCTGGGCCTCTACGTCCGTATCCCCATGCCTTGGGAGGAGTACTTGTTGGAGTGGCCGATGCCACCCGAAGGAGAGGAACAATGACGGTGGTCTTCGAGATGGCCCGGAGAGGGGAGCCCAAGACGCTGGAGTTTGCCAACGTCGACGCCTTCTACCGGCATCTGGATGTGTTGGCCAAGGAGAATCGGCGGGATCCCTTCAGGCGACGGCAGTTCTGGTGGGCGCGTGAAGCCCAGACCAGCGCACTGTTGGCCAAGTGGAACCCGTCGAAGGTGGAGTGGGAGATCGAACGCAGACAGGGAGCCGAAGCCCCCCTCTGGTAGGCTACCGTTCGGAGATGCGACGAAGGAGGGAGCGACAGGCTTCGATGCCTTTCGCCCCTCCCAATCGTTCTTGCAGGAGCTTGGCTTGCTCCCTGCCTGACATGGCCGGGTTGTCATCGACCACTTGTTGGGCGACCAGCACGAGGGGTTCGTCCAGCTCGAACAGCCCAGAGGTAGACTGACGGGCTGGGATGGTGGTCTCGGCCAGCGTCCGGGACTTGGCGGTGAGGCGGTTGGTCTTCACCTCGACCAGCGCATCCATACGCCCCGCCACGTAGGACGAGCCACGCTGGTTCTGGGTGATGCCCGAGGGCGAATCGAAGCTGGGCTTCCGGGAGTGGGAGACCAGCACGAGGGCAGCCGGAGAGGTGGCCTTGACCAGCCGGCTGACGACCCGCTTCATCTGGTTGGAGTCGTTCTCGTCCCCGTCGAAGGTCTCCCTCAGGGTGTCGATGATGACCGCGAGGTAGGGACGGGAGGCGCACTCGGCCTGGAGCCAGGCGTAGTGGGTGGGGTGGTTGACGTCGAAGCTGATCTCCGGGCAGTCCTGCCGGTCGGTGAAGTAGACGTTCGAGAACGTCAACCCCTTCCCCCGCAGGGCCTGCACCCTGTCGATCCACAGGTTTCGCGGGGTATCAATCTGGATGTAGAGCACCTCCCCATGGACCTTGATGGGGAAGCCAAGGAATTCTGTGCAGCTAGGGTTACCGATGGCGTCCGCTAGTTGCAATGAGAGGTAGGACTTTCCGGCTTTGGGCTCGCCGAAAATGTTGAGCGCGCCTGCATAGGGCAGCAGGTTTGTGACGATAGCACTCTCATCCTCACCCTTGAGGGTGAGGTATTCATCCACTGAATGGGCCATGCTGGGCTGACTCCTTCGCTGGCGGAGTTTAAGCCTGCCCCTTCGCGCTGTCAAGTGGCCCCTGATATGCATGAACACCCCACAAACGCGGGCAAAAGTGACCCTTCATCAACCGAGTCTAGAGCCCCATTGTACCAAGCAATGGTATGGAGGTTGCAGCGTGGAGTCAGGCGAGAGGAAGCTCCCTTCGACAAGCATCTGGCAAGGACGTGCGCAGGTTCACTCACTCCCCGTAGGGAACGAGGGCCTTCGCGTGGTCATCACTGAACACTTTGCCCAAGTCAATGGACGCTGGCTCCCCACCGGGGAAGTCACCATGCGCACGGAGGGAACTCGATCATGAGCAAGCGCCGCACCAAGGGGATTCAGGAGATCACCGATCCCTTCGAGCTCGCCCTCCACCGGGAGCGGTTCTACGATCCCCATGTGGGGAAGGTGGTCTACGCCCGGGTGTCGTTCGACTCCCTGTTCAAGGCCATGTCCGAGGCCTACCTCGACAACCTGGTGAAGTCGATGAGTCGGGAAACCGCCCTGCTCAGGCTGCTGGAAAAGTGATCATCCTCACCGACCGTTCCCGGCTGACCACGTTTGCCCAGTGCAAACGCAAGGGGTTCTGGACCTACTACTGGGGAGGCACCGGCATTGTCCCGCGCGAAGAAGCTCTACCTCTCATGTTTGGAACGGCAGTCCATGTCACGCTTGAGCGCCTACTTGTTGGCGGAGTGCCTCTTGATGCCGCCATTATGCTTGGGGCCTCCGCATTCGACGACCTCCCTGATGTCCTTCGAGCCGAGCAACGCTGGCTGTTCGAGTGCATCATCCGGATCTGGGCCGACCGACGACTGCCCGCCCTTCGGGGAGAGTTCGACTTCCTGAAAGTCGAGGCGGAACTCCTGTGGAAATTGGGGGAAACCGATGACCACACCGTCGTTCAGATGGTCAGACCAGACCTCCTCGCCCGAAGGATCTCGGATGGGCTCCTCTTCTACATCGAGTGGAAGACCACCGGATATGGGGAAGAGGAGTGGGCCAAGAAGTGGGAGAAGAACACGCAGGTTTTTTGCAACGCTCTGGCGATTGAGGAAGTACTGGGTGAGCGCATTGCTGGTGTGATGATCGAAGGCATGGTGAAGGGACCGAGGAAGAAGGAGTGGCGGAAGTCCAGCCGCTACCAAGGTGAGGTTCTTCAGCAGTCCCCCCTGTGCTATGCCTGGCAGGACATCGATGGGGAACTGGGCACCAAGTGGACTCGGGGTGCCACCCATGTGCGGTTGTGGGAGGTCGAGGGACTGACCCCCACATCCTGGGTCGGAAGGCTGGCGGACCCGGACGCGTTCCTGTGTCCGGTCCCGCCTATCCTCCCTGACCGAGAGGACGTGGAGGACTGGAGGGAGGGAGCCTTATGGCAGATGGTTCACATTCACGATGGGCTGCGCGCACTCGCCGCCGCTGGAGTGAGCGACAAGCGGAAGGTCGTAGCGCGGTGGTTCCCTCCGAACTTCGAGGCCTGCTATCCCTTTGGGTTTGGGTCTCGCTGCGAATACTTCGATGCCTGCTTCACTCCAGGCGTCAGAAAGGATCCCCTCGGCAACGGCTTCGTACGACGTACCCCTCATCATGAAGCAGAGAAGGAGTCTTGATGCGATTGGATCTGGTGTATGGCGAGAGCGGTTCGGGCAAGACCAGTTGGGCCCTGCAACTGGCGCAGTACTTCTGGCTGAAGCACAAGAAGAAGACCCGCTGGTACCTCGGGGATGGGGGAGGGGAGACGATCCGTCAGGTCATCAAGGCCTACGGAGGGGAGCCCTTCATCGAGACCTGGGAGTACCCGTTGTGGAAGCACCCGTTCGAGACCACCGCCAAGATGATGGAAGGCGCGTGGCCGATCAACCCCGACGATCCGAAGAGCCCCCTGTTGAGCCCGGCCAATTGGCCGCAGATGCAGGAGCAGTATGGGCTGTTCGTCTATGAGGGACTGACCGTGATGGCCGACTACATGATGGGCGACACCGAGGGGGGTCTCGCTGATCGGACGGCCAAGGGTCAGGTGCTGAACAACGACGATTCGTTCCGCTTCCAAGATGGGATGATGAAGTTCGGCGGCAACTCCCGTACCCACTATGGTATGGTCCAGCGCCGCATCCCCCACATGTTGCGGGAGAATTCCCGCGTCCCCTTGTTTAAGATCTGGACCGCCCATGAACAGCGGGCGGACGACTCCATCTCCAAGGAAACCGTGATCGGTCCTGACATTGTCGGGCGGGCCCTGACAGCCAAGATCATGGGGAGCTTTGGTCACACCGTGCATCTGACCAAGGCTGCCAAGTTGGAGAAGAAGAAGGACCCACACTCGACCAAGATGATCGAGGAGATGGTCGCAGAAAGGAGAGCCTACACCGAGTCGCACTACGATCCGAATGGCAACAACTTTGCAAAGTACCTGGCAAATGTCCGTATCCCAGAGGGATGTCCACCGGGAATCATCCCGCTGTACTACTCACCCCCTGATCCGTTGAAGTTCTATGCGGACCTGGATACGGCACAGAGGAAAGCCACCGAAACGAAAGCTGACCTGATTGCCAATGTTGAACTCACCTTCTGAACGAGGACTGTAACCCAATGGTTGACATGAGCTTGCTTGAATCCCTGACCACCGACATCAGCGTTGCCCCACCCGCCGAGTACGCGGATGGAGGTGCGCCCAATCTGCTGCCCGAAGGGACCTACGATCTGTACATCCGCAGCTTCGAGCCCATCATGGACCGCGTCGATACGAAGCTGTTCAAGGGGTTCAACCTTCAGTGCGAAGTGGTCGAAGGCGATTACGCGGGACGCGGCACGGGTCGACTCAGCATCTGGTCGACGCCCTACCCCCGCAACGGCATCACCGTCTCCCAGCTGGGCGACTTCATCCGTGCGTTGGACTCGACGGCGGAGTGGAAGACCCCGGCTGATGCGGCGCGCATCATCCAGATGGCCATCGAGCGGAAGATGCAGTTCCGCGTGAAGCTCGGCTGGGAGGCGTTCGACCAGACCGCCTACGACGAGAAGGGTGGCCGAAGCCTGGTCAACAAGAGCCCGGAACAGAAGCAGCTGCGCAAGCTCTGCACGGTGAAGGGCATGGTGAACTTCCCGGACAACCCGGACGGCAGCTATCGTCCGGAGATCGAGACCGAAGGCGGCGAGATCATCGAGGCCCGCCTCTCGATCAACAACTTCATCTCGTCCCACCGTCGCCGGTAGGATGAGTGGCAGTCGGGTGTGGGCGGAACCGGGTCCTGCGAAGACCCCAAGTACGCCCCACCCGAGAACGGTGACCGGCCCCGTAAGCTGGTGACGTGGGGGAGAGACCCCAGCCATCCCATCCCATGCGCATCCTGGTGGCCTGCGAGTTCAGTGGAGTCGTGCGTCGAGCCTTCGCTGCGCGAGGGCACGAGGTCCTGTCTGCTGACTACGAGCCTGCCGAGGACGGCTCCCCTGCTCACCATGAGGGAGACGTGCGGGACGTGCTGGGGATGGGCTGGGACCTGATGATTGCCCATCCGCCCTGCACTCATCTGGCGGTAAGCGGGGCCCGCTGGTTCCACCTCAAGCGGAAGGAACAAGCGGAGGCCTTGGACTTCGTCCGACTCCTGTTGAACGCCCCGGTTCCAAGGATTGCGTTGGAGAACCCGGTCTCGGTCATCTCCTCGCAGGTCAGAAAGCCAGATCAAATCCTCCAGCCCTGGCAGTATGGGCATGGAGAAACGAAGGCAACGTGTCTGTGGCTGAAGGGGCTCCCGCCCCTTCGGCCTACAGCCATTGTGCCTGGTAGAGTAGCGAGGGTGCATCGGATGGCGCCCTCCCCCACCAGGTGGAAGGACCGCTCCCGTACCTTCGAAGGGATTGCGGAGGCAATGGCCACCCAATGGGGAGTCCTATGAGCAAACCGGCAACGTGTGGAGGGTGCCCGCTGGAGGAGAGCGGCACCGGATGGGTCCCCGCTGATGGCGGGGGGAAGATCCTGTTGGTGGGAGAGGCACCCGGCGAGCATGAGGCGGAGAGCGGGAAGCCCTTCGTCGGTCAGGCCGGATGGATGCTCTCCCAGATCATGAAGCGCGTCGGGATGGATCGCGCCACGATGGGCGTTCACAACTGCCTGAGCTGTCGCCCCCCGGACAACTGGTTGAGTGGCGCCCCATGGGAGTATGCCGCCCTAGCGCATTGCGAGCCCAACCTGCAATCAACGATTCGCACGCGGAAACCGAAGGTGATTGTCGCCCTTGGGAACATTGCGTTGCGTCAGTTGACCGGACGGCTGGGCATCTCCCAGCTGAGAGGGTACCCACTGAAAGGACCCGAAGGGATTTGGGTGGTGCCCACCTACCATCCATCATTCCTCCTCCCGAGGAAGGGGCAGAAGGATACCTCCCGCCTGCAAGCGGCGGTGATGCTCGACCTCAAGAAGGCTGAACAGATCGCCGAATGCGGATTCGCCTATGAGGTCCCCCGGTTCCTGCTCGACCCGGATGTCGGGACCTTCCGTCGCTACGTCGACGAGTGCCTCGCCTCCCCCAATCCCCTGTCGGTCGACATCGAGACCCCCGGGAAGATCGCCAAGGACGAAGAAGACCTGGAGGAAGGGGGATGGAACAACACCATCATCCGGATCGGGTTCGCCTTCGAAGAGGATCGAGGCTGTTCCATTCCCTTCACCCCCGAGTACTTCGAGGATTTGAAGCGGCTCCTTGCGGGCAAGAACGCAAAGGTGCTCTGGAATGGCTACGCGTTTGACTGGCCCATCATCGAGAGCCATGGGCTCCTCCTGAATGGAGACGTCCACGATGGCATGTGGATGTGGAAGTTCCTCCAATCCGATCTGCCCCGAGGGTTGCAGTCGGTGGGGTCCTTCTACGCAGCGGAGCTCGGCCCCTGGAAGTACCTCTCCTCAACCGAGCCTGCCAAGTACAACGCCCTCGATGCCATCGTGGCCTTGCGATGCTTCAACGGAATGAAACGGGATCTCCTATCGCAAGGTAGGTTCGCCCGCTACGATCAAGATACCCGGGTGGCGTGGGAGGTCCTGCGGGTTGCTGGGCTGAAGAACGGCGTCCTGATGCATGGCGAGGGCCGCGCGGTGCTCAAGGAAAAGCTCGAAACGATCTCCATCGAGCACCTGTTCAAGGCCCAATCCGTCGTCCCCCCACACTTTCACGCAAGCAAAACGTATTCCCGCAAGCCTGCGCACATCCCGACGGTGGAAGTCCCCACCATGGGGACGCAGAAGCAGTGCGTCAAATGTGGCGCTGTCGGGAAATTGAACCGGAAACACCCATGCGAAGGCGGCGGACTTCTCATCGACGTGCCCAAGCCGATCACCGTCTACCAAACCCAGGTGGACTGGGCTGGCTATCAGCCTACAACCTTGGAAGATCTGGAGCATCACATTGCTCTGGGCGGATTCAATCCCTCTTCCGAGAAGCAGATGAAGGCCTATGCCAGGGCACACAAACACCCGCTCCGGTTCGACAAGAAGAAGAACGCTGAGAGTCTGGATAAGCTCCAGCTGGAGAAGCTGGCCGCCAAGAAGGGGAAGGACCACCCCATCTATGTGATCCTCCAGGATCTACGAGGGGTCAGCAAGACGCTGGGGACCTACGTCAACGGGTTCAACCCGGACGAGCGGGGCCTGATCTACACCACGTATACGTTCGCCGCGTCCACTGGGCGGCTGACCAGTCGGGCAGTCAACCTCCAGAACGTCTCCCACAAGAGCGAGAACGAGTGGGCCGCCCACATCCGCAGGATGATTCGCCCTCGCCCAGGGCGTGTCTTTGTCGAAGCCGATAGCGCAGCCATTGAGGCTGTACTGGTGGGGTACTTCGCGGGCGATCCGGACTACATGGCACAGGCCAAGCTGGGCATCCACGCCCTCCTTGCCTGTCGGGAACTGGGGTTGGATTTCAACCCCGACAATGTGCGGCTGGTGAAAAGTGAAGCGCGTTTCGAGCAGCTCTATGCGCGGAAGAAGCGCACCGTGCATGGAGTGAACTTCGGGATGGGGGCGGGCCTGATGGCCATGAATTATCCGAAGATCTTCAGGTCGAAGAAGGCCGCCCAGAAGGAGATCGACTTCTACTATGAGGTCTGTCCCAAGCTGAAGGACTGGCACGAACACACCCGGCTGTTGGCCCACAGGCAAGCCTACCTCCAGAACCCCTTTGGCTACAGGCATTACTTCTTCGATGTGCTGAAGAAGACGCCTGAAGGGCAGGTCGTCTACGGGAGCGATGCCAACCGGGCGGTGGCATTCAATCCGCAATCAACCGCAGCAGGCTTCATGAGGGAATCCCTTGCCCATCTTCGTGACTCCGAATGGTATCCATCGTCTCTCCCTGCGAACCTGTCGATCCATGATGCGCTCCTGTTGGAACCGCTGGCTGCTGATGCTGAGCGGGCGCGGGATTATCTGATCACCCTGATGAATCGGGCCATCCCGGAACTGGGCGGGCTCCAGATTGGGGTGGATGTGAAGCTCTACGAGGACAACTGGCAGGAGTCGAAGAAGTTCGGGGGGCGAGGATGACCAAGCCCCGCTTCCGCTCGGTCTTCCTCCACCGGACGTGGCAGATCCCTCCGGAGAACCTGCGCGAGATCGCCCGGTTCCCGGTGGGGCTGCTCCTCCGTCCAGGGGGGTGGATCCTCATCGGGTGTCGCCCCTCGGAGGTCCCGGTGGGATTGGAGCTGCTGAAGGGGTGGGGGCTGGAGTTCGGGACGTTGGCATTCCGTAAGCATTACCCCTACAAAAGCGGCAACAAAGCCTGGAGAACCCCCCACAACTACATCCTGCGGGAGGATCTCCAGGAGGTCCAGATCATCGGGTTCAAGCCGCCCTACAACGACAAGGGGTTGAAACGATGGGCCGTAAAGGGCAGACAGTACATGACGAACTTCCCGGGTCGGGAGGAGTTTCGGGTCTACTGGAAGCAGACCACGCTGTGGGGGTTCCCCCGACTGGAGATCTGGGGCCGCCCCTACACCGGACAGTACGACCCCAAGCGGTGGACGCGGATCGGGCCCTACCTGGACGGGATGCCCATTACCCAAAGCCTCTGGCTAGAGCACGCCAAGCGTTTCACCAAGCCCCTCGATACTGTCTAGGAGTCATCGTATGGATGATCTTGTTGGTGGGGTATTTGTTCTTCCAGGGTGGCTTGCGCCTTGGCGAGTTCGGAGGGAAGCTCCATCGCCTGTTGTGGAGCGACCTCCGTTCCGACCCCGTGTCCCCTCCCGCACGCTAGTCGAGACGATCTGGGAGCAGTACTTCCGTCCGATCACCAACGAGTACGGGATGCTGCCGACCGAATGTCGGCGCGTCAGGGAGCTGTTCGTGGCGGTGGTCCAAGATCGGATGGCGCAAGGGTTGCCTGCGAGGGAGGCGTTCATCGCAGGACAGGAAGCGGTCAGGCCCTACATGAAGAAGCGAGGGAGCTCGCTCTACACCATCAATGGGGTGCAACGGTGTGACTACTGTGGGCGGCCGCACACCACGGAAGATTCTCAGTGCCCTGGCTGCGGGGTGTGGAGGAAGCAATATCGATGACCAGCGATTCGAAGAACCCGCCCCTCTGGGCGGTCCTGCTCATCGGGGTCTTCATTCTGGGACTCGTGGTGCTAGGAGAATGGGTGAAGGCCTCGATCTGGGCCTCAGCTTGGGGGAGATAGATGGCACTCTGGTTACCGAAGTGGATGCGTGACGAGGAAGCGCCTCCCGAGGACAGCTCGCGACGGACGTTCATCTTCCTGGGGGCAGCGGCTGGCATCGCCCTCGTGTCCGAACCGGTGCAGCTGTTCGACTGGGGGGACATGCCGAAGGTCCCAGCGCCGGGCAAGATGCTCACCTTGGAGGAGATGAACCGCATCCTCAAGGAGCTCTACACCCCGCTTGTGACGAAGAACCTGAACGACTCCAGCTTGTTCATGAAGTACAGCACCCGTGAGAATCCCCAGTGCAGCTACTGCGGAGAGGGGCTCGCCACCAACATGGTGAGTTGTCACAAGTGTGGAGCCACACTCCGACGGAAGGACTTCTCCCTCCCGGAAGACCT
>Ga0173478_10000147_pt1 | contig 11261 bp, 18 predicted proteins | sample NitcycUS014104B1_FD_122623 | JGI IMG/M metagenome (GOLD analysis project Ga0173478, IMG submission 122623) | Soil microbial communities from Arlington Agricultural Research Station in Wisconsin, USA - Nitrogen cycling UWRJ-S014-104B-1 (version... | ecosystem: Environmental > Terrestrial > Soil... | reverse complement strand
GCCGGGGTGAATGAGCTGGGAGTATTCGGAGATGCGGTTGTAGCTCTGATCGATGGTGACGACTGCGAACTCAATGATTTTGGGTTGCTTCGTCAGGTCCGAGACTTCCGGCTTCACCAGCCCCGTCGTCTCCGTGTCATACACGAGCGTGAGAATCGGTGCGGTCGTCGCCGCCTGCGGAGATTTGCGCGTTGCCTTCGTTGCTTTCTTCGTCGCCATTACTTCTGCTCCGTCAGTTCAGTCATCATTGCCGCATACACCGCGAGGTCGAGCGAGCTATCGCGATGGCCGCCCGTCGAGAGGTTCGCCGCGATGCGGTGCATCTTGCTCACCATCATCGAGAAAAGACCCATCCGGTTCCAGTCCTCCGGCTCCGCCAGCGTGATGCCCAGCGGGAAGAAGCCCATCATCGTCTCGCCGTAGTGCTTGTATGCATCGCCATACAGCGGGTTCCTCTGCTCATACGTCTCCGCCGCTTCGCGCAGGATGCCCGGCACCGTCTCGGCCGCGCGCTCCTTCTCGGCCCGGGGCGCTTCGCAAGCCGCGGCAGGCTCGCCCCCGCTCGCGCCCGGGGAATGCTCGCGGATGATCTTGCAGAACTCGCAATCGCAATCCGGAGTGGGAACGATCTTGCCTGCCTTCGCGTCTTCGATGAGAGCGGCGCGGACTTCTTCGGGCATTCCTTCATACGTTTCCACGCGGATGCCGGGCGCGGCAGATGCGAGGGCGAGAAGGGCGATCAACCCGTCAAGGTTGCTGGACTTGTTGCTCATGGGTGCGTGTGCTCCGGTTGGTTGATGATGACGCGCTGGCAGATGCTGACGCCTTCGTCAGCGTACATATCGAGAATGTCCACGCGATCGTCGATCGCATAGCGCGGACGGATGTGGGCGGGAAGGGCGAGCAGCATCTGGCGCTTGAGCGGTACAGACGGCTCGTGGTTGTGGTTGGGGCGCATGAACATGCCCACGTTCGGAATGCGCCAGCGATTGAGCCAGCGCTGCGTCTTGTGCCGGACGCACTCGGGCCGCGACGTGAAGACGATGATCTTGTAGCGGCGCGAGAGGTCGCGGATGACGTTGGCGTTGGCATAGGCGTCGCTCTCGCACGCTTCGTGGTAGCGGGCGTAACGATCGTTGGGCAAGGGCAGATGCATGTCGAACATATCCCAGCGCCACTTGTCGTCAGAGATGCAGTTGTCGAGGTCGACAATAGCCACATCGAGCTGCGAGGTAGGATCGTCCGAACCGGCGACGACTACGGAGAGAGAGTGATCGGGGAAAGCGATCATTGCGGCGTGTACTCCTGTACAACTGACCAGTTGAAGTGAACGGCAGGGAATTTGGTTTGATAATTGATGCGGTTCTGCTCGATGTTGGTGGGGTTCTCTTTCTCCAGCTTCCTGCACAGCGCGAGCGCTTCCGCTTCCGTCGCGCCTTCAGGCAGGAGAAACTTGGGGAAGTCGTTTTGACAGATGACGATGCGGCTCACGGCGCATTCTCCCAGAGCCACACGATCACCTTCACCAAAAGTGACATGAAGACGAAGAACCAACAAAACAATGCGATGAGGAGCAGATATCCCCCAAAGTTATTGACCCAAGTATAAGGATCATCCTTCGACATTCCGCGCTTGAGCCCGCCCCGGGAGAAAAAGAAGAGTCCTAGAATGGTGAAGGTGATTGCGAGGATAGTGGTCACAGATACTGGTCCTTGTCGAAGTGGCCGAGAATGTAAGTCGGCCGGCGAGTATCGTTCGGCGGGCAGACTGCGACGATGCGCCATCCTTTGTCGAGCGCAGATTGAACCGCCTCTGTGCATTCATTCTCCAAGACCCGGAGAGACTGGACAGAGAAAAGGGCCGCGTTGGGGATGGCCAAGTTGACAATCTGCGTGCCCGCTTCGCTCGGCGGCAGAAGAGGGGTGAGGGGATGCTCTTGGTAGAGGCCGCGGATGCGAGAGATGGTGACGGAAATCTTGAAGGCGTTGAATGCCTCAACATCCTTATAAGTCCCCATCACTGCGTTGTGCGCGTAGAATGTCGAGCGCTTATCGAGCGGCGGAAGCTCTACCAATTCCAAATTGTCTCTCAGCGCGACGTAATCGTCCTCACTAAGACCGTTCTCACCCTCGCCTTTGATTCGGGCGCTGTCATTCCAATCAATATTGATCGTCAAAATCTGCGGGGCGTTCATTCCTGCTCCTTCGCATCTGCGTTGAGTGCGTCAACCGCCACATTGTATGAATTGGTGAGAATGTTGAGCGGGTTATCCGGGAAGTGCGCCCCGGCAGTTGCTTGGATTTCCCGGATCAAGTGCCCAGGGCCGTGCAGCGCGCGGAGGATTTCCCCCAGCGACAGTGCATCGACTTCGACGACCGGGCGGCTCATGCCTGCTCTCCTTCGGCGCCTTCCCAATGCCCGCCCGCTGCCGCGCGGCTCTCCCACTCCCTCGCCTGCGCGGTGTGCTCGCGCTCCGCTTGGGCGTCGCCGTCACCCCGGGCCTCCCCGGCCATCTCCCAGTGTTGGTCCGCCTTGCGCCGGCAGTCCCGGGGCGTGCGGAATCGGGCTTTCAATTTTTGGTTCACTTCCTTCTCCTTTCTGATCGGGGCAAGCGGCCCCGTAGCGCTCCGGGGAGGGCCGTCTAGCCGCTCCCCGCTACCCTCGCCCCGGGTCGATCGCTCCCGGGCCTCTCGCACACGCTCGCGCGGCCTCCTAGCCCCAAGTCGCCTTGAGACGGTCAACCTCCTTGAGCGCGGCGGCGATTTCCGGCACGTCCGTGGGGGATCGATCCCCGAGAAGGGCACGCAGGGCCGCGTCCAGCGCCGGGGTCTGCGTCCGGGGCGGGTAGAGGAACAACTCCGCCCACGGCATCACGCCCAGAACGAGCTGCGCCATCTTCTGCGCCACTTCCGCATACTCGCCTTGCGCCCGGATATTCTGGCGCTTGCCCACGAGGTCGGCGAGGGTGCGGAGATTGAGCTTGGCGGTGATAGATGTTTCGATGTTGGTGGGGAGGATGCCGCGGGCGTCTTGGTTGGGGATGCCCTCTTTCTGCATCTCCTTGTAAGCTTCCATCATCGTCAGCGCCCCCTGCTCCCACGCGGCCTTCGCCTTCGGGTGCGCGGCGACGCTCTCAGGCATCACAACGCCCATCTTCGACGCATCGACCATCCGCTGCGTCTGCTGCGCATAGGACGCGGTACGGGTGCGGACGAATTGGTGGGTGAAGGCCCGGGTGACTCCGGTAATCTGAAACTGGAAGTCCACAAACTCCCAGCTCGACCGGATCGTATCGGAGACATATGCGACCTGAGAAAGAATCTCGCTCTCGGGCATCGCGAGGAACGCCGCAAATCCTTCGTCACCCTGCTCCAGTCGCGTCGCCTTCGTGTACGCGAGCAAGCGCGCAGCGAAGAGCGGATCGGGATGGCCGAAGCCGGTGTAATTGATGAGTGAAACTTTCATATCAGTTATCCTTTCTGAGAGTGGTGCAAGGCGGCTCCGTACTGCCCGGCAGAGATGAGGCGCTTGACCACTGCTGCGTCAGACACTACGTCGTCGAGCAGGATATTGCGCCAAACCGCAAACCGGCCGAGCGAGTATATCCCGAACCGTTGCGAAAGATTGAAGATGGTCTGCCGGCGCGTATCGTCGTCAATGGGGCGAATCTTCCCGAAGCGCTGGACGTGCTTTTTGTCGATCAATCGCACATCCGGGACCGTAAGCCCGAACGCATCGAGCGTGTGCCCGAGATTGTGCGCGATCCCGTCCACGGACTCGATGATCAACAAGTCACCCGTAATCGATGCGCGATATACGGACGTGTCGTCGCCGGGGAAATAGATGGTCTGGAAAACGTCTGCCCCGGGGATGCGGAAGCGATCGACGGTGATGGATTGGTTCGCGAACGTCTCGCTCCGGGCCATCTCTTCGCACGCCATCATATCGAGCAGGACGGGCATCGGAAGAGTGGAGATGATCGGGCGCTTAGCGAGTAGCACATCCTCATGCGTCGCTGCCCGGTGCCAATGGATGCGCGGCCCGATCAGGTCCGCCATCTGGAGCTGGAGGTCTTCGGGCGCAATGAAGCGCTCGACCGGATCGAGATGCCAAATCGAGCGATCGAGAAGAGCGCCGTTGGTCTTGAGGGAGTAGAGGTTGGAGAGTCGGATGGAAGGGGCCACGTGCTGCCTGCCGTGCCAAATCGACTTGCGCACGGTTACGCGGCGGAAGGGGATACCCGTGAGGCGCGAGAGGCTATCGGAACGAAAACGGAGCACAGCCCTGTGGGACAAATGCTCCGCTCCGTTCGCCTCATACACGGTTGCGTTTGGGAATTGAGTGGCCGCGATAAGGCCACTCAACCCCGCGCCGAGAATCAGCGCGCTCACTTCGCCTTGATGAAGGCGAGCTTGACCAGCACGTCGATCTGGGCCTTGACGTTGCCCAGATCGCTGAACTTCTTCTCCAGCTGCGTGCGCGTCAGGCCTTCGTCAGCGCCCTTGATGGCCTGATAGACCTTGTTGCGCATGGACTCGGCCTGCGGCTTGTAGCCGCGCGGATTGAAGTCCTTCGACTTCTCGGAGATGGCGACGTAGACGTGATCGGTGAGCGGTGCGCCGCGCTTGCCGCCGCCTTCCTTCTTCGGCGCGGCAGGCTTCTTGGTGGCGGCTTCCTTCTTGGGAGCGGCCTTCTTGGCGGGGGCCTTCTTGGTTGCGGTCTTCTTGTTGGTGGCGGTCTTGGCCATGTCTGCGGTTCCTTCTTCGGTGGTGGTTGCCGGGGCCTCGATCGGCGGACGGCTGGGCTTCCCGGCCTTGGGAGTTTTGGCCGGAGCGTCGGAGCTTACGTCAACTCCATCGCCTGCGCTACTCCCATCCTCCCACTTGCCCGCCTCGCGCAATTTCTGGATGGTGCGCTCTTCCAGCTTCGCACGCGTCTCCATCCTCTTCACCTGCTTGTCCGCGTGCTCATTGTAGAGCTTCGTCAGATCGGCGGTGGACATCTTCTTCAGGTCGTCAAGCGTCATTTCATTATCCTCAGGGAGTAGGAAAAGCCAAAGGTGGATCAAGCGACAGTTTGCGGAGAGCCGCGCAAAGGATTCTTTGCGCGACGGGAGGTCGGAGTTTTTGGAGGGGTCGATCATGCGGCCTTCTTCGCGAGCTTTTCCGCCATCTCCCAAAGGCCGCGGTTGTAGAGCAGGGAGTTGTTGACGGAGGTGACGAGACGAGTGGTGGAGACGCGCCCGGTAGCGGACCGGCCCGACTGACCGCCCATGAGCATGTTCTCTTGAAGGGTGTTGAACGTGCGCCACAGCGTCGGGGCTTCGTCCGCATTGCGGCGATTCTCCAGCGCCTGCTCAACCGTGATCGGCGGCTCTCCGTGGAAGCGCAGGCCCAGCGCAGCCTTCGCAAGCGCATTGCGCTGACGGGGAGTGAGCTTGATGCGATCCCAAGCCTTCGTCACCCGCATGATTTCCGGGACGTGCTTCGTCATCACGTCCACGCCCTCCTTCACCCGGTCGAAGACGTTGGAGTTGTGCGGGACGCGGATGTCGCCGAAGGATTCGGAGCGGATGACGAGGCCGTTGGAGCAGACGAGACGATAGAGGCCCGCCTCCAGCTTGAACGACGACGTGCCGTCGTGGGAGTTGGTGAGGATGATATCGGGGATGACATCGCTCTCTTTCAAGTCAGCTTCGACGAAAGCCTTGGAGCGCAGGCGGATGAGGTGCTTGGCGTAGGGGATGCGCTCTTCGGCGGTCCCGAGACGGGAGGTGGGCTTGACGCGGGACTGGAACGCCTGCACCGGGACGAAACCGGACTTCCGCAGCGAGCGCAGAACGTCGATCGTCGGCAGGTGGCCGTAGCGATCGGAGCGCGATTCGTGCTTATCAGCGGTGAAGATCGACGGGACCAGCTCCTGGAGCTGAGCGTCGGAAAGCGGGCGGGCGATCTTGACGTTGGCGGCGGTCATCGTGTTGGCGGTCATCTCATTTCTCCTTTCTGCTCGTCCGGTGGAATCCGGCTCGATGGGGCTATTGTCTTCCATCTGAGCCGGAAAGGGAAGCCCCCTAGTGAAATTATTTTTCAGGGCCTTTCAGCGCTCTCTGCGTCTCGCCGTTCATCGGCCGATGGATCGAGAAGTCTTCCGCGGCTTTGCGCCCTGCCGCGGCAGTCCGGCCGTCGAGAGAGATGGGCGAGTCCTTCGCCGGGTCCAGCTCCTTCCCGCCGTTGTACGCGATCATCGCGCGCTGCCTCAACGCCTGCTCTTCTTCCTTCCCGGCGAAGGCGTGGACCTTCGATCGCACTTCCTGCAACCAGCCCACCCAGAACCCCATCCGCGCACCGCGCTCCTTGAACAGCTCAGGGCGATAGCGGCGGTACTCGTTCCAAGCCTCCATCATCTGCCGCCACATCACTTCGTGCGCATACGCAGCCAACTGGTCTTTGCCATTGAGACCGAAGTATCGGATGGCCATGCGCGCCTTCCCGGACTTATATCCCACCTCAATCAGCGCATCGCAATCGAACGCGCTACAGCACACCGACATCAGCACGTTCATGTACAGCGGCAGGCTCTTTTTGTGCGGCTCGGGGGTGATGACTTGCGTGGCGGATACTTCCAGCCCCAACACTTCCTCTTCGCTCACCGCGAAGGCCGCCATCAACTTCTGCGCCTGTCGCATCGCCGCGGCAGCTTCGTGGGCCTCGCTCGACTTCGCGAGATTGAGACACTTCTTGATGCGCTCCAGTGCGCGGTCGCGATCGGCGCTCATGCTGCCACCGCCACGATCCGATCCGCACGGAGCGCGCGCTCCGCTTCGGCGAAGGTGTAGCAGTCGCGGCCATTGATCGCGACGCCGTGGCCGCAGCTGAACGCGATGCGCGCCATGCGGTGCGCTCCGGACTCGTTGACGAAAGTCTCGCGGCAGATCACATCGCCAACCGAGTTGAATGCGTGTACTTCGATCATCTCTCTTCTCCTTTCTGCCTGCCGGGGCGATCCCGGTCAGTGAGGCTATCATCCTCCAGTTCTGGCGGAAAGGGAAGCCCCCCCCCAGAAATCGCCTTATTTCCCACAATTTTTCTTCTTCACCTTCTTCGGGCATGCTCCGCCTAGAACTTAGAAAGGGTGTCCGCCAATGCGATTCAAAACCAAACCGATGGCTCATCAGCTGCGCGGTTTCAACCTCATGAAAGACCGGGAGGGCTTCGCCCTTCTGATGGAGCAGGGGACCGGGAAGACCAAGACCGCAATCGACGATTGCGCGCGGTGCTGGGGAGACGGGATCATTGACGCGCTCGTCGTCTTCGCCCCCAACGGCGTCCACACGAAGTGGGTCACGATCGAGCTTCCGAAGCACATGCCGGAGTGGTGCCCTTACGTGGCGGCTTGGTTCTCGGCCGGGGCGACGAAGAAGCATCAAGCTACGATCGAGAAGCTGTTTGACAAAACGCCGAACGGAGAGCCGCGGCCGCTGCGCGTTTTGACGATGAACTATGAAGCGCTCTCGACGCAGGAAGGGGTGAAGCTGTTGGAGCGCTTCACGCAGACCTTCAACGCCTACGCGGTCGTCGACGAGTCGCAGCGTATCAAGAACCCCAAGGCCATCCGCACCATCGAGATTACAAAGCGCCGCCGCCGCTTCCCGCGCCGGCGCATCCTCTCCGGGACCCCCGTCACCAAGTCCCCGTTCGACATCTTCTCCCAGTTCTATTTTCTCGACTCGACGATCCTGCGCACCGACTCCTACACCGCGTTCAAAACTGAATATGCGGAGATGTTGCCGGATGATCACTACTTGGTGAAGAAGCTGCAAGGCGGGGCTTGGAAGAAGAAGGATGGCACGCCGTCGAAGCGCGTTCCGCAGATCATCGCCCGGGACGGCGACGGCATGCCCGTGTATCGCAACCTTGACAAGCTCCAGCGCCTCATCTCCAAGCATTCTTTCCGCGTGCTCAAGAGCGAGTGTCTCGACTTGCCTGAGAAGATTTACGACACCCTGCCTTTCGAGATGACGCCCCGGCAGGCGAGCGTGTATGAGAGGATGGAGAAGGAGCGGCGCGCGGAGCTGATGCGGGTGATCGATGCGCTGGAGCGAGCTGGCAAGAAAGAGAAGATCAGTTTTGAAGAGGCGATGCTGGCAGGGCGCGAGCTGATCGTTGCCAACAAGCTCAGCGCCATGGCCAAGCTCCAGCAGATCACCTGCGGATATCTGAAACTGGAAGACGGCGAAGTCGTCCGGATGTTCAAGAAGGTGATGGACAATCCGCGCAATCGCGTGTTGATGGAGAGCGTCGAAGATCGCGAAGGCTCGATCATCTTCTGGGCTCCGCACCGCGACAAGATCGATCAGATCATCGAATGCCTGCGCGAAGGATATGAAGCTGACCAGATCGTGCGATATGATGGCGCGGTGAAGAAAGCGGATCGCATGCGCATCATCGATGACTTCCAAGGTGGCAAGCATCGGTTTTTCGTCGGCAACCCTGCGAGCGGCGGCACCGGCATCACGCTCACTGTCGCGGAAACGTCCTACTACTACAGCAATTCGTTTGACTTGGAGCATCGCCTCCAATCCGAAGACCGCAACCACCGCATCGGCACAACGGGATCGGTCGCATACTTCGACTTGGAGGCGATCGGCACGATTGATCGCCGGATCGTCGAATCGAACCAGATGAAGAAATCAATCGCAGACATGATCACCGGAGACGCTGAGCTATGAGTAACCGACCGCCCAAGGTCTTCGCCACGCAGATTCCCTCCCGCAGAGATGCGGCGAGCGGGCTGTGGGTTCCGACCGTCAATATCGCCCCGGCAGAGCAGCACGGAGAAGTCGTCACCCTCCTGCCGCCCGGGTCGCAGTTCTTTGCCGCGGCCGAGACGACCCGGCTGATCAAGAACCGGCTCCACGACCTCGACTATCGCAAGGGGGATTTCCTCCTGCCTCTCGGCAACCCCGTCATCATGGCCGTCGCTTCTGCGATTGCCGCGCGGCGGACGAATGGTTGCCTCAATGTACTCGTGTGGGACAGACACAGCTCCAGTTATGTCTCTTATGAGCTCACCAACCTCGTGTAACAGAAAGGAGAATGCAAGTGGATTTGAAAGATCACCAATACAACCAGTTCGACGCATATGCGGAGTGGACCGATACGACGGCGAAGTATCCCACGACCGCCCCGCAAGGCTACTGCTCCGAACCGTCCTATCTCGCGCTCGGGATCGCGGACGAAGCGGGTGAGCTTTGCACCACGCGCCCCGACGAGTCCCGGCTCAAGGAAGGCGGGGACGTGCTGTGGTACGCGGCGCGCTACGCCACGAAGGTGTTGGGCGTGAACTTCTCGGCGATCGTTCGCGACGCGATGTCGCTGCCCGATGCGGCGCTGGGCTTCGGTCCGGTTCGCAATGGCCTTGCTTACGTCGCCATCATCGCAGGCGTCGAGAAGAAGCGTATCCGGGACGGCTCGATGTGGAACAACGCGACCCGGGCACTGAAGGCGGAGGCGGCGTATGGCGCTCTGGTGCGCGTCGTGAGCTGGGTGAGCTGGGAACTCGCGGCCGCGGGCTACTCGCTCGACGAAGCGATTGCGAAGAACATGGGCAAGCTCACCGCGCGGCTGGAAGCGGGGACGATCCACGGCGACGGGGACAATCGCTGATGAGCGTCATCGACGATATGGAAAAGGCGTTCGATATGACGCCCGAGCAGCGCGCGAAGCTCGACGAGATGGATAAGGCGCTGGAGAAAAGGCGGCTGGAAATCGCGACCTCGCACGGCCGCTCCGCGCAGCTCGTCCCGAAGTACAAACCCAACCGCAAGCAACGCCGCAAGCAAGAAGCCCTGATGCGGAAGGTCGCAGGGAAGAAGCGCGCGGCAAAGGAGAATGGAAATGGCAAGTAAGAAGAAGCCCACCGCCAAGCAATCGCTGCTCGACTCGATGGCGGGACTCTCGGGCAAGGTCGAGACGAGCGATAGCGCGATTGCGACGGTCGCCGCGCTCGCGGAGCAGCAGATTGCAGCGGCGCTGGAAGTCGCGGCAGCGGAAGACGAGTTGAAGAAGAAGAAGGAGGCTCTGGACAAGATCGCTTCGACCGACCTGCCCGAAGCGATGAAGGCGGCGGGGCTGGAGAAGTTCACGACGACGGGAGGATTGGAAATTTCCGTCAAGAAGGATATCCAGTGCGGGATCACCGAAGTGCGGCGCGAGGCGGCGTATGAATGGCTGATCGAGAATGGCTATGAGGGCCTCATCAAGTCTGAAATCGATATCCTGTTCGGGCGTGACGAGCGGAAGAAGGCAGAGAAGCTGTTGGAGCAGCTGAAGAAGAAGAATCTGGAAGTGAACTTCAAGAACTCCATCCACGCCGCCACCCTCAAGTCTTTCGTGAAGGAGAGGATGGAGGATACGGAAAGCGAAACCCCGTTCCCCACTGAGTTGTTCGGCGTCTTCCCCTTCGACAAGGCGATCGTGAAGCCCACGAAGGCGCGCAAGATGGCGATGGCAACGAAGTAGAATTAGCACGCAGTACCCGTTCCACAAAACCCAACCCAAAGAGAGAATTGAGACATGGCTACCAAGAAGACCACCAAGACCACTTCCGCCACCAAGGAAGAGTCCACCGCCCTCGCGACCCGCGGCAAGTCCGCTGCCACCACGAAGGGCGGCCACAACGACGCGCTCCCGGCAACGATCCCGGACATGGAGCAGTTCGGCGGAGCGGGCTTGGAGAATACGGACCGCGATTCGTTCGCGATTCCGTTCCTCGCCATCATCCAGAAGACGTCCCCGCAGGTGGACAAGGATTCCGACCTCTACATCAAGGGCGCGGAAGCCGGCGACCTCCTGCTCACCTCCACGGGCGAGATTTTCAAGGATGAGGATGGCGTGGATGTCATCTTCTGCGGCTTCCGCCGCGTGTTCCTGCGCTGGGCTCCGATGGATGATGGCGGCGGCTTCAAGGGTGAAATCCCCGTCGAAGAAGTGGCGGTGTTGCGCGCGAAGGGCAAGATCGTCGAAGAGGAAGGCCGGCTGTTCGCGGACAACGGCGACATCGTGCAGGACACCCGCATCCACTACGTCATCGTCGTCCGCGAAGATGGCACGTTCACCCCCGCGGTCCTCTCGATCAAGTCCACCCAGATCAAGAAGTCCAAGATGTTGCTCACGCAGATTCAGTCCTACATCGCCAAGAACTCTGCCGGCAAGTCGTTCACTCCGCCCTCCTTCGGCCACCTCTTCCACGCCGAGACCGTC
>Ga0173478_10000145_pt1 | contig 11264 bp, 9 predicted proteins | sample NitcycUS014104B1_FD_122623 | JGI IMG/M metagenome (GOLD analysis project Ga0173478, IMG submission 122623) | Soil microbial communities from Arlington Agricultural Research Station in Wisconsin, USA - Nitrogen cycling UWRJ-S014-104B-1 (version... | ecosystem: Environmental > Terrestrial > Soil >... | reverse complement strand
TCACTGTAATATCGCAATGCACGATCCAAACGCACCTCTTCATTCACTTCCAGGGCAAACAACTTTGAAATTCTGATTTTATCCCAAAGCCCTTCCGGCATATAAGTCTTGCCAATGTTTTTGGATTCATTTTCCAGCCACACCGGTCGCCGGGAATCGAATTTTATAAATTCAGTAAAAAGGTCATTTTCAAATTGTTCATTGGTCGGTTGTTCTTCTTCCCCTATTGAACCAAATGCACTTCCTTTATGGTGCGCCAGTCCTTCGAGATCAATCACCTGTTCACCCGCATTCCGCAAATGTTCCAGTACTTCAGTTTTACCGGCACCGGTGCATCCGCCGATGATATTCAATTCAAAATCATTGTCAACGAAAAACGCATGCATGGCCGTCCTGTAACTTTTATATCCACCGGCCAGGCGTGAGACTTCCAGCCCTGAGAAACGAAACAGCCATTCAACGGCTTTGCTTCGATTACCTCCGCGCCAACAATGAATGAGGATTTTAGAAGGAGAATTTTGAGCCAGCGCTCTCCCCTGCCTGACCAGGCTTTTCATCTTCGCTCCTGCAAAAGCTAACCCGGCGTCCATCGCTGCTTCGCTGGAAGCTTGCTTATAAAGGGTGCCTACTTTAGCCCTTTCTGCGTCAGTGAATAATGGCAGATTGACCGCTCCCGGGATATGGCCATCCTGGAATTCTCCGGGCGATCGCACATCGATGATTTGCCATTGATCCAGGTGGGTCAGGACATCCCCTATCTCCATTACTTCCTTCATGCCGGCCAAAGATACGAGCCCTGTAGACGAAAAAAGGAAGCTAACTTCTTAGCTTCCTTTAACAAAAGACCAGATTAGTATGAAAAAACTCTACTTTCTTATTTCAGTATTCTTCGATTTGAAAATATACTCCATAAACGTATGTAAGGATGGAATTGGTACGGAAACGTTGCATGAGATTAACCCTCTTCTACAAAAGGCATGATTTTCTCGACCGACAAATGATTAGGAGGCTGCTTTATAATTCCCCACCTTTCAAGGTGGGGTAATTGCCGTGATGTAATAACGAATAACTCATCTTCCCCACCTTTCAAGGTGGGGTAATAGTCATGGTGTAATAACGAATAACTCACCTTCCCCACCTTGAAAGGTGGGGTAATAGAATTTTGGATTTTGGAATTTAAATTTTGGAATGGATTTCCGTTACCCCACCTTGAAAGGTGGGGAAAAAAGTACGAGATGAGTTTTCAGAGAAAAAACTGTCGGCTATTAGTCAATACTGCCAGCGGTCAATAAACCGGAGAAAAAGGTGGCCAGTATTGTAAGCATCATCGACGGCCCGATGTGGTGTTCCTTCAAATTCGATTTCGTTGTACTCCAAAGCTTTTTGCAATCCAACCTCTTTAGGCAATCGGTTAAACCTGGCATATTGCGCTTTAAGGTCGATTACCTTCGGTAAAAACGAAGCATCATAACGATGCCGATGACATTCGGCTTTGATGATATCTATATCCATTGCGCCCCAAGTGCAGAGCAATTGTGTTGAATCTTCTTGTTCAAACCAATCCTGGAAAACCTGGAAAACTTGAGGAAAGGTTTTAGCCTTGTTGACTTGCACCTGGGTGATGGTCGTAAGCTCCGTACAATAGGCAGAAAGTCTTGGCTGGTCAACAGGCCGAACAAAACTTTGAAAATGGTCCATCCATTCGCCATATCCATTTAAACGAAATGCAGCCAACTCAATGATTTCAGTACGTCGATCCATTGCATTCCCCTGCCAGCAGGTGGCCTCCAGGTCCAAAATCACAAAGTGCATTTCAGTATTTAGTCTTCAGCTTGTTGTAAACGGTCCTGGGCCTGCATTACTTTTTCCTGGTCCCAAACGATGGCATCCTCGAGATCATAACCGGACAATCGATTGTGATAGTAATACACCAACATCGGGTTTTTGGCGACGATGTCATCATGCTGGCCAAATCTCAGTGGCCAAATAGCATGAAAGGATCCCAGGTATTTTACCCCGTGTTGTATACTGGCATCAATGTCCGGGCTATGTAATTCTTCCTGCAATTTGAGTTTGCCTGCTTTCTCCATTTCCTTCAGCTTTTCCAGGTATAAGCTGAAAGTATTACGAAACAATGGTAATGGAATACTCAACATCTCCACCGGTAAACGCAACACCGCGTAAAGATCCATGGTAGGATGCAGTTTTCTCAACAATTGGAAGGCCGTGAAAGCGGCCAGGTGACTGGTCAACACTACATAATAGCGATGATAATTTTCCACTACTTTATCCGCCAGCTTACGTGTATACACGGATTCGCGTTGACGGTTGGCTTCGATTTTACCATGAAGAGAAAAGAATTCCTTGATATCGACTTCCTGGTTTCGCTCATCAATACTGCGGGCATTCCCATCCAGCTTAAAGCCCAATACATCCATCGGTTCACCAAAAGACAAATGGATTTCACTTGACCTGGCCAGGAATTTCCATGCAAAGGAAAGGATGTTGCGAAGGCTTAAATTCTTCCGGCCGGAAGCGACATATTTTTCTTCGCCCGTGGTCTTGAGGTAGCTGCTGATGAGCGTTTGTGCTTCCAGTGTACAGTGATATCCGATGATCATCGGAATGACAATTATTTTTTGATTGCCCCCACCCTGGTAGATGGATCGTTGAGCCGCTAATAAGGAATTCAATAATCCGTATTTCAATTCTTTCTCAATCTCACCGGATCTTGATCGTGTTCCTCCTGGAAAAAATAAACTATTAGTGCCTTTTTCCAACATCACCTGTGACATAAACTTGAGGCTGTCGAGGTAAATCGGATTCTTCTTCCTTCGATCTACTCTGTAGGCCCCGAGGCGAGTCATATAAAAGGCAAAGAGTTCAGATTCATAAAGATTAAGTCCTGCTCCATAGGAGAATGCAGGTAATCCCACCACTTCATCCAGGGCATACCCGATCAATACACTATCCAGGTTGGAAAGATGGGTCGGCAATATGACCACGGTACCATGGCTAAACATATTCCGGACATGATTGACATCTCCATGCAAACGGATTCGCTCGTACAATTCCAATTTGGTACGCCAAAGTTTTTGATAATTTTTCCCGGCAGCTGCATTCAGCAGGCGTTTGAAAAAGAGCGTGAGAAAACGTCGGGCAAATAAGAAAGTACTTTCTTTAAAATTGCCCGCAATCTCAGTAGTATAGCGATGGATTATGCGCCGTAGGAGTTCAGTGTTATTCTGAAGTCGGACATCCGGTTTGTGTTTCTCATTCGCCGTGACTTCACTGCGGACTCTTTTCCAGAACTGCTGTTCATTGGGTGGATCGACTTTCCAAGGAGTTTCTTTGAGCCGGATCAATTCGAGGTAACAAACCCGGGAGATCAGGTCCCCTATCCGTTCCCCATGTTTTTCTACAATGTGATCTAACGTGAGTTGATCGACCGTATTGATTAATCCGTCCCGGTCTTCATAAAGCTTATGAATAGGCCAATCCCGGATATTGGGCATTAATGGCGGATATATGTGCGTTTTACTTTTCAAAGCCCTAAGCGGCAAAAGTATCATTCATCTGCCTGATGTGGGAAAGTATTTCTTCTCTGCCCAGGCCGGTGAGGCTGCTGGTAAGGAAGTGTTTTGGGAGTTCTTCCCATTCCTCAAGGATCGCAGACTGGTAATTGGCCAAAGCCTGCTCCAATTCTGCCGGTTTAAGCTTGTCGGATTTGGTGAAAAGTATGGTAAACGGAACCTTGTGTTGGCCCAGGAACCGCATAAAATCACGGTCATTCTCCATCTGGGGGTGCCGGATATCCAGTAATAAGAAGGCATTGACCAGGTTTTCCCGCTTCAGAACATAACTATCAATCATGGCTGACCAATTGCCCCGGGTAGACTTTGATACCTGGGCATAACCATATCCCGGCAGGTCGGCTATGATCCACTCAGGGTTTTCCCTGACTTTAAAAATATTGATTGTCTGGGTTTTCCCGGGTTTTCTGGAAGTCCTGGCTAAGTCATCTTTGCATGTTAAATAATTGATGATAGACGACTTACCTACATTGGATCGTCCGATGAAGCAATATTCCGGAATGGTGTACTCCGGGCATTTACTGACTTCAGTAAAACTTCCAATGTAATCAACGTCAAGTGCAGTGGTAGTCATTGATCGGGGCATTCAACTATTAAAGAGAGGTTAAAGTTACACTTCTCAGTTCCGTGAATGAAATTCTGCTGTTTAGAACTCGTTACTTTTTGATAACCCGAAAGTATTAATGATGCATAATCGATCCAGGTTGAAGGCAATAATGGTTTTTCTATGCCTATGGATCGGTATGCTCACGATGCAGGCACAAACAATTGCCGGTATTAAGTTTGGCCTCTCTACTCCTCATGTATCACCTCAAAGTTTCCAGGTAGCACACGAGGGGGTTACGTATTATAATGTAAAAGTTGAGCAGGCCAACTTTGGTATTCATGCAGGAATTTTTCTGGAAGCTCAAATGGGCCATTTCTTTATTCAGCCGGAACTGGTTTTCAATGCAAACACTGTTGATTATAGTTTGGATTCATTGTTTGCTGCAGGCCAAACTTCAGCATCGATTGAAGAAACCTATAGGTACCTGGATATGCCGCTGATGTTGGGATTCAAAGCAGGTGTACTTCGTTTAGGAGCCGGGCCGGTTGGCCATATGTTTATCAGTGCCGATGATGGTTTTTCCGGATATCCAGGGTATACCCCTGATTTTGAAAAATTCACCTGGGGTTGGCAAGCCGGAATCGGATTCGATTTTTGGAAATTGCATCTTGACTTTCGATATGAAAGTAATAATGATTCACAATTGGGGGACCACATTACATTCTTTGGTCAATCCTATGATTTTGCGACAGATAATAACCGGATCATTGGTTCTGTAGGATTATCTTTTTGATTCAGAAGCACTTCAGCAAATTTTAATTTTTTGTTTAGGCCTTGATGATTGTTAAAATATCATCAATTTCTATCATATCTATATTTCTAAAATAACAATCAGCAATAGGATGCGTTAGAGAAAGCGAATACTATACTATACACCAATTAATAAAGCAAAATGAAAAAGTTCTTTGTTCTGACTACAGTGTTTTTGTTTGCCTTCGTGGTTTCAATGCAAAGCCAGGTATCCATGGTGATAACGGCTGGCATATCTCCACAACAAACACCTCCATCCCACTACATCTTTGTCAATCGATCCACACCGGATGAATTCACCTTTGATCTTCGTACGGTAAAGTCTTCTGTTTTTATTGGTGCGGGTGCAAGGTATGATATCAAGCCCTTCTTCTTCCAGGCTGAAGCTCAATACAACAAACGGGTGTATGTATATGATGTCTCCTATACATATACTGGCAGCGGTCGAACTGACGAAGTCAATAAATACGAAGAACAAATGGATGTCATCAACCTTCCATTAAGTATGGGAGTCGACCTGGGTATCCTGGATATCACCAGTGGTTTCTTGCCGCAATTTATACTCTCTCAGCAATCTGATCTTTCCGACCTGGAAGGATATAACCAGGATTTAAAAACTATGCGGTTCGGATGGCATACCGGAATAGCTGCTAATGTGAACCAATTAAGAATTGGATTAAATTGGCAATCGGATTTCAACAATTATGCCGACCATGCCTATATCGGCAATCAATCTCTTGAATTGGCTGGACGTTCCAGTCGCCTGCTGGGAACCTTGAGTTTTGTTTTTTAAGCCATCAAATTTCAACATCGGTCACGAACAGAAATGGAACGTGGCTTTTATTTCATATGTTGCAACACCAGTGCAGTAGAAAGGTGTTCGAGGTCGGCTTTTTGAACAGTAACGTCGAGCAATTCTAAAGTTTCTCCGGACCGGTTAATGATCCAATCATGCAGTTCATGATGCTGTTCCTGTTTGGGATGTTTTTTAAAATATTGATTTGCGTTATCAGCCGTCTTCTGTATAAATTTCCGGTATGACTTTTCAGTTTTCTTCATCCCCTTGCGAAGGATGGAGATCAGGAACCGGTTGCCATTGTAGGTGCTGACATCTTCTTCGAGATCAGCAATATCATCGTTGATTTCAGTGATCAGGTCATAGTAGGTCCAGATGCTTTCTTTCCAGGTTTCCTTTAAGGTCGGTGAGGCCGTATAAATCAAATGCCGGATGAGCCGGACATCACATGACTTGGTGGTGTAAAATTTTTTAAAGGAAACCCTGGTCGGCCATTCATCCTCCCTGCAAAGCTGTTCAATATGCTGATACCGGCGAATATCTTTTAACAACTTGGCCTGATCGGCTTCCGGATAACCCAAGGCTACCAATGAAGATTGTATGCCGGACCAATACCGGTCCAACGCTGCTTCCTCCAGTATCCAATTACTTTCCAGGTAGGCATCCAGCAAATAAATCTGAGTCTGAATATGGATAAGGTGATCGCAGAATTTTTTATTCTGATCCAGGAGGCCAATCCGAAGGAGTTCATTCAATTTCCTGTACGTAAATAAATCATTGATTTTGCGAATCAATGCCCCTTCTTCAGAATATTTCTTTTTCACCATGTTGCCGGCAAGGGATAAACCTGCTCATCCAGGTTTAATTGGTTTTAATGATTTTCCTCACCACGCGTTCTTGTCCATAAGTGAAAATGATATAATACACCCCTGCCGGAAATGCAGTCAACGACAATTCATGACGGTAGACTTCACCATATCTCGCCACACTTCCGTAGAGCACAGATTCTCCATTGGAAGTTACAATGGCAAATGGGATAAACACAGCTTTCGAATTGAAACTGGCCGTGACCTGGTAAACTCCCTGGCTCGGATTTGGCGAGATGGAAACAAAAGCATTAGCAGAAGGTGTGGTCGTACTGACTTGAGTTGAAACAGTCACGGTATCCAACACTTCACATCCCGCACTGTCTCTGACTAATACAAAGTAATCACCGGGTTCGAGCATGATGAAAAATGAATCCGGGCGAAAGGTTCCCCCATTCAGGCTATACAGCACATCCCCATATGCACCAGAGACCGTGATATGAATTTCACCTACATCCCCACCTACAGCAGGCTTTGTGGTGATCAACGCTTCCAGGCTGCATGACAATACTTCAAAAGTGGTGGTATCCGTGCATCCTGCTCCATCCACACCAATCATGGTATAAAAACCGGCTGCGAGGCTGTCGAATAAATTGCTGGATTGAAAATTGGCTCCTCCATCCAGGCTGAATAGAATATTACCCAAACTATTAGAGGTCTCCCCTATCGCCACCGCATCATTCGCATCAGGAAAAGATTCAGGTTGAACACCAACATTAAGCGAGAACATGCAAACTCCGGTGAGACAAAACTGGTTTGAAGATTGGCTGCCAAAATTGGGCTTCGCCAATTCAGCCACCACCTCTCCATCATCATTCACTATTTCATAATCTCCTTTTACACCCTGGGCTGACATTCCATCACCGAAGGAATCGTAAACTGTAAAGGTGTAACAGGCTTCCGGGTTCAGGCAAAATTCATTGACGTAGGTATGTTGCTGTTCTGTAAATGCATTTCCGCTGGCGATGATATTATTTTCCTCATCGAATAAATTCCAGCTGGATTCGGCAGGAAAATTATCCGTTGTGAAATAAAGCGTAAGATTTTCTCCATCCGGGTTGGCATTGATGGTATAATCAATTTTATTATTCTCCGGCAATTCATCACTTTCTCCATTGATCAGCACGGCGATCAGGCTAAACATATTGTCACCAGTATTCAAGGGCCCGATTGGAAAATCAAAAATGGTTTCTTGTCCAAATGGCAATACGCCGTCCCAGGTTATTTCATTGACGATATTTCCATTCAGCCATATTTCGAAATTAGCAGTGAACAAAGTGTCTGCTCCCAGGTTGCGGAGGTATGCAGATCCTTCGGTGATGGCGGAACAAACAAAACCTTCTGAACCATTTGGGATGTATTCCAAAGCCACATCCTTATGGCCATATTTAGTGATGATAAAAGATAAAGTATCATTCAACAAATTGTCATCTGCATCCAGACCCGAAGCAATACGTAAAGTGTAAGAACCGGGTGATGGAAAGGATAATGTGGAAGTAAACGTATGTTGATAAGTCTGATCAATCAATAAACTGTCTACCAGCGAAGGTTCCGAGATCCATGGTCCATTTTCAAATTGATAGGACACGGTAAACTGGTGAACTGTTTTCAACCCGCGGTTCAGCATGGTCAATGACAATGGTTCATTGTCTCCAAGATCTACATGATTGACTGGAGACTCAAGGCTAATTGGAAGGATGTCTATGGAATCCCGTGCTGCACTGAAGGCTACTATCCGTGTTGCCCAATCCCCTTGGTTCTTGATATATTCCCCGGCAAACCAAAAAGTGGCATCATCCGATGGATCAACTGACATGGAAGCATAATCTCCAAAACGGTCGTAACCTATACTGCCGGTTCCGGATGCAAATTCATATTCTTCAAAAGTCATCTGGCCCAGGGGATCGGAGGAATACCGGCCGGTGTAACGGAGAGAAGGATTTTTTTCATACCCGGAGACGGAATAGGCCAATCCAATATTTCCCTGTCCATCGATTCCGATTGAACCCATAAATCTATGCAGGCCATCTTCTGATCCAACCATTCCTTCCTGGTATAAATGCCAATCTTCCGTTGAGGTCCGCCGGAATTCTATCCAACGCATACCGGCGACATCCTGTCCATTGACATCGGCCATGAAACACATGACGAAGGCTTCATGATCTCCGAAATTGCGGTATTGGGCTTTATTGGTGATGATCCATTCTGCTCCATCAATTCCCTGGCCATTAGGCTGAGGGATACAAGAAAATCCACCTGTATTTTCTAATTGACATCCATCAGTATCGAAAGGCTGAGTGGGAATGGATAGGATTTCGATATTGGAAGAATCTTCATTGTTCCAGTCAATGTTGATTTTGTGCAGGAGCACCTGGTCAAATAAAGTTGTTCCCCAATCGTCATCATTAAGCTTCACTACCAATCCGGGGCTGCCTGCAGGAGGAAGGGTCTGGCCATCCCAATCAACAGGTTGTCCAACTTCAAATGAAACTCCACCGATCTTGGGCACTGTCAATCGTTGCATCCTGATGGTATCCTCTTCAGCTATTAAATCAGCATGGTTAAAAGCATAGATCGGAGCATTGGATCCGCCTTCATTCGTCGTCAATAAAATATAATCGGACCAGATTCCATATTTCGGAAAATCCGGGAAGCGCGGGGTTTGAAATGAATAGGCTGTCCAGCTGCCGCGTGGATCTGATGTTGTGGAAATTGCGATTAATACTCGCTTGGCATTGATCGGGGCGAATTCTGTCAATATCCAACGATCGACTAACTGATCGTATAAAAGAATAGGATCACCTTCAGAAGATTGTCCAACCTGGCTCCAGATCGAATTAGCTGAGATAGGATTGCTGACTGGCAATCCCATTTTGTCAAAAACGCGGAAGAAGGTTGCATTGACTATTTCAACGTAAAAATCTTTCCCCACATCACCATTCACATCCGGTGGGCTTCCACTTCCCTGGTCTTCATTAAGGCCATCAAAATTAACAAGAGGCTCAATGGTATTCATCGGCATTCGCAAGGATTGTGGATTCCATGTTGGATCCGGGCCTTTCGGTAAAGCATTTGGATTGTGACTGATGAGTTGTCGACGCCCCACAAAATTGGGCACCAGGCGTGGTTTGTTTTTTTCAAGTTCTTCCAATTTATACTGGTCCGTTGGAGGATATACGTAGGAAGAATATAGAGGCTTCGTAGTTCCCAGCTTAAGACAAAAACTTTGCTCAGCCGTGTAATATTTCTGAGCGACAACCCTGGACACAGAAAGACCGCTGATGACCCAGGTAATGAGTATCGCGAGAAAGAGTTGCAGGCTTTTGAAGGATTGGGCAAGCAGAGGTGTTTTCATGCCCCAAAAGTAGAGAAATTGGCGGAGTACCGGAGTTGAATAAATTAATTCCACGTTGAAGTAATTCTTTGCTCAATAGGTTACTTTTTTCCATTTTAATTTAAAGAATTCACCTTTCCATTTACAGATTATTTAATCAGCAATTATGTAAGGCGGGTGCACCGGTAATTAATTTCATCTTTTATTCTATTTGCCCTTACCTTTGGCTCCTGCCCTTGACCCAAAAAACAAAAACATATTTATTGTGTTTCGTCGTAACATCTTATTTTTTCACTTAACTAAAAACGTATCATGATCAATGATCCCGAATTGAAGGCTATGTCTGACGTGTATGATGCACTGAAAGGCCTTGATGCTGATACCCAACGTCGGGTAACCGATTGGGTATTGGGTAAACTGAAAAGTGGAGCTTCATCTGCAGGTGCAAAGCGTGGTCCAAAAGCAGGAGCTAAAAGAGGCCGCAAGCGTGGCCGTAAAGCTAAAGCCGGAAGACCTGCTGCTGTCAAAGCTACAGGTGCAAAGCGTGGCCCCAAGCCAGGTAAAAAACGTGGACGCAAAGCCGGCCGTCCAGCCGCTGCTGCCACTAAAGCGGTCGCCAAGAAAACTGGTAAACGTGGAAGACCAGCCGGTAGCGCCAAGAAGAGTGCTACCTCATCCGGAAAACGCAGAGGCCGTCCACGCAAAGTGGCAGCTGCTACCGCCGCATGAAACTCATTATGAATTATTCAGCAATAAAAAAGCCTGGTCGATTGACCAGGCTTTTTCTATTTATCAGTAGATAATTTAAATTAATCAACAACGACTAACTTGAATGGAACGGATTGATCATTAATCTGGAACAGGACCAGGTATACCCCACCATCAAGGCCAATGGCAGAAAGATCCCATAAACCATTTCCTGATTCCATCAAACGGTCAGAAATTTTCTTTCCTTCAAGCGTAAGCAAAGTTATACTTCCCTTTTCAACATTGAGGTCGTGCCATTTAATCACCACATTTCCATTAGAAGGATTTGGTGTAATGCTGATATTCGATGACCACTCGATATGAGTAGTTGCAGTAGAAAATCCAACGATAACTGGCCCCGCAGGATTGAATGTGCAACCATGAGCATCAATGATGGAATAAGTGTATTCCCCCGGCAATATATTTTCAATTTTATTTCCGGTGGCACCGGTATTCCAACTGATTGTATAAGGAGCAGTCCCGCCTATCGGCTCTATGGTGATACTTCCATTACTCTGAGTTGGACCAGTAGCATTAACCACCTGGATGTTAGTCGCTTGAAGCAAATCCG
>Ga0173478_10000141_pt1 | contig 11357 bp, 12 predicted proteins | sample NitcycUS014104B1_FD_122623 | JGI IMG/M metagenome (GOLD analysis project Ga0173478, IMG submission 122623) | Soil microbial communities from Arlington Agricultural Research Station in Wisconsin, USA - Nitrogen cycling UWRJ-S014-104B-1 (version... | ecosystem: Environmental > Terrestrial > Soil... | reverse complement strand
GGCGTAGCAGCTTCAGTAATGTTCTATACTGTTCCGGCTGCAGTAGCTCACAGATTCTATGTTGGTACTGTCTCAGCCCTTATGCTTGGTGTCGGTGGTGGTATAGGTAACTACATGCAGTCACCAACTCTTACAGATGTTACCTTACAGTTATTCATAGATCCTTCCAATACAGCCAATGCTTTTGAGATCAAGACAGGTCTTGTAATTGTACATTCTGTAAGTACTGCAGGCGATGGTTATTATGCAGGCAATCTTACAGTAGCTAATACAAAGAGCTTCATAGGTAGGCTTGCCCCAAGGGTTGGAACTGTAGCCAGTTCAAGTTCTCTTACTATTGATTCGGATGCCAATGATATGTATACAGTGACGGCGCTGGCAGCAAACCTTGCAATGCAGAATCCAAGTGGTACGCCTGTTAATGGTCAGAAGTTAATGATCCGTATAAAGGATAACGTAACAGCAAGAGGTATCACATGGCCAGGTACACAATGGAGAGCTGGCGATATTGCACTTCCTCTTACTACGATAGCAAATAGGTCAATGTATCTTGGTTTTATATGGAACTCAACAGATAGCAAGTGGGACTTCATTGCCTACAACGATAACTTTATATAATATGGCAACCGTCTTGTACTTCCATGATTTGATCAATCGCAGAGGCGGCATCTATCCGACTCAACATCAGCATGTCGGTGGTGATCCTAATTATATCTTCACTGACGGTTATACATTGCGTACGATGAATACCATTATAGGAAAAGCACAGATAGCATCATCAGGCAATAGTGCAGCTCTTTCTACAGCGCAAGAGGGATTTGCCAGGTACTTCACATCTCCCCCATTGCTTGGCAACTTCTCCTTTGGTGGTGGTACGGATGACTTAAGCCTTAGCATAGCAGTAGCGGAAAACAATGCACAAGCCAATATTAATAATGTAAGGATAAATGTATATATCTGGAGACCTCGTATTGGTGGTAAGATAGGAACACTGATCGATAACGTATATGGCAAGACAGAGCCGGCAGCATCTACTGAAGTTGTGTGGTATCAGAATGTAACCAGCTTTGCAGTAAATGCTCTTGATGGAGATGTTATCGTCTGTGAAGTATGGTTCTCACACACGATGGCTAATACTACGCCTCGAACAATTAGCTTGTATTATGATGGTGCTGTTTCCAATTCTACCAACAATGCCGTAGTTTCGAATCATGCAAGCTATGTATTGTTCCAAGCCAATCTCTCGTTCTATCCTCCTTTTAATACAGGCGGCTTCTTCTCATTATTTAACTCATAAACTATAAACTATGCATCAGTACTTCTCAGACCTAACCAATGTACCAACCTTCAGCATGCAATGCAATGATTGGTTCTTCATGCAATCCTTCATGGCCAATAACCTGGCCATCTACGATGATGTGGTAACACAGCTCAAAGTGCAGCAACGGGTAGAGGTGCCACCTGCAGGTACGGCACTCATGGCTGTAACTAATACCTATCTTGGTGTGATCCTGCAAGCCTACTACAATGTAGAGATGGGTTATGGTAAGGAAGTGGCTAAGTCAACCCGCAATCGTTTCCTTTCAGTATTGCAAACTGCAGCTGCTACTTATCCAGTGATCACTGAGTTTCTTGCTGCAGTAGATGCAGAGGAATCAACTACTCAGAGCAACCTTGTAGAGTATGGCCGTAAGAATCTTCGTGGTAAGCTTGGATAATATAATTGGTTGTCGTTATCTTTATAACCTAACTAATTATATTAATCTTTAAACTCACTACTTATGTTTCTACCAGGCACACAGCTTTTACTAGACGTTCTGAATCTGGATGGCAAGCCCATGAAGTACATGAATGATGGAGCTGAGAGCAATCTCTCTGTCAAGCAGGCTATCCGTCTTGGCCTCACTGCTTCCCTTGAGGAAGAGAAAGCCAAAGGAGATGACAAGTTCAAACACTTTACTCTTGCTACCAAGGTTATGGGAGTAACGAAGGATGCAGACCTTGAGCTTACTGCAGAGGATATTACTCAGATCAAGGAACGTGTTGGGAAGTTCTGGGGTGCAGAGGTTGTAGGATTCATCTATAACATTCTTGAGGCTAAGTATGAGAAGGCAAGCAGCAATGGTTTGGATGATAAAGTGAATAAGAATGATCTTACCAAAGTGAATTAATGTTCTTCCTGTTGACCAGAATCGATAGTCCAAAAGTAAAGAGAGTGTCAGCTGATGCTCTCTTTATATTTGCATAGAAACTTTAAAATAGTAATTTTGATTAGTTCCCTTAGCATTCTCCTTCGCTCATAGCCTACATAGATACATTCAATAAATCATCAAATATGTCCACTTGTTGCACTGAAAGATCACATGGCGTGTATCATATTGCAGACATTCCCGTTGCGGGTGTTCAAGTTCCAGCAGCCTCGATAGATCCTGAAACACTTGGCAATATCTACAAGGCGCTGTCAGTGATCAATGATACCGACCAGGATATCCGGGTTGAGTACGTTACAACAGAGGGCGTGAAGTCAGACTTCATCGTTCCTAAAAGCATCAAGGGTTTTACCAGGGCTTTGAAAGGCGGTACAGCGATCAGCAATGAATCGGTAAAGATGTATTCCCTTGCAGCAGCTACGCCTGCAGTTGGTAAAGTCACTCTTAACTTTGGTACATAATGCTTTTCTACTGTGGTAATCAATGGGGTTATACTCCGGTTGGTAAGTTACTGAACATACCTGCCGGGTTCTGCAATCCTCCCACAGGATTGACATCCGTTGTTTATGCCCAGTATGTAACTCTCTCATGGCAAGCGCCACATGATTATCTCAAATTCGTTTTAGAATATAAGCTACTGGCTGCTCCTACATGGACGGCCGTTGATGTGTTTGGTCAGAGCCATGTACTGGCACTTGCAGGTGCTACTGTATATCAATGGAGGGTGAAGACGGTATGTGCCACTGCTCCTTTACGGGAAAGCACATATGCTGCAAGCTCTTTCGTTACAGGGCCGGCTGTCGCTGGTTGTACTCCTGTCGGCTCACTGCTGGTGCAGTATCAGAATACAAAGTATTACCTGTCATGGACTCCAACAGGTGCTCAGTATTATAATGTAGAAGTAAGGGTGAAGGGATCATCTGCAGTCAGGAAGTATACCACACAGGATTCATGGTTGTACCTGACGGATCTAACTCCCGGTACAACGTATGAGGCAAGGGTTACAGCTGTGTGTCAGGATATGACACAGACCCCAGTACCATCCCCATGGGTGGAATGGATAGCAGCAAACCTTACCTGTCCGAAGCCCGGACCTATCAACTATACCAAGAGTACAAACAGCATAGTAATGGGATGGGGTTCTGCAGGCCCCGGCTATACCTACGATATCTACTTGGGTGTCGTGCCTGTAGTTCTCAATTATCCAAATACCTCTTTTACCCTTACAGGTCTTACTTCTAATACTGCCTATAATGTAAAGGTGTTTACTAACTGTGGCAATGGAGTATCTGAAGCACAACAGATCAATGTAACTACTGATATTAATCCTTGTGGTCAACCTTATAACCTGATCGCATCTGCCCTTACGCCTACAGGATTTACTGTAACATGGACGCCTGCAGGTAGTGTAGATTCACAACAGTTGATCCTTAATAACGGTGCTCCTATCCCACTTGCTGCAGGTGTGGCAACCTATACCTTTACTAACCTTCCTGCCGGTAGTAATAACATGGTAACGATACGCAGTGTATGTCCAGCTAATGTGAGTGCGGATACAACGATCAGCGTTCAGCTTACTGGATGTGCAGCCGTCACAGGCCTTGTATTAACGCCATACGGTAACTCGATTGATGCAAGCTGGAATCCAGTTGCTAATGCTGTAAAGTACCGGGTATCTGCAGTTAAAGTATCAGATAGCAGTACGGCTTATGCAGCTACAGTATTCAGTACGTTTGCTGTCTTTCCTCTTCTGCTTCCGCTTACTGCTTATATCATATCAGTAACTACTGAATGTGCTAACGGTGTACTGGCTACTCCGACAACAGCCAACGGAACAACAACGGCTTTACCTAACTGTGCCAATGCGATTATAGATACTATGGTTGTTGGACAGACAACTCTTGATATCACAGCCTGGCACTTCGCAGATGGTCGTGCATCCGGTTACTTCCGTTTCGAAGTGATAAGAGTAAGCGATTTGCTTTCTATGGCCAGTGGAGACTTCTTTAACTTCCAGGAGATCCATCTTGCGAACCTTGCAGCCAACACAGGCTATAAGGTTTATATATACGATAGGGTCACATCGGTATTACCTGCTGTATGTGTTCCTACTCCTATCGTTACGATAACAACTACGGCACTATGCAGACCTCCAAGCAATGTGACTGCAGTGCTTCAGACAGGAGATACACAGATCCTTGTGAACGCTACGGCTTCACCAGATACTCCTCCTACTTATGAAGTGGAGTATATGTTGAGTGGGGCTAGTGCATGGGTCAATGTAGGCCCTCATGCGTTGCCTTATACCATTACACCGGTGGCTCCGGGTAAGTACAAGGTCAGGCTACGGTCTAACTGTCCAGCTTCTGTTAGTGGGTGGGTGGAAAGCGGCTTTGCTTGTCCTACTCCTGCAATGCCTACGAGTTCGCCAATACCTAATGGGGTGCATCTCACATGGCCTGCACTTGCTGGTATCACTACCTATGTCGTCAATCTTATTGCACAGATGACAGGTACACTGAAGACTTATACAGTAACTACTAATTCAATTGATATAACGGATCTTGTTGGCAGCTCTACGTATTCAGGATATGTGAAGGCTATCTGTGATGAAGCTGCAGGTACAGGACTTGATTCACCTGCATTCTCGTTTGTATCGGGGGCTGAGCCTCCGGGCAGAGTGATAGCTTGTGCCGATCCAGAGTTCACTGCTTATGCTCAGGATTGTGAGATCACAGATCCAGGAGGCGTAGGTGGTGGCGGTGGCGGCGGTGGTGGTGAAGTAGGTGGTGGATGTGCAGTAACAGCAGCAGACTGGACATTGGTGAATGCGATCTTTGCTGCAGCTGTTGATGATGCCCCGAACGATACGTTCCTTGAAGCTACCTTCGAGATAGCACAGAGCATTCCTATTGGAACTACAGCAGCAATGCCTGGTGGTATCATGGGTAATATCAGTGCGGCATGTCTGCCTGTAAGTACGGTGAATGTAGAACTTGAAGTGATTATAGGTGGAGCTCTGCAGGTGGGTAATGGAACGTACGCAACCAATGGCAATATCACAGTTGCAGGAAGCTATCTGTCTGATGGATCAAACAGGCTTATTGTAAGATTAAGAGGTAACTATAAGAAAGTATAATGGCATGTAAAGACATCATAGTAAACATTGGGAACTACAATCCGCTTAATACCTACACAGTAGTAGCCAAGCTGGTTGCAAGTGTGGTAGATACTCCGGTCATACCTGCTTATACGAAAGTAGCCGAAGGGCCTACTGTAGTATTCAGCACATTGCCGGATGGAGAATACGAGGTGGGTATTACTATGGTGTGTGTAGAAGGTGGTACATCGCGTACCATATGGCAGCGGGCTGGAACGCCAAGCTGTATAGTTCCGCAGGCTTATGCTATCAATACGATCACTTCTAACAGTGCTGCTATGGTATGGACAGGAGAGCCAACGTTTACTTTCCAGCAACGGGTTGACAGGACAGGTGAGTTCGCTGCTACATCTGCAGCGGCTACTCATGCGTTATCAGGACTTACTGCAGGTAGAGTATATGAGGCTGAGTTAAGGAAGAAGTGTGGAACGTATGCGTTCAGTCAGGTATTGCTGAAGCACTTTGCTACTACTGTTATAGTTCCTACATTCAGGGTGGATGTGATTGAGAAGATCTGTGATGGGAATGCTTTCAAAGGTTACAGGTTACGATTCAGTATTACAGGTGGAATACTAATTCCAGGTACATACCAGATAAAGTATACAACACTGGGTGGAACGGTTACTACAGTAAGGTCGGTAGTAACTACTGTGGGAATGACGATCTATCAATTGATGTTATTGTTATCCGATATACTTGAGGTGACCGGTATGATCACCGGCACTAACTACGGTGCTTTCGATGTTATCTCTAAAGAACCCAAGACGCTACCCGGCGTTCCTGCCAATTGCCAGGACATTGATATGATCACTGGCTACTCCGCAGTATTGATATAAAAGAGACTCCCCTGTAGAAACAGAGGAGTACCCATGTAATGAATGTGGAATCATTACTTAACCATTAAACAGAGTTATTGGTCGATAGTCTCAGATGATAGCTTCTCTCCACGCAGCCCAATGATGCGGGCTTCACCATCACTACCACCATTCAATGCTTCATCTTCAGTCAAACCGTTATGTGTCTTTCCATCTTTCTCAGCATCCTCTGCACGTTTGATCGCTTCGAGCTTGGCTGCTTCCAGTCCATCCACAATGTTCTTACGTAGCTTGAGGGGCAGCTTCCAATCCTCACCAACGAACTCCCATACCTTTTGCATCTCTTCCTCATTGGTAATGGTAATGATATGATGGTAGCCTTCCATCTTATACATCTCTCTGAAGGTGTAACCCGGTAAGGGTACGATCTTCTTATTCTCAACCTTTGCATTCTGGATAGGCTCTACGGCAGTGTTACCACGGGTGAAGGAAGACTTCAGGGTAATGGCAACCTGGTGCTGAATAGCATTGTAGCTGACATCAAGGAAGTCAGTCTCTGCAAGGGATATGATACCATAGGTATCTCCCTTCTCGTCCTGCATGTACAGGCATAGTCTTTTGCTTTTAGTCTTTGTTTTGCTAACGGGCATATAGTTTATTTGAGGGTTAAATAAAGTGCTGTTGCGAGTACCACGACGGAGCTGGCCGCTTCCAGTATCCATTTCTTCTTGAGCTTCTTATTCTCTGCAGTAAGCTCTGCAATCCGTTTGGTGGCCCCGAAACACTTGTCTTCATCAGCTGTGATCTTCGAGCGAAGGACAGCCAACTCTACACGTAGTGAATCATTCGTTTCATGAACGGCAAGCAGTGCTTTTAAAGATCTAATCTCCTTATTGAAGGCAGCGGTATCAGCCTTTAGCCTGATCACCTCCATCTTTGACTTCACTAGAGAGTCCAGCAGATTGACTTTGGTTACCTGGCCCTTGCTTATCATCTGCAGTAGCAGACTGAGACTGATTAGCAGAAGCATCTTTGTCATTACCAAATGTACTACTTACCTCTGCATCTTTGTTAAGTAAGTCGATACGCTCCTTCAGTACGTTGTGGTAATCCATCATGGGTACTATCTGTTTCTTAAGCAGATCCTGTTGGGCAGGTGGAATACCACTAAGATTCTCACTCATTAGGAATGCATTGAGTTTCTCAATCTTCTCACCTAAGTCAGTGTACTCTGTGAGTAGTCTGGTTTTAAAGTCGCTCATGATTATATATGGGTTTTTAGTTACATCTTCCGTTCCTTCTCCATGCGGCGAAGGGTTTGCTCAGGTAGTTCTCCTTTCTTCATGTTGTATCCGCAGCCAAGTGTACCACCTTTCCAAGAACCTGTACGTTCTCCTACCTCATCATCAAAGGTAATATCAATGGTCTTCCTAACCATCTTGGTTAGCGGCAACCACTTGAACCAATGCCAGCGCCATTCACGTTCAACTACCTTCAGCAATGCTTTACGATTCTGCACTACGCCTGATTTGAGTACATAAGTATATGGATAGGTTTCATTCCAGATGATAGGAAGCCACTTCTCTTCATACATATCCTTACGGTTGCCTTCACTTTCATGTTCCCAAGTTCCATCCTTGCGCAGGTAACTGGTACGTACCCACTGATAGCTCCATGGCATGTAGGCTGTCCACCACTTATTCCCACCATTCATATTACCCTTGCCTCCTTTGTATATCCACAGCGTATTACTATGGATGGCTATACCCCACTTCGGGCAATCACATTCATCCGTCCACTTGTTCCTGAAGGGGAAGATGAGTGTCAGGTTGAAGAAGATAAGATCCAGGTTGAGCCGCGGCCGGTTGTCAAAGTAGCCACATATCTCAAAGCTGATATCAAAGCACCATTTCCAATAGAAGATGATGTACTTGCCTTCATATATCCATTTGTCTCTTTTAGATGTGGACCTCATTTGATTTATGATTTAAGGTTATGTATGCTTTTCTAACTGCAGACTTGCCATGTAATTTACGGATACCACTCCGGCAGATAACAAGCCTCTTCTCTCCCTGCTTGGTGACCACCTTCTTTAAGATATCCACCTTTAGCATATCATCTATAACACCAGATGTGAAGGAACTGATTGGGTTGCGATGCTCGTCATACACTGTCCAGCGATCGCCAGATTGCCGTCTTGTTGCTACCATGTAGGTCTTGGAATCGTTCAATAGCTTCATGGCATATATGGCCTGTTGATTATTCATGCGAATAGTTCTTGTTGAGTATATTCATCCTGCAGGTGTGAATCTCTGTCCAGCTTCTTGGTCTGATGAATGAGCCCCCATGCTTCTGTGATGTAATAGTTCTTATCGATCTTGTAGTATTCGATCGGCTTTGATTCATCCACATCATTGAGCACCGTTACATCATGTCCTTTCTGCATGGATATCTCTTCCTCATCTTCCTTGTGATACTTGATGAGCCTACCCTCGTCCGGATTACCATGGGTGACAGCCCACCGGTTGTTCTTCTGGAATGTACGTTTGATGGTCGGGTTGATCCGGGGCCGTACATATACATCGAACTTCTCTTGCGAGGTCTTCTCTGCAGCCATGAACTCATAGATGGATGTCTCATTGTTGACAGTATCTTCTACCGGTATACCCTTGTTGAAGTGATTCTGGATAGCCTTGGCAATGATAGGATAGTCATAACCCTTATACTCTTCCTTCTCATACATGTAGATGCCTTTGGCCTTCGGCGCCTTGCCATAGGGGAACATGATGAAGTTGTTTACATCCCGGATGATCATACGCTTATACTTGACGAACTCCAGCTGGAAGTTGGTGTACTTCATCCATCGATCACATATTGCATAAAACAGACTAGTTTCATCCCGGGGTACTTTAACTGTAAGGCCATCGGTGTTGCTGTAAACCACAATGCAATTCGAGTGTTTCTCGAGGGCCTCCACGAGCATGAATAAGTATAGCTGACCTGAGACGCAGATATAGGTAGTGAGCTTAGGATCGTATAACCAGGAGTACCTGCTTTTCGTAAGTCCATATGCGGCATTAGCGGCGATCTTTAGTATATACGCAAGTACCGGATCGTCGTTTACGATACGCATGCGTTCCTCCACAATGTATTGTCTGTATACTTTGGTGAAGGCTGGCCCAAGATGGGCAGGGTATAACCCGTCATTGATAATGATCCATGGATAGTAGCTTCTTGCATCAATATCAATATACAGGTGACTATCGTTCTCTGTAAGTATCTCTGCAGGCCCGTTGGAATGCAAGCCACCCAGCGCCATTGTATGGGTCAGGTACTTGGAACGTACCTTCTGTTCGAACTGCTTGGGTATCTTCTTAGTCTTCTTCTCCTGCAGGTTAGGATTATATATAGTAGCCTGTACCTTCTCCAACACCCGTTGATATTCCTTTGTCTCAAACAGGATGCGGGGGCTGACACAATCCTTCAGTGCCAGCTTATCATAGTTAGTTCGAAGATCCTTGAAGTTCTTATACTTGATGCCTGTCTCCTTCTCATAGTAATGGGCAATGATCTGCTTACCGATATCGGAGTTACAGCTGTTGATGATATCAACGCCATACTTCTGACTGTACTCTATCCGTAGGTTGATCTTCTCAGACAGATGATGCATGAGCTTCTCAGTGATATCAACGTCATTCTTATTGTAATGCTCGATCTTAGGGATGTCCTCGAATAGCACAATGCTGCCTGGTTTGATCGGAAGGTCTTCGAGTATCGGCCACTTCAGACCAATAGCGATCTGCTTGAGGCTGGTACGTTCACTCGTGTTGTACTGCAGGATAAGGTCAAGTGTTCTGAATGGTTGGTTGTACTTACGCAGCCCGTATATCTCTGTAGCCATTCTCTTCTCACGTTGGGCTGTGATGATGTTATAGGATAACTGAGCCATCTCATTAGTTATCTGCCTCGGGGTGCTTACCCTCAGCCGCTGCTGGTTGACGATAAGATACATCAGCATCATGTTATCATAGTCGGCGCTGTTGTATCCTACGAGCCATCCACACCGGTTCTCAACAAAGGCTATCAGCTCTGCAATCTGGTTGATGCTCCTGAAGGTATTGTAGCGGTCAGCGAAGATGATGAACTTATGATACTCTTTAGTTTGTATATTCTTGAACAGGAAGGAGGTGAAGTTGGCGAACTGCTCGGCATCATACACCATCTTCCATTTCTCTTTGGGCATAGGTTATAAGGTTTCGTCTGGTAAATCACATAGTTGTATCCACTTGTTATCCTGCCACAGGGTAAGGACTCTGGCGGCAAGCTCACTGTCCATCGTCCTGCAAAGGTCGATGTAGTACATCCTTGCATTCTTGGCATTCATGTAGCCATAGCCTGCAACGGTAGAGAAGTGGCCATCCTTATACTTCTCCTGGGTGAGTTTGTGATAGTGATTAGTGTGAACGGCATACTCCCTTGCCTCAGCATCATTGCGGTTGACTGCCTTATACTCTTTGCTTTTGACCGTCTTGATGATCTCCTCGTTCACTTTCTCAAGCTCTGGAGAGGTCTTCTTGCGGAAGAGTGCCGGCATCTTGTTCATAAAGTTCCAAGCATTGTTCATATATCAATAGGTTATAACTTCCGAAGTTATAGGAAAAAGAGTAGATTTGGAACAGAATTCAATGGGTTAGTAAGTAAAAGACCTGCTAGTAGTAGCAGGCCTTTTATGTTTCAGGCATTAGGCAATAACTTCTGACCAGATGATATGAACTTCTGCAGTGTACCTGAGTCCTCAGTGATCGTAGTGAGAGCTGTCTCTACATTCTGCAGGGCAGCATACAGACTTTCAAGCCATGCCCGGTTCTCCTTTGTATCCTCAATAATAGTTACATCCCTATCCCATATACGGAACTTGGAACTACCATATCGAGGCTTGGCCTCTGTACTGTAACTCTTTTCACTACCTATCGTGAACTCTGTGGCATACGTTAATCCAAGCTGCAGAGCCAGCTGAGGATGTTGCTCATTGTATGCATGACCACCATAGCTGGTAGTAGGTGAAGTGAAATGAACAACGATCACCTTCCTGGATTGTGTAGTTGTTTTAAGCTCCCTCTCATAGAACTTAGTAGCCTTGGTTATCAGTTTGGCCTCTGTTGTTTCAGTAAT
>Ga0173478_10000135_pt1 | contig 11680 bp, 4 predicted proteins | sample NitcycUS014104B1_FD_122623 | JGI IMG/M metagenome (GOLD analysis project Ga0173478, IMG submission 122623) | Soil microbial communities from Arlington Agricultural Research Station in Wisconsin, USA - Nitrogen cycling UWRJ-S014-104B-1 (version... | ecosystem: Environmental > Terrestrial > Soil >... | reverse complement strand
TAACAAAAACAATTTAAAACAGAAGCGCCTTTCGCATATAAGCCAACTAATTCTCTGTTAGGACGCTGATCAAGAAAAAAACCTGTCTTCTGTCCCGTCATGACATTGACGATGAATTGCAGGCCACCTTCGTGTGCGATGATTTCTTCAACAGGATTTCCTGTTAGCCATTCGTCAGTGACATCGTTCGCATATTCACCGGGAAGGGCTTCTTTGCTTTTAGCATAGACGGCATCTATTTTCAAACCGGGAATGGTCATGAGCACGTCAGCTATTTTTTGCCTGGCTTTATGCATCCCGATGGAATGCGCTTGCACCACCGCTACCGTGTTGTAGATATCAATGATGAGACCAGGGAGCTGATCACCCTCACCATGTATCAATCGAAATGAATCGGTCACACCGGGTTCCAGGAATCCCAATGCTTTCCGGTATTCATACGCAGCGTATATCCTGTTTTTCCAAAAAGCATGATCAATGCTGACAGCTTCAAAGGCTAATAACCGAACGGCCAGGCTGCTATCCTGGTAATGCCCCACGCCGATGATATTGCCTTCATCATCCTGGATCTGCACGACATCGCCATCTGCGACACTCTTCGGCACTTTCTGCAAGGCTCTTGAAAAGATCCACGGATGACGGCGGGCGATGGATTGATCGCGGCCTTTGTTGAGTTTGAGGATTTGCATGGAGATGGAAAGATACCCCTTTGATATTTCTCGCGTTGCGAAATTTTACAACAATTTGTACTTCCAACTTCGACTTACAATTTCAACTTCTCACTTCGATATTCGCTATTCGTTATTCATTATTCTTTACCTCATCACGCCCCTACACGAAAAAATGATCGAATACCGCTCACCTTCTCACTCAATTTCTACTTCAACTTTCTACTTCAACTTCCACTTCCTTGTTCGCTATTCCATATTCATACTGCCCCTTCGCCCATGCTTCGCGGGCGATTCCCCTGTGTTTCTCCGCTTAAAATTTTCGCCTGCAGCAGGAAAATTTTATCGCTACGAAAACCCCGGGGTTCATTAAATAGTTTCCACTTCACCTTCTCACTCAATTTCTACTTCAACTATCTACTTCAATTTCCACTTCCTTGTTCGCTACTTGTGGTGAGCTTGTCGAACCATTCATTATTCATTCTGCCCCTTTGAAATTTGTTCCTACCACCCCAAATTCTCATGCTCTAACGTTTTATTTTTGATCTTATGATAGAGTAATTAAACTTGCGAAAGCAAATAAAAAAATCAGGGTAAACATCCTCGATTTTAACAATCCCTGATTTGGAGATGACAGCCGAAAAGCTTAGTTTCGCAATGCAAATTGGTCTCCCCTTAAATTTGATCTGGTTTTTTGGTTACCATATTATGTTAACATATTGGATTCAACGGATATTAAGTTTTGAGTTTTCAAATAAGCGGAGCATTCTGTTCGCAATGGCTCGAACTCAACTGATTAATCTAGCCTTTTCGTTTTCTGGTTTTTATAAAACAGCACCTGGAGTCTTATACAAGATATTTCCATGCCAAGTATGGCCGCGGTACCATCTGCCGTTGATGGCTCTCGATGAGGTTACCCGCTAAGGGTCCAAGTGTTCGAGCTCGAAGCGGGGATAACCACGGTGAGAGCGCCCCTTACATTCACTGAAAGAACACCATTGCAAGATACACAAGAAAGCAGCCGCAACGGACGGCGGAAAGACTAAGAAGGGACGATGTAAATGGAATATAACTACACGGGAAGCTAACTATTCATCAGATTGAAAACGGGGTTTCCGGAATCCAGGAATTCGGTAGGCAGGCCTAAGAGTAAACCGGCACTGCCAGAACGGATCTGGAATGCCGGTTTTAATAACAAATAACATCGTTAAGCTATGAAAAACATAGAATTCTATAAAATTCTGATTTGCTTTGGACTCCTATGGCTGACATACAGCTGTGAGAAAGCAGATTTACAGAAATCAACTATAAAGGATATAGATCATATATCCTCAAGAGTTGATGAATGTGAAAATTGTCCAAATGTAAATGACTGTTGTTGTGGAGTCGAATTGCAGGATCCAGATGATGCAGCATTTCTCAGACTTTGCGGAACTACAGATGGTCAGCTCACATGTAATGATACAGCTCCAATTACTTGTCCTGCTATTAATGGCGGAGGACAAATAATACAGCTTGATTCTGATAGTCCAAAAAGCTTGTTTTGTATGGCACAAGGTTCAACCTTTGCAATACGCAATACAAGTTCTATAGATCCTGCAGTTATTCAGATCACCTGTCAAAATGATGTTGCCCATCCACAAATAATCTACATTACCATTCCTACTTTGACTACTTATTATTTTGCTACGAATAGTTCGTGTCAAGTTGGACATTGTGGATAGTTAGCCCATTTATTGAAAATTAGGACCCCAGATTAATGAGGGGTCCTAATTTTTAATTAATATCAATAGATACATCAATTAAAGAATGGAGAATTCGGCTAGGAAATTTAATAATATAAATATTTTAATGGATGAATCAGATTGCCATTGTTTTGCTTTCTCCATTCATCAAATGCGTTTATTTTTCATTATGATAATTATTTTTTCATACCAATTTTCATTTTGCCAGGTATTTCATTTTGTTGGTATACCAAGTAATCTTTATACTGTTGAATTTAATCCAAGTTTATGCAATTGTTCTATTGGGACAGTAGGCTCTTCTTTCGGCTGGACCTCGGGCATTTCTTTTGACCCTAACGGAAATTTGTATTATCTATCAAGCAACGGCATAAACCCTATCATAAGTCAGGTTGATTTATTATCTGGCAACACTAGTGCTCCAATTTTTACTGGACCAGATTACCTTCCCATAATGAGAGGATTTGTGGGGGTTGGAGGTGGAATTTATTTCTCAGTTCCTTGGGCAAATGCCAATTCCGATTCAATTTATAGGTTGAATGTTAATTCCGGCTCAGTTACTGCAATTGGTGCCACAGGATACCGTAGTACTGGCGAAATGACTATGGCAAATGGATTTATTTATTATGGAGCTGAAGATGTCGTACCTGGTACGCGATCCATTATTCGATTAGATACTTTAGTTCCTTCTAATAGTGAAGTTATTGTTTCATATCCGGCTTCTGAACCAATTCATGGCCTTACTGCATCACCATATTGTCAGACTTTAATGGGAACAAATCAATGGACACATTCCATTGTGATGATTAGTCTGGTCGATGGTGTTATAACTCCTATATGTGACCTTGGGCCAATAATTGGATATTTCATTTCTTCTCCACAAGAATTTACTAACTCAGCTAATTGTTCATCTGTACTTGATCTTGACTGCGATGACAGTTCAGGTGCTACCAATGCTGATTACAATTCTTCGGAATATAATTGTTTGTCTTCAGGAGCTGAAATTGCCGATGAAGACACTAAAATGTTCTATGATGCGATCATCTCCACCATGACAATTAAAGTGGTGGGGAACGTTCCGGACGCTCCAAATGAAATACTCAACATGACAGGTTCTGTAGCTGGAATTAATGCTACCGGCTTAGGCACAGGCATGGTCACCCTATCCAATGCAGGAGGTGCAAAATCAACCGACTTTAAAGATGCACTTCAATTAATAGTCTATCAAAATACAGCAGAGCCACTCACACCCGGACCACGTACTGTACAAGTGCAATTCACAACCGAATCAGGACAATCCAGCAATATCGCTACAGCTTTCATCGATGTGATTGCACTTCCACAGACTTTAGTAGATCTCGGTCCTGACCAACAAGCCTGCGATGGAGAGACTGCGACATTCGATGCTGGTGTTCCCGGAGCAGTTTACACATGGTCCACCGGATCACATAATCAGACGATCACTGTTGATGAGTCGGGACAATACATCGTAACCGTTACTGATGGATTCAATTGCCCGGGACATGATACGGTGGAATTGGAAATCTTACCCATCGTCCATGTATCACTCGATGGTGATGTCGAAATCTGCGACAATCAGCAGGCGAATCTCATCATCAATACGGATACTCCTTTTTCACTTAGTGTGGATATTTCTTCTGATCCTGGTTCTCCTTTTAGTTTTCCAAATGTTAGCGATGATTTTCCTTTCACTGATTTACCAACTCAAACGACAACCTACGCGATCACCAATGTGACTCCATTACAGGATGCTTGCATCGAGATCACAGATCCGGTTCAAGTCGTGGATGTGCATCCCACTTATGTTGTATCGGTAGATGCTTCCATTTGTGATGGCGACAGCATCTTCCTGGGATTCTTTTGGGAGAGTGAGCCAGGTGTTTATGAAAATACGTTGAGCACTTATTTTGGATGTGATAGTGTAGTGACCACTAATCTGACTGTTCTTCCTGCCGTACAAATTGCACAATCCGCTACAACCTGTGATTCCTCTGCCGCAGGTGTCTTCGTCACCTTTCTCAATAATCCAAATGGATGCGACACCATGGTGACAACGACAGTGACATTGCTTCCTTCGGATACGACTTTAATAAGTCTGCTCTCTTGCAATATTTCAAGTGTTGGCACTACAATGCAAACACTGACGAATCAATCCGGATGCGACAGCCTGATTATCACTACTACGAGTTGGATTCCACATGCTGATACGACCTTGTTGGATCAAATGACCTGTGATTCTTCTTTGCTCGGTGTCTTTCCACAATTCCTGATTGGGCAGGATGGCTGTGACAGCATTGTCATTACCACGGTGGCAATGGCACCATCCGATACGACCTATTTGTCAGGTATCTCTTGTGACCAAGCAAGCATCGGTGTTTTTCAAAACTTACTGTCGAATCAAATGGGCTGTGATAGTCTTGTCATCAAGACGATCACTGCAGCGGTGCCGGATACTACTTTGATCTTTAAGACCTCGTGTGATTCGGCAAGCCTCGGTATCACTGAGATCCATTACACCTCCATCAATGCCTGTGATAGCATCGTGGTCACGACCACGATCTACAGCGCACAGGATTCAACTTTCATTGCAAGTTCATCGTGCAATCCTGCAGATGTAGGTGTGTTTGTTCAAACGTTGACGAATGGATTCGGATGTGATAGCATTGTAAACACAACTGTTTCATTGCTACCTTCCAATGAATCTTTTATTTCCTCCACAACCTGTGATCCATCTTCAGCAGGAAATTTCGATCATGTACTAGTCAATCAGTTTGGCTGCGACAGCATCGTGCATGAGGCAGTTTCACTATTGCCATCGAGCACTACTTCCCTTTTCTCTACTACTTGCACTTCTTCACAAGCCGGAACATTTGTCACCACGCTGCAAAATCAAAATGGCTGCGATAGCATTGTAACATTGACAGTTTCGCTTATTCCAGCCGACACGATACAATTGATTTCTATGACTTGTGATCCAGGCCAGGTCGGCAGTGTAGAAAATACGTTTACGAACGTGGATGGATGCGATAGTGTGGTGATCGAAAGCACCTTATTATTTCTGTTGCCACAAGTGAATGTGCAGTCATCCTCTGACTTCAATGGTTATGATATCAGTTGCTTCGGCGAAAACGATGGCAGTGCTGTTGCATTGGGATTTGGAATCACACCATTTGAGTACACCTGGTCAACAGGAGATAAAAATCAAACGATTACAGATCTTAGTGCTGGTGCCTATTCCGTGACCATCACCGATGCCAATGGATGCGAGACTCAAGGCTCCGTAGCCTTGACTCAACCAGAGGAATTTACCATCGGCTTTGAAGTAGCGCAGCCTGATTGTTTCGGCCATAACCAAGGTACCATCACCGTGATGCAAACCGGAGGTATTCAACCCATCCGCTATTCCATTGATGGCATCAATTTTCAATCCTCACCGGTATTTTCCGGATTGAATTCCGGCACTTACACTGTGACTGCTATTGATGCGAATGATTGCGATGTGCAGGAAATCATCTGGATCAATGTTCCATTGATGGTGCATGTGGATATAGGTGCCGATCATGTCATTCTTCCCGGCGACACTGTCATCCTCGAAGCGATCGTCAATGTTCCATTTGATTCCTTATCGACCGTCACCTGGTCAGGATTAATAAATCCGAATTGCCCTACCTGTTTGACGCAACCGGTAGCACCGATCATCACGACAGCATATTCGATTTCAGTTTCCAATTCACAAGGATGTTCCGACCAGGATTCCGTCGTCGTATTTATTCAAAAGAGCATCGACATCTACATCCCAAATGTTTTTTCTCCCAATGGTGATGGCATCAATGATCAATTATTGATCAGTGCAGCATCCGATGTCGAAGAGATCGAGTCGATGGAGATATTTGACCGGTGGGGGAATTTAGTTTTTGCTGCTAAAAATTTTCTGCCTGGTGATCCGACGTATGCATGGGATGGGAAGATGCGGGGTACTGAGATGAATCCGGGGGTGTATGCATATAGGGTGATGGCGAGGTTTAAGGATGGTCGTTTTGAAATTCGTAATGGAGACATTACACTGGTGCGATAATTCCGTTTTCTGCCCCATCGAAATTTCATGCTACGCGAAATTTCTCACCCCTGTGTTTCTTCGCTTAAAATTTTCGCTTGCAGCAGGAAAATTTTATAGCTACGAAAACCCCGGGGTTCATTAAATAGTTTCCACTTTAACTTCTCACTCAATTTCTACTTTATTTTTCTACTTCTACTTCCACTTCCATGTTCACGATTCATTATTCATTTTGGCCCCGGGGTTTCCGAAACGATTTAATCAAGAGAGATCGGAATTTCCTTCAATGAAAACCCTTACAGCAAAAGTTAAAGTATGACCTTATTTCATTCTCAACATCCTTTATCATCAAATCATGACTTCAAAGGCCTATCTTTAGAAAGTTTCATCGCTTTGGCAGCCAAAATAGGCTGTCTAAGTCCTAAGGCATGAAACGAACACTCGATTTATATACTCCAACCTGGCTCTCTAACCTAAGAGAATCACACAGTTTTCCATCATTAACCCGATACAAGGATTCCGGCCGGTCTCTCGTGGGACTAGGCCGGTTAAAACAGAGAGATCAATCTCTTTCAGGAAATAATGATCAATTATCTAATCCGATATGGCACCAAGCCTCCTAAGCCTCAATAACTTCAGAGGCTGGTGCCTGTCATAATAAATTATAACATGAGAAAGTACTCTTTTTTTTCTATTTTGATCTGTATAAGTTTCGTCATGCTGATATATAGCTGCGAAAAAGCAGATCTTACTACTACAAGTAATGTTGCTCTGAATGGGCAACTGACAAACAGAACAGTAGCATCTTGTGATCAATGTCCGGTTGGTGCATGTTGTTGTTCTGTTGAACCTTTAGTTCAACAAGGCTCCCTTTCACTGAGATTTTGTGGTACAGCGGATGGAACTCCAGGATGTACGGATACAAATGGGCCAAGTCCATGTAATTCGATAAGCGGTGGTGGACAAACTATCTCCCTAAATTCGATGTCTGGATGGAGGAAATTATATTGTATGTATCCTGGAAATGCATTTTCTATAAAAAATCAAAGTGGCACTAATGTAACAATTATTATTTCGTGTCAACATGATTTGACAAATCCGCAAAAAGATACGATCTCAATAAATAATAACGATACAGTTTGGTTTTCCACTGATACAGGTTGTGCGGTCGCGCAATGCCTATAGTGAATGAATAGTAGTGTCAATAAAGGTAGGGTCAATATTGACCCTACGTTTATTGAATGAAAACAAACAACGTAAATTATTGCCATCAGAATAATAATCACTATGTTTAGAAAATTAATTTTTAATATATTATTATTATGCATTAGTTCAAATAATCAATTAGTTGCCCAAACATTCTATATTTCCGGTGATTTTTTGAATAAGCTTGAATTAAACAATAACTTATGCTCGTGTGAGTACTCAACAATTGGATATATCAATACTAATTCGCAAGGTTCAACTTTTGCACCTGATGGTCAACTTTATATCTTAGTAGGGGATACTATTTTTCAGGCTGACCTTTCTACAGCAGTCAAAACCGTATTTTTTGTTGGTCCGCCAGGGCTTCCAAATATGTATGGTATAGTGTGTACTGAGGAGGGTATATTTTATACTATGCCATCAAATATTCCGCCCATTTCCGATATATTATATAAATGGGATACCAATGCAGGTACCGTAACCACTATCGGATCAACTGGATTTGCAGCATCAAATGGAAATTCAGGTGAATTGGCGATGCAAGGAGGAAAAGTATATCGCATATATAAAGAAATCATTCCTTCTATGTATTCTCTTGTTCAAATAGACGTTGATATTCCTTCTAATAGCCACATTATACTTTCATTTCCAATCATTTATTCTATTATTGGAGGATTGACAGCCTCTCCATTTTGTCAAACACTCTTAGGAATAGATTACACGGATGATAATCTTGTTTTACTAAGTCTTATTGATGGGTCAATATCCCCAATATGTGGAATTTCTGTGTATACGAATATTACTTCATCTCTTGAATTTGCTCCTGAACCTGATTGTATTCTTGAACTTGATCTCGATTGCAATGACTCCTCCGGCGCCACCGACGCCGATTACAATTCACCAGAGTATGATTGTTTGTCTCCCGGAGTCGGCATCACTGATGAAGACATCAAAATGCTCTACGATGCGATCATCTCCACCATGACTATTCAAATCGTAGGCAATGTACCTGATGCTCCGAATGAAATACTCAACATGACAGGTTCAGTCGCCGGAATTAATGCAACTGGCATAGGTACTGATATGATTACCTTATCAAATGCGGGAGGTGCAAAATCTACCGACTTCAAAGATGCTCTTCGATTAGTGGTCTATCAAAACACTGCAGAGCCACTTACGCCAGGTCCACGCACTGTGCAAGTGCAGTTTACAACTGAGTCAGGTGCAATGAGCAATATCGCTACAGCATTCATTGAGGTCATCGAATTGCCTCAGACTTTAGTCGATCTCGGTCCGGACCAACAAGCCTGCGATGGTGAGTCAGCAACCTTCGATGCAGGAGTTCCCGGAGCTATATACACCTGGTCCACCGGATCACATAATCAGACTATCACAGTTGGTGAGTCAGGACAGTACATCGTGACCGTTACAGATGGATTTAATTGCCCCGGACATGATACTGTTGAATTGGATATCCTTCCGATCGTCCATGTATCGCTCGACGGTGATGTCGAGATCTGCGACAATCAGCAAGCGAACCTCATCATCAATACTGATACTCCTTTTCCACTTAATGTTGATATTTCATCAGACCCCGGATCTCCCTTTAGTTTTCCTAATGTTGATGGTGATTTTCCCTTCACTGATTTACCTACGCAAACCACCACCTACATGATCACCAATGTGATTCCCTCACAGGATGCCTGTATTGAGATCACTGATCCGGTTCAGGTGGTAGATGTGCATCCCACTTATGTTGTATCAGTGGATGCTTCCATTTGTGACGGCGACAGCATATTCCTTGGGTTCTTTTGGGAAAGCGAGCCAGGTGTGTATGAAAATACGCTGAGCACTTATTTTGGATGTGATAGTGTAGTGACCACCAATCTGACTGTTCTCCCCGCCATACAAATTGCACAATCCACCACCACATGTGATTCCTCCGCAGCCGGTGTCTTCATCACCTTCCTCAACAATCCAAACGGATGCGACACGATGGTGACCACGACTGTGACTTTGCTTCCTTCGGATACCACCTTGATAAATTTACTGTCTTGTAATATTTCAAGTGTCGGAACAACGACACAGACACTGACGAATCAATCCGGATGTGACAGTCTGATCATCACGACTACAAGTTGGATTCCTCCTGCTGATACGACATTGTTAAGTCAAACTACTTGTGATTCCTCTTTGCTCGGAGTCTTTCCACAATTCCTGATCGCCAAGGATGGATGTGACAGCATCGTCATCACCACCGTGACCATGGCACCATCGGATACGACATATTTGTCAGGTATCTCTTGTGACTCTGCCAGCATAGGTGTTTTTCATTCCTTACTTTCTAATCAAATGGGCTGCGACAGTCTTGTTATTACTACGATCAATGCAGGGATGCCGGATACGACATTAATCTTTAAGACCTCTTGTGATTCTTCCAGCCTTGGTATCACTGAAATTCATTTCACCACTATAAATGCATGTGACAGCGTCGTCATAACGATGACAAGCTACAGCGCCCAGGATTCAACTTTCATTGATGGATCATCTTGCAATCCGGCTGATGTTGGTGTATTTGTGCAAATGCTGACACATGGATTTGGTTGTGACAGCATAGTGACCACGACGGTTTCATTACTGCCGTCAAGCGAATCCTTTATCTCTTCCACCACCTGCGATCCATCATCTGCAGGAAACTTCGATCATTTGCTGGTTAATCATTTTGGCTGCGACAGCATCGTGCATGAGACGGCTTCACTTTTGCCATCCAGTCAAACTTTTCTTTCTTCCACCACTTGCACTTCTTCACAAGCCGGAACTTTTATCACGACACTGCAAAATCAATTTGGCTGCGATAGCATTGTAACATTAAGAGTCTCATTGATTCCTGCCGATACAACACAGTTGATTTCCATGACCTGCGATCCGAACCAGGTCGGAAGCGTTGAAAATACTTTCACCAACCAGGATGGTTGCGACAGCCTGGTGATCCAGACGACCTCATTATTTCCATTGCCACAGCTTGATGTTCAGGTCACTTCCGATTTCAATGGCTACGGCATCAGTTGCTTCGGCGAAAGCGATGGCAGCGCAATTGCGAATGTGACAGGCGTGAGTCCATTTCAATACTCATGGTCGACAGGAAGTCCGGATCAAAGCATCACAGGCTTAACCAGCGGAGATTACTTCGTCACGATCACCGATGGAAATGGATGCCAAGCTAATAGCTCAGTTTCTATTACTGAACCGGAAGAATTTTCAATTGGATTTGAAGTAGCACAGCCCGATTGTTTCGGCCACAATCAAGGCACCATCACCGTCATGCAAACCGGCGGAGTGCTACCTGTCCGATATTCCATCGATGGCATCAATTTTCAATCCTCGCCTGTATTCTCCGGATTGAATTCCGGTACTTACACCGTGACTGCTATCGATGCCAATGATTGCGATGTGCAGGAGATCATCTGGATCAATGTTCCATTGATGGTGCATGTGGATATAGGTGCCGATCACATCATTCTTCCCGGCGACACGACCGTCCTCGAAGCGATCGTCAATGTTCCGTTTGATTCCTTATCGACTATCACCTGGTCTGGATTAATAAATCCCTTTTGTCCGACCTGTTTGACACAACCTGTTGCTCCAATCATTACCACAGCATATTCCATTTCTGTTTCTAATTCACAAGGATGTTCAGATCAGGATTCCGTAGTTGTATTTATTCAAAAGAATATCGACATCTACATCCCAAATGTATTTTCTCCCAATGGTGATGGTATCAATGATCGTCTTTTGATCAGTGCTGCGTCAGAAGTAGAGGAGATTGAGTCGATGGAGATTTTTGACCGGTGGGGGAATATGGTTTTTGCCGCTAAAAATTTTTTGCCGGATGATCCGATATATGCGTGGGATGGGAAGCGTGATGGTGTTACGTTGAATCCTGCTGTTTTTGCATACAAGATGATGGCACGATTCAAAGATGGGAGACG
>Ga0173478_10000133_pt1 | contig 11698 bp, 6 predicted proteins | sample NitcycUS014104B1_FD_122623 | JGI IMG/M metagenome (GOLD analysis project Ga0173478, IMG submission 122623) | Soil microbial communities from Arlington Agricultural Research Station in Wisconsin, USA - Nitrogen cycling UWRJ-S014-104B-1 (version... | ecosystem: Environmental > Terrestrial > Soil >... | reverse complement strand
CATAAAAAGGAATATCATCTCTGTAAGCTTCTGAACCTGATAAAGTAAAAGGTTTACCTGTAAATCTGATACCCATTTTTGCTAAAGGATCATAAGTTTTAGGGGTTTTTTGCCATACATTTAATCCAAAATTATCTGGAGCTTCTGATTCAAATAAAGCTCTAAATTCTACAGAACATTCTGGACAAACTATATTAGAAAGTACAGTTGTTGTAAACTCTGTTTGACATAGGCTAGAATCTCCTTCAACAATTGTAAGTGTTGGATATTGTGCTTGTAATTGAGGTAATACTGAAACTCCACATTCATCATCAGCAATTCTGATAGAATACTCCTCAGCTACTGCTTGACAAATTTCTGTTCCTACTACCCAAGCTGTTGATGTTACTGTAGCGTTTTTACACACTGCATTTACATCTCCTGCTAAATCAAACACTGCTGTTGATGCTGGTGCTGAAATAGCTCTGAAAGTTGTAATTTGTGCATCTGTCAATTCTGCTGTTACAACTACTGTATATGTTCCCACACCTGCTTGAGATGTTCCAATTTTTACTGCTGTTCCTGTTACAAATCCTGGTAAGTCGTCAATAGTTGTCACTAAACTAACCCCATCATCTTCTAAAGCTATTGAGTAAACAAATCCTTCTGCAATTGCTGTATATCCTGCTGGACAAGTTGCACAACCTTTAATTTTAGAAGGTAATGTTGTTGTATATGCTGGAAGTACTGTAGCTACTGGCGCTAATATAGTGTACTCTGTTTGTGCATCTCCAATTCTGTTTGTTCTTACTACTTTAAATGTAGGATATTGTGCTTGTACTCTCCCTAATGCCGAATCATCTCCATTATCAGTAAGTACTAAAGTAAAATATTTATAATCTGTTGTACCTGTTAAGGTTGCATTTAAGCTGTTTACTACAGTTACTTCAACAAAATCTGAAATTGGATTGGTTCCAATAAGTCTTGTTTCATTAAATTCTGCTACAGCTTTTTCTACAATCTCTTGCATTGAAAATACTCCATTAGCACAATCAATACATACTCCGTCATCATCAACATAAGGATACTGTAAAGTAAGATTCACTGTTACTTTTCCTTCTTTATATCCTAAGTTATAAATAGCATCTCCTGACAAAGTCACATCAATTCCTGTAGTAGTTTTTTCTGACAAAGTGATCTCTGTACCATCTACTCCATTGTATCCTATAATAAAATCATCTACTTCTATCCCAACTCTATTAGGTACTTCTACTCTCAATCCTTCAATTTCATCTAAAGAAAAAGATTGACTTTCCCATGATTTATTAGTAACTACTCCTGATACAGGTTTGTCGATTACTCCTAATAAAATATCAAATACTTTATCTTTTGATAATCCAGTGAAAGAAGAAAACACTTTTCTTCCATTTTGATTTACGTCTTTTGAGTCGTTACTTACTATAGCCACTACCCCATTTGTCACGTTTAAAGATCCTCCTGATGTTAATACTTTACCATCTAATACGAAGAAATCTCTTTCTAATGCTCCGCTTGTTGCCATTCTATTGTTTTTTAATTATTTAATTTTTTGTTATTGCGTTTTGTTTCTCTGCTTGATATTTTGGATCGTCTGTACTTAATAGAAATTCTGCTGCACATAAATCTATGGCTCTGTTCATGAACTTGTCATCAAATTCAGGATTATTTTCATTAAATTGACTCTCTGGGTTTTCAGGATCTATTAATCCTATTTGTGTTGGATAACGATAGTAGGAAAGTACTGCTCTATCGGTGGTAAAGTCATCTGAAGTGTAGATAATAATTTTATCAGATGCTAAGTGAAAAGGTGTTTCTCTATGTTTAAATGAAGGTTTGTTGTAAGGATCTCTGAGTACAAGATTTGTATCATCATCCTTGATTTCAAAACAATCTATTTTTTTATTGCTGCATTTTCCTTTGGAAGCTATAGCATGTAAATTTGAGAAATCAAAATAGTTTTTTGGTAAACTAAATTCTGTGTAATCTTTGAATTTTTTTGAAGATGATATTGATAAATTAGACACTAATATTTTTTGTATGTATCTAATATCATCTTCAAATTTTCTATCTAAGAACACCTCTATCAGGCGATTCATTACATTATTAGCTAAAACGCAGAATCTTCCTTTATCTAAACTTATTTTATCAGTTGTTGCGTTCTCATTTAATTTTATAATTGTGCCATTGTAGAATTGTTCTGTTGTCATTTTTTAACTGTCTAATGCTGCGTAAACTTTTTCTAATAATGTATCGTCTTTTAAGACATTTTTAACCGAATCTTTTAAGGAATTTCCGAGTATTTGTCCATTAAGATAAAATCCACTCATCTCTTTCACAATTTTTTTATTTCTGTGAAGTGATTTTAATTCTTTAAACATTATTAATTCTTTTTTACCAGACTCAGATTTGTAATAATTGTCATAAGTTTCAAGGAAAGCTTTTGGATTTTGATTATCGTCTTTCTCTAACCAACTTGTAAAAATATCATTCATTAATTCATCTGAATTATCTGTAAGTCCTGTAATACCCATCCATTCTAGTAATGCTGTTAAACCTATCTTATCATTTTCCAATAAAGTGATAAATCTTGATTTTGCTTTACTTATCTCCAGTTTACGTTTTTGTCCTACATTTACAACTGCGTCTTTATTTTCAACTGCATATTGTGCTTGACCTTTGTAATAAGGTTCACTTTCAAATTCTATTGGGCAAAGTTTTCCATGAGAAATAAGAAAGTATAATTTAGCTAACTGTAATGAATCAGAAGTGTTGTAACTTGCATCTAATTCAATATTTTCTGTGAAGTTATCCCACCACACTAGGTTTTTTGGATCTAAGTTCTCTAAACCATACAATTCTGCTAGAGGGTTTGTAATGTATTTTGTAATCTTTTGAAGAGCCACTCTTCTTTCTTCCTCTTCAGGATATAATTGAGACAGTACTTTTGAATTCTTTGTAAGTCCTGTGTCATAAGTTTTTCTTGCTGTATCATATGTTACAAGTCTAACTCTATTATATACATTAGGATCTAAAATCTTTGTTGTTCTGTGTTTTTGAAATCCATCTAATGCGCTTGCATCAAACATTGGCACTACTTGGTATGTGACGGGTTTATCTGAATCCCCTATTTTAATCTTATATTCTTTATTACCATTTCGGTAAACTAATAATTCTTCCATTCTATTGTTTTTTGGTTTTTTAAAATTCTGTATCTAAACTATCATCTACTGCTAAAAAGTAGTCAAAATACTGAGGTGGTACTACTGTACAAAGTTTATTATTTTGTATTTTCATATACAAGCTAGCCATTATTTCGTGATCTAAGCCAATACTTTGCATTTCTCTCATATCAGAACTAAATCTATTAGTTCCCATAACACAAAAGTCGCAAGGTAATGTCACTGTATCTGAATTAAATCCTTGAGGATATTTACTACTAAATTCAGTATCTATGTTAAAATAGTATTTTATTATTTTAGATGTCGGTTGTATAAAATAAGGAAACCTTACAATTTTATATCCCATTGAACCATAAACTTCATCTTTCTTTTTGTCTTTAAAAATATTATCTACAGTTTGGTAATGTTGTGCCCCATCAAATTCTACAATCAACATAAGTTCATCTGACCTATAGTCAGGTCTAGACTTTATTCCTGAATTTGGAACTTGTTTATTATGTATAAATTCAATACTTGGATACAGTTCTTTTAATAGTAATCCTAATTGTTTTTCATCTAAGTACTCTTCAATATTATATTTCATATCTTTTATTTTTTGTAGAGATACTAAATTATTTAAGATATACAAAATAATTTTAATATTAGCCCCTGATTTTTATTTCAAGGGCTTTTTATTTATTTTTTAGTTAAATCCTGGTTCTGCTTTTTCATCTAATTCTATGATTACAAAACGACCTTTATCAAGTACCAGTCCTGCTACCATACTGTAGATCCACCAAGATTGCATTTGAAACTTATTAGAAGAAACAATATCTGAAGCTTTCATTGAGTCGTACCTCCCGTTTTCGGAGCCCCAATAAGTCATAGATCCCTGTGGCTTAATGATATAGACATTTGCTCCATTATCTCCGCCTTCTACAAGAGTTGCTCCTGTTGGTAAAGTTCTATTGTTAGAATAAGTTTGTGAGCTTACATCCCAAATTACTGCTGAATAAGTTGTGTGAGCTAATCCACCTTGATGCATTCCGCTGATAAATCTATCTTCTCCTGGTCTGTAATCTAATGATGGGTCATGTTTAACACTTACATTTCCAATTCCAGGTAAATATACTTTTGTAAATCTTACAGGCGCATATTCTAATTCTAATAAACTTTTTCCTGACACTGGAGATTTTGGAATAATCCTATCCGCTCCATTCCATACACCTAATCCTTCATTTTGTTGTTTAACTTCTTCTTTGAAGATTTCCATGAAGTTTTGCATCATGAATTTACCTACGCTGAACATAGCTTCTCTTTGCTCTTCTGGAAGTGGGTTGTTGACGAAAACATATTCCATTGCATCTGCAACGTCAGCTCTTGTCATTCCCATTGGTCTTGCGTAAGTGATAATTTTACCTCTTCGCATTTGTTTGTAAATACCTTCGTTTAATCTTGTTACGCCGCTTCCTGGTGCTCCTGGAATAATTGCTGCGTCTTGAAACATGAACTGTGTGTTTACTGCTTTCTGGTGTGCTCTGTGAAGTAATAACTCCATTGCAGCTCCTAGCCTAAGATTTGCTCCTTTTTTAATTTGTCCTCCCGCGCCTACATTTGTAGCTTCAGTCATGATAGCAAATTCTCCGTATTTATCAACTTCTGATAAAAGTTCATCTAAATAGTCTTTAGTTTGAGATGTTGCTCCTGAGAATTTTCTCATGTCTGCGCGACCTGTAACTGAAAACTCATGTCCTGACATATTCCCTAATTGGAACATACACTTCATGGTTGTTGGAGTATCCATTAAATCAAAGTTACCATAGTTGGTACCATATTCTCCAAAGATATTCTGAGCTACTTTAAAGTATTGTCTTCCACTTTTTAAGTATTGTGGATCATAACTTGCTTTTTTATCATTCGTAACATAAGTTACTGGTAAACTCCATCCGCCAACTACTTGTTGAATTTCTTCTCTGTCTGTTACAATTACTTGAACTCCTGATTTATAGAAACTTGGTGCTAGTACATCTCCTGGCTCATATCTTTTATTAAGTACAAGTCTGAAAACAGAGTCATCTATACCCGCAAAAGAATAATCCAAAGAAGTATCTCTAACCGTTACGCATTTCCCTGAATCCTTAATAGCCACATCATAGTAAACTTTACCATCTGCACCATCAACTTCAAGCATTGCTTTTTTCTCAAGAAGACCTGTATATATAGGATAGGACATTACTGCTCCTTGCCCCCATAATTTAATCATTCCCAAGTTATTCTTATCAGGGTCTTGTTTGTACCAGTCTGATATAGAAGTTGTGTCAAAGTGTCCTCCAATAGATGCGATAGTTTTTCTATCTGTTCTTTGTACAATCATGTCGCCATTGTACAGCATATTTGGAGGGAGTTGTGTTACGCTCATTTTTTATTATTTTAATTTGTAATTGATTGTGGTATATTGAATCTAAATCCTGATTCTTCTTGTTTTTCTTCTTCTTTAGCTTTTTTCGCAGCTTCTTTTGGTAGTCTATTAATAGTTCTCATGTTTGATACTTGAGTTTCTATTTTTGTGTCCAGCATTTTTTGTTTCAGATATTTTTCCTTGTCTGTTATGAACATTATCAATTCTGATGCTTCAATAGGATCTTTCATTTTTGTTTCGTAAATACTATCTACTGCGAAATCTCCGTTTTGATCCTCCTTAGTTGCAGCATCTATAAACTTCTTAATATCATGATCTGGAATATTAGCCTCTTTGTATTTTTTAGTGAGCTCTGAACGGTAAGTTTTTAAGTTTTCTTTTTCCGCGTTTTTCTCTTCTATGAGTTGCTTATTAACTCTTACTAAATTATCTTGGAATTCTTTTTGGTGAAAATCAACAATTTGTTTTGCAACTGTATCTAATACGAACTCTTTTTTATCTGCCTCTACTAACATCTTAGCTCTGCTTGGAGAATTTCCAACACTTAAGTAATGTTGATATGCTATGGACTCTTGATGTTCTTCATTATTAATATCCCAACCTTTGGCTTCATCAAATGGTTTTTCTAGTTGTTGTTCACTTTTGAATAACTCTGCTAGATTACCTCCATTTTTGACAATTTCCAGAATTAATTTTCTTTCTTCTGGGATACCTTCAACTGAAATATATTTCTCTTTTGTATCGTCATCTTTTAAAGCAAGCTGGTCTTCTTCTAATTTAAGATATTCTTCTTCTGTTAAATCCTCCATTTCTGAAAGTTTAACTTCTTTATCTCCCTCTTTAATTATAGCATCTTCCCAAAGTCCCTTTTCAAGTTTTTTCTTTAAAAGATTAGTGTAAAAGTTTTCTTTCTTAGGCTCTAAATCTAAAGCTTTAAAATCTTCTTTTGACTCTTCTGCTTTTTCTTTAGTTTCTTCTTTATTTAAATCACCTATTATTTCTGGCTTTTCTTCCTCTTTTGCAGTGAAGTCTAGACTTTCAAATTTTACTTCTGTTTTAGGTTGTTCTTCTGTAGGTGGTGTAAATGAAAATCCTTGTTGTAAGTCATCAAAAGACACATCTCCAATTACACTATTTTGGTTTTCAGTACTCATATTGTTTTGCAAATTTATGTTATTTGTTTATAATTTTAAAATTTCTTAATTTTGTTAAATTACTCTTACTTTTTTAGTAATTGCTTAATTTTTTAGTAATTTAGTTCTTATTTATTAGGCTGGTTTGAAGTTGCACCTCTGTAGCTCTTTTCTTAGCAGCGAGGGCTTCCACTTTAAGCTGGAAATCTTTATCGTCTCTTTCTGTTCTTGCTTTTATCTCCTCTTCCTTTAAATTTAAATTTCTATCTTTTAGTAAAAATTCAGTATTTTTATAGTTGTTGTTTAAAGCTCTTTCAGTTTCTGCATCAAGTCTGTCATATAATGTAGAATCAGCGTTTTGATTAATAGACATTTTTCCATAACTGTCCAATTTTTTGACTTCTATATTTGTTTCATCTTTCATTTGCTGTAACTGTGTTTCATGGTCATACTTAGCTTGAACTGCTCTTTCTTGTGATTCAATTAATTGAGTTTGTAATTCTTTTTCATGCTCCATTTTTTGATCATTCTGTGCTTGGATATCAATTCTATTTTGGCGAGCATGACTAATCAATGAAGTCATAGATTTAGCTGTAACAATCTCTGCAATATCTAATACATCACTTGCAATTGTATTATTTGAAAGTAATATGTTACGTAGAGTCTCAAGCTCTTTCTTACCATTTGAAGTGTTATTTACTGTAATACCAAATTCCCTGACCTGAAAAAATGGATCACAAAGCTCTATAAAAGCTTTTTCTCCATCTGATTTTGTGTATAAGAAAGTGTAATCTTTATTATTTTTCTGGCAATATTGTGCTATAGTTAAGTGTAATAACGCTGCTCTTTTATCTGCTTCTGCCATAGTTGCAAACAATCCTTCTGTCTGTGCATATGAAGCTGTATTACCTTGTTTTATTCCTTCTGCCGTAGAATATTGGCTTGGTGTCCCTATTCTTTGCGGAGTTATTCCTATTTGCTCTAAAGCTTGTAATTTAAACTGAACAGCTAACTGCATCCTATTGTTAATCATTCCTGTGTAATCAATAGATTGAGTGGAGAATGCGTTCATTGCTGGTTGTCCCCCTTCTAAATTTTGACGTGAAGTATCGATAGGCACAATTCCAATATCCTGAATCATATCATACATTTGCTCTAATGCATGTCTAGTATTTCCTGACCCTTTATATTCTGATGGTAAATATTTAATGTCAAATAAGAAAAATGTTCCTAATTCTTTTTCAAGTAAAGAATATATTTGATTTAATACAATATTGTGTTTAATTATGTAAGGTCGTAACTTTTTGGCAACAGAGTCCGTTATAAATCCTGCTACAGGTATTTTAGCATCATATATATTACTCCCCCCATCCATTGTCCCTTTAATTTGGAACGGTAAGGCTTTTCCTCCTATATATAAATCTTGTTGTAAATATGTATTATTTGCTCTTGCTTTTACCCCCCATCTAATTTCAGGAATCCAAGTGTAAGCTATTGTATTTGGCTCTCTTCTTTTTTCCGCCTCTTCTAAAGATATTTTTCTAAGAGTTTCTATCTCATTTTCTGATAAAAAATCTGATAGTAAATCATCAGTGGTGAATACTTGATCTAGATACCCATCTGAATTTATGTAATTTAATACTCCAATTCTTTTATAAGATCTCCAGTAAGATTCTGTTACTTGTAAAGTGTCTGTTCTAACATCTATGTCTGAACGTAACTCACTCGCATTACTTATATTCAAGAAGCCATTTCCTCTGTGCATTGGTGCAAACCAAGCTGGTACTACTTTCTTTTCCCCATTTTCAATTACTGTAGATTCTCCAAAAGGTTGCCCTAATAAATCTTGCATTTGAAGAGTTAAGTCGTAATCATAATATCCTTCAAAAGGTATTTGTCTTACTTCTCCAAAATTATGTCTAATGGCATTTTCTATAGAACTCCCCTGCCCCATATTTGAACCTTGAGCTTCCTGATTGTAGTAGCCCATTAAACGTTTTTGATTTTCCTCTGTTAGTTTGTCCCCAAACCTATTTATAAAGTTTGAAGGGGACATCCAGGTTATGTGAGAAACATACTCTGCATCTTGAGGGTATTCAATATCAATGTCTTCTGAAAAACTTACTTGACATGGGTGCCATCTTTCAGGTTTATAAAAATCATATCCTATGTGGTAATGTCTAAACCATCTTCCTGTTAGAAGTCTATCAACCATTTCTTGACGACTCATTTTCTCCATTCCAAAACGGTCTTGATCTATCTCATAAGTTTTTTGTGCCCATTCTGCCGCATTTGTTTTCCAATCCTTAAATAAGGTTTTTTGGATTACTTCTGGCGGAATTAAAGCATCTTTCTGTCTTTGTAATTCTTGCGCGTATTGTTGTTGAACTTCAGGGGATTCTTTGCTTATTTGGTCATTTATAATAATACCACGAGCAAGTAATTTTCTTTCTAATTCTAGATTGAAATTCTTTTGAGTATATTCTAATAATTTATCATTCTGGTCTCTGATAAAATCATTTTGAGATACAGGGTCAGTATTATCTATCATAAAATCACTCTTAGATTCTATCCAGTCTGACTCTATTTGATTACATATAATTCCCAAAAAGTCAAAATGTTTTGCATGAACTGGGTAATCTGTTTCTGCTCTTAATCTTATAACTTCTTTAGAAAAATCCTCTAGTCCATAATCAGAGTAGACCATGTTCCCTCGAACCATTTGGTAGTAATCATTAAATTCTAAATTCCTACGGTATTGGCGAATAGCTATCTGCTCAAGTCTATCTAAATTAATTTTAATCCACTTATCCGTTTTTTGGCTTTCTAATAAAGTCTGAGTGGGTAATGAACTTGAAAAGTTATTACTGGTTCCTAAATTAGAAAAATATGCATGGTTAAACCCGTCACTCATGTTGTTTAATTGTAGTTAATCTGCAAAAATACAAGATATTATTACTTTTAACAAATTACTTAATTTTAGAGTCTTGTTCTTCCTCTTGTACCTCTGATTGGAGATTTTGTAAATGTATGTTTTTGCTCCATTACAACAGGCTCTTTTAATCTAATCGGAACATATTCAGCATCCATTTTGTGTGCTTGTATTAATGCTATACCAAATGTTGTTATTCTATCGTGATTTTCTCCTTCTTTGTAATTGATCATTTCTTCTAATAACATTTCACAGTCTATTCTCTCTATCCCTAGACTTTGAACATCTTCCCCATTTTCATTTTTTTCAAATATAATTTCATTTGCGTAATTTATGGCTTTATTTATTATAGCTGATTTATTTCCAGCTGGGGATATTCCGTATTGTCTCATAGAACTTCCCTTGATAGATAAGTCAGCAGAGACATTAAATCTAGGAACTAGGTATCTATCTGTTTGTTTTATGCTGTCTAGAAATACTTTAAATTCCATATCTTCGTTCTCCATAAGGACTGAGCCTTCACAGTTAAACGCTTCTGCCAACATGTGCCCCCAATTGTGGAATTTTCTATGCGGATCTGGTCTAGATGTATATATAGCTGATATCTTATCACCTCTTTCATCATTACCTGATTGTCTTTTGTATATTATAAAACAGCCCATAGAATCTGTTCCTGATTGCTCCTGTTTGTAATCATCCAATGACATAGCATAAAGTCCTCTAGGAGGTTTTACTTCTGGTATTTCTTCAAACAATACGACTGGAGAGTCATGAAATCCACCTTGAAATGGAAACTCTGGTAATATTTTTGTCGAAAAAGGAGTTTCTATTTTTAATCCGTTTCTAAGTAAGTCTACTTTTCTACCTGTTCTTCCATCAAGTCTTATTCTCTCTAGATGCTTTAATCCAACCTCATAAGGAAATGGATTAATTTTACCTGACATAAATATCTCTGAAGGTTTTATAGGAATATAAACTACTTGTTGCGTATAGGCAACTTTATTCCCTCTTTTATTTTCTCTTTCTTTTTGAATATTTTTTGTAGCATTTTCCCAGTCAGTTACTTTTATTTTAATTTTTTCAAGATCTTTACAATTCTTTTTCCCGATATATTCTGCTAAATTAGAATCAAACTTTGGCATATCTACACACATTTGTCCAGGAATAAAAGTTCCAAATGGAGTGTTTCTGTCTTCTCGCCAAGTTTTGTATTCTTCAGGAACACCTCTTTCAAGTAAGTCCCAATCCATTGGAAGTACGTCATTTTTAGCTGGGTCTTTAAGTACAATATAGCCATCTCTTGACAATTCTTCATCTCCACCAGTAGCACTCAATATTCCAAAACAGCGTATAAGCCCGTCTGCTCCTTTTAGGGCTGGTTTCAATCCTTGTAAAGCCTTGATGAATTTCGTTTTTAGCGCTTCATCATACACAAATTCATCAGGAGTATATCCCGCAAGGATTTCTACATTATTTCCACCGTCTGTATTTATGATATTTAATACTGAAAGAGTTATGGTTTTATTAGACTTTGTTTTTAAGCCCATCTCTACCTTATTCTTCCAATCATTAGAGACATTATACACTGCAAAAGCCCTATTCTTAAATTGCACATCTGTTTTAAAATTCTTTGCAATCTGACCTAAATCTTTAGTAGACCCTCCTGCACATAACAACTCTTTTTTACCTATTGTTGAGGCATGTCCTAATTTAGATGTTTCTAAAGTTGTTTTTGCAGCACGTCTTGTTGCAGCAATAAATGTAAATAAAATATTTTGTCTTTTTGCATTTTCATAGTTCTCGAATATATTTACATCAGAATCTCTTAATGGTGGATTCATTATTTTATCTTCTGATTCAAACATTTGACTAGTTTCATTCCAAACTTTTGTTGGTATTGGTGTAACAAAAACATTCATGTGATAATACATCCATCCTGATATATAGTAACCATCTATTCTAATACCTTTTCGGAGTTTTTGAAATTCAGATGCATAAAATTCAATAGTTTCTTTTTTTTGCTCCCAATAATGAAGTT
>Ga0173478_10000129_pt1 | contig 11762 bp, 12 predicted proteins | sample NitcycUS014104B1_FD_122623 | JGI IMG/M metagenome (GOLD analysis project Ga0173478, IMG submission 122623) | Soil microbial communities from Arlington Agricultural Research Station in Wisconsin, USA - Nitrogen cycling UWRJ-S014-104B-1 (version... | ecosystem: Environmental > Terrestrial > Soil... | reverse complement strand
GACGCAACAGAGGTTGATAGTAGCATTGTAGTCGGGCTCAAAAATATTTAGTCAAGAAAGTTTACTCAATTAATAAGCGCAAACCAACGTTTATGGCAACTATTGCTGGACTATTATAGTTGTCTTTATACAAATATTCAGATGGGTAATGGGACGACGGAAGCCAGGTACGCACCTCGCTATAAACAAATACTCCTCCTCCCAACGGAAATTCTGTTCCCAATCCGCCATCGATTGTTAACCGCCTGAAAGCAGAACTACCCTCAATTGGTTGAGGCGAATTATACAAGGCAGTATCTACAAGTTTATCAAAAGTATTGGACGCTTTGCCAAGTAATAAACCAAAGCCGGCATAGCCATAAACATTCCAGATATGTTCTGAATTATAAGCCCCCACAAAATAATGTTTCCAACCGATTGATATTTGCCGATATCGCATTTCAGTATGAGCAGCGTAATAGATTTCCTGGGGACTGGTAAGCGAATCTTTAGCAGTAGCAACAAAATTGTTTGTGAATTTTCCATTAGTGTAATACGATATCCAGGCATATACTGCATCTTTTACTCCCGGATAGAAATTTAGCTGAACAGTTTGACCGAAAGACGTAAACTTTTGTTGCTTGCTTAGATTTCTTAACAGCGAAGCATCGGTTGCCACACTAAATTGTGCAACCGCCGTAAAGCCTAATAAGACCAGGAAAAAGCTGAACATTTTGCGAAGAATATCCACAGGTTAAAACTTGTGTGCAATGTTAGGGAATATGCATCAATAAAAAAGTCCCGTTCTGGCGGGGCTTTTTTATAAAATAAAGGTTTATTTTTTTAGGGTTAATTCCTTAATGATGTTAGACGCACCACCTAATTTATCAATACACCATAGCACATAGCGTATGTCTACACAAATAGCCCTGTTTAAATCTTTATCAAATGCCAGCTTATGACTTAAGGCCTCATAATTACCATCGAAGGCCAGGCCAATTAATTCGCCATTGCCATTGATAACTGGTGAGCCGGAATTACCACCTGTAATGTCATTGGTAGTTATAAAATTTATGACCAGGTCACTTGTATGTACATCTTTGTATTGTCCAAAATCTTTTTTACGGAGTGTTTCTAAAAGGTTGACGGGAAGATCAAATTCATAGTCTCCAGGTTTATATTTTTCCAGCATACCAGTTCCTGTGGTTGCATAGTCATAGCGTACTGCGTCCCGCGGTTTATAATCAGCCACTTTACCATAACTTAAACGCATGGTGAGGGTTGCATCGGGATACATAACTTTTCCCGGATTCATTTCCATAACGCCTTTCGTGTAAAGCCTCGCCCATTCGTTATTCCTGGTAGTAAATTGCTGGTAAAGCGGCAAATACTTACTTTGATAATTGGTTAAAAAAGAGTTAGCTAAATTGTAGGCAAGATCTTGTTGTAAAAGATTTGCGTCCGGGTTACGAACAAACTCATTCCATTTAGCATCATCCAGTATCATGCTGTTGCGAAAAATTTCTTCGCTATATTTTTGATAAGTTGCCGCCTTATCCAGTGCGCCATAGTTATTACGGATAGCTTCATACAAACCGATTGGATGCTGGTTTTTGGGTATATCAGAATAATACATTTCTAATACGTCTGCAACAATATTTTGGTCAGATGCCCGGTTTTCAGATTTGATAAAAGTTTGCCGCGATTTGCTGACGGCATCTACTAACTTTTTAATATCAGCAGTTGCAGTGCCTGGTTTTACCAGTGCATTTTCAAGAGTTTGTAAGCTTGCTGCAAAAGCCAATAGTGGAGAACCAAAAATTCCTTCGTTCATATAAACTCTATGCATGGCATATGGTTTCCACGCTGTATACGCGTTATTTAAGTCACTGAAAATATTCTGGTATTCTTTTTTTGTTGTCGTCCATTTCGCAAAGGCGGCTTCTTGTTTTTGTTTCTGACCATACACATCATACTTCAGTAATTGCTTTGTTTCTCCGTCATAAAATTTCCAGTAATTAGCTATACTCGCATAATTTGAAGCAAGCTGCAACTTAATTGCCGGGGCTTTTTTCATTTCTCTACTCATGTGCTTTAACCGCACATCACGAAGTTTTACAAGAGTTGGATTATTAATTTGTGTGGCTAGTTGTACACCATAAGAAGATTCATAGCGGTTGGTGCTTCCGGGATAGCCATAAATCATAGCAAAATCGTTTGCTTTAACTCCTTTAAGCGAAACAGGTAAATGCCACTTAGGTTTTAGTGGTGTGTTGGATGCATTGTATGCTGCAGGTTGGCCATTGCTTGCGTACACTCTAAAAACAGAAAAGTCGCCAGTATGTCGCGGCCACTCCCAATTATCTGTATCACCCCCAAATTTGCCAATACTTTCCGGTGGCGTTCCTACTAAACGAACGTCGGTATAACGCTGGTAAACAAACGCAAGAAATTGGTTGCCCCTAAAAATGGAACTTACACGGGTGCCTATATTTTTTGTGGTATCACTAAGGCGACGATCGATTGAATTTGTTACGCTGCTTTGTCGCGCAGCTCTTTCCGCACCTGTTAGACCCTGGAGTGAATCCATTACCTCTTTCGTTACATCATCGATGCGCACTAAAAACTCAACATACACATCAGAAGGTATCTCTTCACTACGACTACGGGCATAAAATCCATCTTTTAAATAATTATGGGTAACAGTACTGGCCGCAGCAATTGCTTTATAGCCACAATGATGATTAGTAAAGATCAATCCTTCAGGGCTTACAATTTCACCAGTGCAGCCGCCATTAAAAAAAACGATGGCATCTTTTAAAGAAGGTTTGTTAAGGCTATATAATTGTTCCTTCGAAAGTTTTAGTCCTTTTTTCACCATATCATTATACACCTGCTGGCCTAAAAGCATAGGAAGCCACATTCCTTCATCGGCTGCCGCTCTAAAAAAAATAGACACAGTAAGTGAAAACACAAGCAAAATTTTCTTCATCATCAAATATTTAAGGGCAACTTATAAAAAAATTGCACCATTACATTCGAAAATGAAGCTTCTTAGATTTTTTAACTATCTGCTGGCGATATATTTTTCATAAATGATAAAGACTTATTAAAGCAGGCTGGGTCCTTGCGCTACTTATAAAAATTAATTATGGTAGTAATTAAAGAATGGCAGAAAGTACTTTGACTTTCTGCCATCTAAACAAATGCAGTACTTAAAAAATTTGTGAATAGATCAGATTCTTGTTAGAGTTTCTTTACAGTCACATCGACGTTTTCAACAACGCGGGTAACAGTATTGATTTCAAAAACCTGTGTTTGGTTGTCCTTCAGGCTTCTTAAAACAAAGGTCAGTTTTCCAATATTTTCGGATTTGTCGAAAACGAATTTTTTATCAAACTTTTTCTCCGAATAAGTGTCCTGGAAAAGGGTGTTACCCACCAGATCCTTAATGCTAACGGTAAATTTTTCGCCGGTTTCATTGTCTAACGAAAGCTGGAAAACAATTTTATCATTAGTAGTAGATATATGTTTAACAGAAGCTGTTTTAACAATTGGATCTCCGAACGGCTGTGCTACAGCATAAACATTACAAGTTAACATAAGGGCCAGGAAACTGCCTTTCACAAAAATTTTCAGACTGCGCAAAATTTGCTTTTTCATATTGATAGTATTTAGTGACAAAATGGTTTATGGAAAAGCAATCGAAAATGCAAGGGGGAAGCAATCAAATAAAATAAATGCACAAGACAATCGGGGGACAAGCAAGAATTGGAAGAGTTATAAAAAACAGCAGCAACAAGTATTGTTGTGAAAATGAATGTGGCAAAATATTTTCATAAATGCTGTTTGTGTAATTCTAGAACAAAAATAGCTGCAGTATTTTAAGAAACAAGTCAGATTTAGTTAAAATCTGTTTGGTAACAATTACATAACATTAAAAAAGTATGAATAGATAACGACTGTGAGTAGCCGAATTAATAGACAAATCATGTTTTTGAATCTTCATTCAAAGTTTTCCAGATTAAATCTTTGAGCTCCGTAATATTTTTATTGGTTAGCGACGAAATAAAAATATGCGGATAATTTTTTGGTAATTCTTTTTTTATGTCTTTGATTAATTCATCATCAAGCATATCAGATTTGCTGATGGCTATAAGAAATTGTTTTTGTAATAATTCCGGATTGTACTCTTCCAGTTCATTTTTGAGAATTTCAAATTCTTTTATATGATCCTGGCTATCGGCGGGTATTAAAAATAAGAGAATAGAATTGCGTTCAATGTGCCGAAGAAAACGGTGTCCTAATCCTTTGCCTTCTGCAGCACCCTCTATAATACCAGGAAGATCTGCAATGCAAAAGCTTTTTCCATCTCGGTATTCTACTATACCCAGGTTAGGAGTAATAGTGGTAAAAGCATAATCTGCAATCTTTGGCTTAGCAGCAGTAATAACAGACAGTAATGTTGATTTACCGGCATTGGGAAAGCCTACCAAACCTACATCTGCCAATACTTTCAGCTCCAATACTTTCCAGCCTTCAATGCCGGGTAAGCCCGGTTGCGAATACTCCGGCGCCTGGTTAGTAGATGTTTTAAAATTGGTATTGCCTAAACCGCCTTTGCCACCGGGCAACCATATTATCTCCTGGTCATGCTCTAAAACTTCAACTTCTTTTTCGCCGGTTTCTTCATCAAAGGCAATAGTACCCAAAGGAACTTCTAACACAATATCTTTTCCGTTACGCCCTGTGCGATTGTTGTCGCTGCCATTATCTCCATTTTCGGCCAATACATTTTTATGGTAGCGTAGATGAAGCAAAGTCCACAAATTGCGGTTGCCTTTTAAAACAATATGAGCCCCCCGTCCGCCATCTCCACCATCAGGACCACCATAGGCGGTAAGCTTATCCCTGCGAAAATGTTTTATTCCTGCACCACCATGACCGCTTCGGCAAAATATTCTTATCTGGTCTACAAAATTGCTCTTCTCCACATTCGTTGTTTGCGCAAAGGTAAGGGGTGAGCATAAGGATGAGGGAACAGTCGTAATCATGGTAAATAGCATAAAAAAAGAGGCTTTTAATAAACCTCTTTAATAACATTCGATCATGCAGATTATGATAAGTCTATTGTACTACCAGCTTTTGTTCAAACACATATTTTTTATCAGCACTAATTACGCGTACCAAATACAACCCTTTTGCTGTGGTAGGAGTAAAAGAAATAGTTTGAGTATTTGTTTTTGAAGTAAGGGTAAATTTTCTTTGATAAGTTGGTTGTCCGGCAATATCAACAAGCACCACCGAATACTGCCCTGCATTTAATCCTTTGAATTCTATATTAAATTTAGAATCCTCAAAAATTGGGTTAGGATAAATATTGATAGCATTCGACAGTTTTGATGTTAGTGACTGTATGTTACTAAGTGTTTTAACCGGACCTTTTGTAGAAAGATAGTTGCTGTTTGCAAGATCAGATGTGTGATAAGCGATGCTATTTGTTTGGAATGGGCTAGCTTTCAAAGTTTTTATATCTAATAAATAATTGGAAACATTACCCACTGCACTACTTAATAACAATTGTCCTTCACCATTAACCACTGCTGCATTAGTGGTAAAGCCGTTTGGTAAACCTTCTATATGACCGGTATAAGTAGCTAGTTTTGTCTCTGGGTTAATTTTAAAAACGTAGTTCATCCCCGTTAATAAAACCAGGTTTCCTTTTTCATCACTTATAATATCTCCTCCATAGCTGCTGCAGCTATTATGTATTGACACAGTTTTATTTTCCGGAGCATCTATCAAAGATCCTAATTGTTTCACCGTTGGATTTTTGCCTGTGGAAAATTGTATAAAGTCGCTACCGTCATTACTTATTCCATAACCTATGCCATCGGGTGTGATAACCATACGACTTATAATTTTCCCGGGAGCTTGTTGTTCTCTTGTTGCAATAGATAAATTCTGGTCTGTAACATAGTAAACCTTCATTGAGTACAAATCAATATACCGCAGCTGATTAAACCCCATCGGTGTAAAAAACAGCCTGTTGCGTTTTTTATCTAAAGCAATAGCTGCTACTCCACTTGTAAAGGGCGATTTTTGCAGTTTATCACTCCCGTCAAAATTCAGTGCAATTTGTTTTTTTGTGGTAGCGTCAAAGGCTTTGGTTTGTAGATCTGTTCCATCAAGAAGAACAGAGGAATATTCACCGGTTTTTAAGTCTAGTTTCCGTAATACTTTCCACGTTGAGCCTTCTTTTGATACATCAGTAACCGCATAAGCAAACTGGTCAGTCTGAGAAAATGAATTAGAAGTTATGAGAAGAAGGCTGACAAAAAGTGTAAGAGGTAAAAATGTTCTCATAAACAAAAGGTTTAGGTAAAAGATTGCCTATTAAGATACCAAAAAAAATTGAAATATGCTAAATGAGGATTGAGCTTATTTTTTAAATGGTTTATAGTCTATTTGAAATAGAAATTGTTGCTCAGTTGGTTCCCTTAAAGGCTCGCAGGGTTTTAGCGATTCGAAACATTGCGAAGGCAATTCCTGGTAAAGTTTTGTGCCTTCTATTTTCCATTCAATCATTTCAGTACTAGCCTCTTTTACTATTTTAGCCGGGGTGCCTGCAACAATGGAGCGGGAGGAGAATCTTTCTCCTTGTTTAATAAATGATAAAGCGCCAACAATGCACTCGTCGCCCAGTTCCACGTCATCCATTATTACTGCGTTCATACCAACTAAGGCATTTTTGCCAACGGTTGCTCCATGTATAATGGCACCATGGCCGATGTGTGCTCCTTCTCTCAATAGCACAATACATCCGGGAAACATGTGAAGGGTGCAATTTTCCTGTACGTTACAGCCATCTTCAATAATGATTTGTCCCCAATCACCACGTAGGGCTGCACCAGGCCCGACATACACATTCTTTCCAATAATTACATTGCCGGTAACCACCGCCTGTGGATGTATAAAGGATGACTGGTGAATGACGGGTTTAATGCCATTAAATTCGTAAACCATAGTGAAGAATAGTTTTCTTTAAAAGTAAGTGGAGTTTTTATGTTGCAGTAGTTTATGGTTCTGGATGCAAAGATTATTCAATCAATTTTTTCCCGGTACGAAAACAAGTGCCTTTAAAAATGGCTACGTTTTTATCATCCTGGTTGAAGATGGTTATGTGATAAAGGCCGGTTGACGTTCCGTTATGAAGTTCTTTAGCTTCTGCTGTGAGAACATCCCCAGGTACTACTGCTTTTATAAAATTGATTGAAGTGTCAAGTGCAACAGAAAGATTATTTCGATTATTACATGCAAAAGCAAAGGCGCTGTCTGCTAATGAGAAAGCAATACCACCATGAGCTATATCAAATCCATTGATCATCTCCCGTCTTACTACCATCTGCAATTTGCTATACCCCTCCTTAATTTCTAATATTTGTATCCCAAGCCACTGACTAAACAAGTCCTTATTCATCATGTGCGTCACAACCTTATTAGCAAGCAGGTCTCTTTCAATCTGTTTATCCATTAAATTATTCTCCTTTAAAAATGGGTTTCCGCTTTTCTAAAAAAGCCTGTATACCTTCTTTATAGTCCTGTGTTTTTCCAGCACGTTCCTGTAATATTTCCTCATCATGCAACTGGTCCTCATAGTTATTAATCAAAGAATTGTTCATAGCTAGTTTTGTATACCCCAGGGCTTTGGTAGGCATCTGTGCCAATGTGGTAGCGATCTTAAAAGATTCTGCTACAAATGTCTCGTCAGGGAATACTTTGTAAATCATTCCAATTCTTTCTGCTTCCTGGGCAGAAATTTTTTCACCCAGCAAAAAAAGTGCAGAGGCTTTTTGCCAACCTACTAACCTTGGGAGAAAAAAGGTTCCGCCGCTATCCGGTATTAAGCCAATTTTTGAAAAGGCTTGTATAAATGACGATGATTGTGAGGCCACTACAATATCGCAACACAAAGCAAGGTTAGCGCCTGCGCCTGCCGAAACACCATTAACTGCTGCTACAACTGGCTTTTCCAATTTGCGAATTTTCGTTATTATAGGATTATAATGTTGGGATAGAATTGAACTTACATCTGGCCCATTGGGATTGACTACTTCATCTAAATCCTGGCCGGAGGAAAATGCTTTACCCGCGCCTGTTATATATACAGCTCTTATGTTTTTTGAGGTTTTGCATTCATCTAGTCTCTCCTGTAATCCCAAAGCCATCTCACGGTTAAATGCATTGTATTTATCGGGACGACTTAATGTAATAATGGCAATGTTGTCCTTTACATCAAAAAGAATTGAAGGCATTTTTTTGATTTAATATCAAAGCTAAAGGCTAATTGATTAATGGCATTTGAAATAATCAAAAGCTTCTTTGCAGTCAAGGCAGCGATACAAGGCTTTGCAAGCTGTTGATCCAAACCGGCTAATTACTTCTGTATGAAAAGAGTTGCAGCGAGGACATTGCACGGCTTCCTGCTGAAACATTTCCGGAGAACAAAATTGTTGTTTTGGGTTAGGAGGAGCGATGCCGTATGCTTTTAATTTTCTTTTTCCTTCTTCAGTCATCCAATCGGTTGTCCAGGCTGGGGAGAGGGATTGACTGATAATGATGTTTTTGTAACCTTTTTCCAAAAGCTTTAAGCGAATATCCATTTGAATAACATCCATCGCAGGACAGCCGGAATAGGTCGGAGTTATATTGACGGCAACCTGGCCATTACTTGTATTTACGGAACGAACTATTCCTAAATCGATAATAGAAAGAACAGGTACTTCAGGATCTTTTACTTCTCCCAGTATTTTCCAGATTTTTTGTTCTGCAGTTACATTAATATTTGTTTGTTCTTCTACCATTGTGAATTTGGATGAGCTCTTTGGAGGTATTGCATGTCTGATAGAATGTAATCCAGGTGTTCAGTATGCTTACCTTCTTTTCCTCCTTTTTGAAACTTCACTCCCAGATCATCTTCAATAGTAGACAAGAGAAGTGCTTCGTCAAATATTTCTTTTACTTTTTGTTCCCAATTTCCTTTCAAATTTCCTGTATCAACGAGTTCATAAGAAGATGGGACAAACATTTCGCCTGTAAACATCCATAATTCCCCGAAAGCTTTTTTTATTCGCTTGTGACTTTCGTCTGTTCCGTCGCCTAACCGAACGACCCATTCACTACTCCAACGCAAATGATAAACAACTTCTTTTAAAGATTTTTCTCCAATGGCTGCTAATTGTTCATCGCTATTTTTTTGTAGTTCAGTATATAAAAGTTGTTGGAAAGCGCTAAAAAAAAACTGTCGCAGAATAGTTTGTGCCCAATCACCATTAGGAAGTTCTGTAATTAGCAAGTGCAGATATTGGTGTTCCACTCGAAGGAAAGCCAGGTCATCTTCCTCCAAATCCCTGTTATAAGTTTTCCATAGAGCTGGTACTAATCTATCTACTGATTCTTTTTCTTCTGAAGAAAACTGGTTATAAAGAGTTGCAGCATATTGATAAAAATTTCTTGCCTGTCCTAAAAGATCTAATGAAATGTTAGTGATGGCAATATCCTGTTCAAGTACCGGGCCGTGTGCACACCACTCGCTGTTCCGTTGGCCAAGTATTAAGGCATTGTCGGCAAGATGAAGGGAATATGTGAAAACAGCTGTACTCATTAATTCTACATTGTTAATTTTTCAATTCTTACATATGCTGTACTTCATCCGGTAAATCATAAAATGTGGGATGACGGTATACTTTGTCATTAGCGGGCTCGTAAAAACTTTCAGCATCGTCCGGGTTTGTCGCATGAATGTTTTTGCTTTCCACTACCCAAATACTTACTCCTTCATTTCTACGGGTATAAACATCCCTTGCATTCTCTATGGCCATTTGCGCATCGGCCGCATGGAGCGAGCCCACATGCTTATGATCTAAACCCTGTTTGCTTCTTATGAACACTTCCCATAGTGGCCAGCCCCCATCCCCGAAAGGGGAGTGTTGGACGTTTCCGCCGGTGGGTGATTCTTTGTCTCCATAGTCGCCGTATAAATGTTTTTTAAAAAATGTCATGATGCTATTTTTTGTTGAATAGAATTATTGAACATTGTGTGTGCGACGCAACAGCAGCTTAATAGTAGCACTATTGCTAAGTTCAAAATCATGCGGCTTTTTGTTCCTTATTTCTTGCCGCTCTTTTTTCTGCATATGCTGCTGCTGCTTCTCTAACCCAGGCACCGTCTTCCCAGGCTTTGCGACGTGCGTCCAACCTTTGTTTATTACAAGGGCCGTTGCCGTTCACCACGTTCCAGAACTCATCCCAATTTATTTTGCCAAAATCATAATGTTGCCGCTCTTCATTCCATTTTAAATCCGGATCGGGAAGCGTAAGGTCCAAAACTTTTGCCTGTTCGGCAATCATATCAATAAAACGTTGGCGCAATTCATCATTGCTAAACCGTTTAATTTTCCATTTCATACTTTGTTCGCTATGCATCGATTCGCTATCATGGGGACCAAACATCATGAGGCTGGGCCACCACCATCGATTGATCGAATCCTGGGCCATTGCTTTTTGTTCTTTGCTACCCTTTGACAGTGTCAATAAAATTTCGAAGCCCTGACGTTGATGAAAACTTTCTTCTTTACAAATGCGAATCATAGAGCGGCTATATGGTCCGTATGAGGCACGACAAAGAGGAATCTGGTTCATGATTGCAGCGCCATCTACCAACCAGCCAATTGCTCCCATATCCGACCAGGACAACGTTGGGTAATTAAAGATGGATGAATATTTTGCTTTGCCGTTATGCAGCTGCTCGATCATTTCATCACGTGAAATGCCTAATGTTTCTGCAGCGGAATAAATATAGAGACCGTGGCCGGCTTCGTCTTGGACCTTTGCAATCAAAATTTGTTTTCGTTTAAGCGATGGGGCACGACTGATCCAATTGCCTTCCGGCAACATGCCGACAATTTCGCTGTGCGCATGCTGACTCATTTGCCGGATCAATGTCTGGCGGTATTTTTCGGGCATCCAATCCTTGGGTTCGATGCGTTGTTCCTGCTCAATTTTATCATTAAATATTTTCTCTGATTCCTGTTCCTGCATAATAAAAAATTGTCTTATAAATTTAGCAAATATTGCGGCAGCAGCTTGTTAATAGTAAGGCATTAAGCCTGTATAGCTGCTATACGATAATGTATTATCTCGCATCGAAATCAACTACCACAATGTCGGTTAGCGGATGCGACTGGCAGGTAAGAATAAAACCTTTATCTACTTCTTCCTGTTCTAAACCCCAGTTTGCATCCATTTTAACCTGGCCTTGTTGAAGCTTGGCTTTACAGGTAGTGCAAACACCACCTTTACAAGCATACGGAAGATCTGCACCCAAATCAAGAGCAGCATTTAAAATTGTTTGATCATTATAAGCCAGGTCAAAGTCGAATGTAATACCGTCGAGCTTTACACTCACTTTGGCTTTAGCACCAACATCTTCCGGCACTTCCATTTTCTTGATGACGGTTGCCTGTTGCTTCCCGCCGGGTATAGTAAATAACTCAAAATGTATATGCTCTTTACCAACACCATTGAACTCGAGCAATTCTTTCACAGAGAAAATCATTTTTTCCGGGCCACATAAAAAAAAATCGTCAATGGTTTTTATGTTGATCAATTTTGTAAACAGCAGCTCACATTTTTCTTCATCTATTCTGCCTTCGTTAATTAGGGTGTCCGTTTTTTCACCACTGAGAATATGATAAATGCGGAAGCGTTCTATAAACTTGTCT
>Ga0173478_10000128_pt1 | contig 11772 bp, 6 predicted proteins | sample NitcycUS014104B1_FD_122623 | JGI IMG/M metagenome (GOLD analysis project Ga0173478, IMG submission 122623) | Soil microbial communities from Arlington Agricultural Research Station in Wisconsin, USA - Nitrogen cycling UWRJ-S014-104B-1 (version... | ecosystem: Environmental > Terrestrial > Soil >... | reverse complement strand
TCCTGAGCGTGCCGCCAAGGCTATGCAATACCTGACTCATGGCTATGATCTCAATCCATCGAAAGTGATCAACTCCGCTTTGTTCGCTGAAGAATATAGTGAGATGGTCATTGTTAAAGACATTGAAGTGTATTCGCTATGCGAGCATCACATTCTTCCTTTTTTTGGGAAGGCGCACATAGCGTATATTCCGAATGGCCATATCGTCGGTTTGAGTAAAATTCCCCGCGTCGTTGATATTTTTGCAAGGCGCCTCCAGGTCCAGGAAAGATTGACCCACGAGATATTGAAATGTATTGATGAGGCCCTGAAACCTTTGGGCTGTGCTGTAGTCATTGAAGCTAAACATATGTGCATGATGATGCGTGGGGTACAAAAACAAAATTCCACGACTACGACGTCAGCCTTCACAGGTCAGTTTAATCATGTCGAAACGCGCAATGAGTTTTTACATTTGATATCTTCTGATTTAAGCTAATGAGTAATCCACGAGCATTTCTCTTCCCGGGCCAGGGTTCCCAGTTGACAGGTATGGGAGCAGCATTATATGATTCCGTACATAGCATACGTTACTTGTTTGATCAGGCTGATGAAATTTTAGGTTATGGATTGAAGGACCTGATGTTTCATGGCGCAGAAGAAGAACTGAAGCGAACAGAAATCACTCAGCCTGCCGTTTTCGTTTACAGTTATGCTACCTATCTATCCAAAGAACACGGCGCTCCGGATGCGGTGGCAGGGCATTCCCTTGGTGAAATCACGGCTTTGGTTGCCGCCAAAGCATTGGATTTTACGTCAGGTCTTCGGCTGGTAGATGCAAGAGCTAAAGCCATGCAGGTAGCGTGTGAAATAACGCCGAGTACAATGGCTGCCATCCTTGGATTGGAGGATGACGTGATCCGAAAGGTGTGTAGTGATACTCCGGGTATTGTAGTGGCTGCAAATTTTAATTGTCCCGGGCAAGTTGTGATTTCCGGAGAGATTGCCGCAGTAGAACGGGCAGCTGAAGGTTGTAAAGTTGCAGGTGCCAAACGAGCAATTATGTTGGCGGTAGGAGGAGCTTTTCACAGTCCACTCATGACTCCGGCCAGGGACATGTTTGCCGAAGCTATAGACAATACCACATTCCATACCCCACTTTGCCCAGTCTATCAAAATGTGGATGGGCAGCCGTCTGTTGATCCGGTTGAAATCAAGCATAAACTTTTACATCAGCTTACGTCTTCCGTGCAATGGACAAACACGATTGAGACGATGCGGGAAAATAAGATTCATGAATTTTCAGAATTTGGCAGCAAAGTGCTGGGTGGATTTGTTAAAAAGATATACAAAGAAGCAACTATGACTTCGTTTGAGTAGATGATGAAGTTTCAAGTACATACGGGAAGCCTACTCGTAGCCGAGCCTTTTATGCTGGATACTAATTTCCGCAGGGCAGTGGTGCTGATTACCGATCATACAGATGATGAGGGTACTGTCGGTTTTATTTTGAATAAACCGTTGACCGTAAAAATCAAAGACCTGGTCGAAGACTTTCCGGACATTAATGGATTCGCTCACTATGGCGGTCCGGTTTCGACCAATACGATCCACTATATTCATAATGTCGGGAGATTGCTGGAAGGCAGCACTGAAATCGGGCCCGGGGTATTCTGGGGTGGGGAGTTTGAAAAATTGAAATTCCTGATTGCTCATGAGCTGGTCAAGGATGATAATATCCGCTTTTTCGTGGGATATTCCGGCTGGTCACCCGGACAATTGGCCGAAGAATTGGAATCCGGATCCTGGATCGGCTCCGAGATCCACGCTAATTACCTCTTTAAATCTAAGCCAAACCGGCTCTGGAACCAGGTGATGCACCATAAAGGGGACATTTTCAGCGTATTAGCCCAACTCCCCGAGCAGCCGAACCTTAATTAGGCTAAGGCTGAGGCTAAGGCTAAGGAGGGACTCTAGCTTATTTTTCACTCGACACCCTTCACTCTTCCCTCAACAGTTACCTTTGCGCCCGATATGATATTGGTTAAAGATGTTTCATTGGTATTTGGGGACAGGGTATTGTTGGACCAGGTGTCTTTTGCCGTCCGACAAGGGGAAAAAGTAGCCTTGATTGGACGGAATGGTGCAGGAAAATCCACACTCTTAAAGATGATTGCCGGGCATGGTGAGCCTGATTCCGGCAGTATTGATAAGCCTATCAATATGGCCTACCTCAAGCAGGAAATCACCCTGGATCCTGAGTTGACCGTGATGGAAGCCGCCTACACCGCGTTTGAACGTGTTCGCCAGATTCATGATCAATTGGAAAAGACCATTTACCAGCTGGAGCATCATCATGATAATGAAGAGAGCCTGATGCATCATAGCCAGATGATGGCAGAATTGTATAGTGAACTGGAGCACCTCGATGAAGCTAACATTGAAGGCGACATGGAAAAGGTGTTGAAAGGATTGGGATTTGAAGAAGACACGTTTCATAAGAAGTTGAAAGAACTGTCCGGCGGCTGGCAAATGAGGGTTGAATTGGCTAAGCTGTTACTTGCCCGCCCGGATTACCTATTGCTGGATGAGCCCACCAATCACCTGGATATGCCTTCCATTATCTGGCTGGAGCGATATCTCAAGACTTCTTCCACCGGTGTGTTATTGGTCTCGCACGATAAAAGGTTTCTCGATCAGTTAACGGAAAGAACTATTGAGATTAGTTTGGGGAGAGTATACGACATGCCATATCCCTATTCCAAGTTCATGGAAGAGCGAAAACTGGCGAAGGAAATTCAACAGGCTGCTTTTCAAAACCAACAGAAAGAAATAGAGCGGAAGGAAAAACTCATCGATCGATTCAGAGCCAAAGCGTCTAAAGCCAGTATGGCCAAGTCCCTGGAAAAACAATTGGATAAAATTGAAATTATTGAGGTTGAAGATGAGGATACGTCGGTAATGAAAGTGAGGTTCCCGGTTTTGGATCGGGCTCCGCGCACGATGGTGCAGGCGAGGCATCTCACCAAAGCCTATGGAAAAAAAATAGTTCTGTCGGGTATTGATTTTGATCTCGAACGAAATGAGAAGATTGCTTTTGTCGGCCAGAATGGACAGGGTAAATCAACGTTGGCTAAATTAATTGCCAACAAGATTGAACCTACGGGGGGAGTAATGGATGTGAACGAGAAAGTTATGTTAGGGTATTATGCCCAAGACCAGACGGAACTTTTCGATCCTTCCAAAACAGTATTGCAAACGATCGAAGAACAAGCCGCGCCAGAAGTTCGACCAAGGGTTCGGGCTATCCTGGGAGCATTTTTATTTAGTGGTGAAGATGCCGGTAAAAAGATATCCGTGCTTTCCGGTGGTGAACGCGCGAGATTGGCATTGGCTTGCATGATCTTATCGCAAACCAACCTGCTGATCATGGATGAGCCGACACACCACCTGGACATCATGGCTAAACAGCGTTTAAAGGATGCATTGCTGGATTATCCGGGTGCATTGATCATTATCTCGCACGATCGGGATTTTTTGCAGGGTTTGACTTCCCGCACTATAGAATTTACCGGAGGCAAGACCATGGAATACCTCGGTGATATCGATGAGATGTTGGTTAAAAAGGGAATTGAAAATCTGGATCTTGTCCAGGCAGCAGAGAAGGAAAAGAAGAATGTGCCGGTGGTCAAAGAAGTTAAACCTACTCCCATGTCTACTTCTTCCATGTCTGACCAGGAAAAACGGACTATTCAAAAGCGTTTTGCCCAGATTGAAAAAGAAATTGATAAACTGGAGAAAGGAATTAAGGAGAAAGAATTACAATTGGCGGATCCTGATTTTTTTCAATCGCCTGAGTTTGGCAATGCCGTAAAAGTATACGAAACCAGGAAACAGGAATTAGAAAAACTTACAGAAGAGTGGGAGCAGCTAGTTGGTAAATTGTCGTTGGGATAAGGGCAAAAAAAAATGCCGGTGTCACCCTTTGACGACCCCGGCAAGTCTCACCCCTTTATTAATCTTATGTATGCAGAAACAATCTCTTAAAAAATTTCTGCGGTAGTTTTTTTGTTTGGACAATCACTTTGACTGAACGATGATGTAAAGGTCAAATATTATTTTGCCTCATACATGGACGAAAACACCCATTTTTCAATTTCAGGGTTTTCCCCTACTGGAGCGCAATCCTCTTTGAAAAGCGCTGTTTTCCGTCCTGAATGATCAGTTCAAACATTCCACTCAGCAATGCAGGTATCTTCACAGCTATGCCATCGGCGCTCGCATGTGTCACCGTCAGGTTGAAACTTGCCTCTGACGAATGATGGTTGGAAAGTGCAGCAGAAATATTGCTTTCACTTTCCAACCTCGGATACTCAATGAAGAGTGATCTCAAATGTGTGTTCCTCCGGATCATTAAAGACTCGGTATTCTTGATCAGGCGCATGGGATTATTGCTGATTGTGATGGTAAAGATGAAGGCATACCATATCAATTACTACATGGTTAACCCTGAAAAAGTAGGGTAAAAAGCCACCTGGGTCCAAAAATGATTGGCTGAAGTGTACTGTTTATGTGATGAAACGGGATTTAAATGCCAGTGACCAGACTTGCTTATTCATGTTTGCTCAACAATTCCTCATGTTTACGCTTCAGGTAGAAGTAAGTCTCATGTTGGGACCTTATGGCCAGTTCTGAATCGCTCTGCCGATATTCATTAATGAGTTGATATTCCAGGGAGCGGGATTTGACGTTATCACTGCGCTGGATTTGCAGGATATCTTTAATTTCACGAATGATCTCGGGATCATAAATAGGGAAGGAAGTTTCAATGCGGAACGAAAGATTGCGCTCCATCCAATCTGCTGAGCTCAAATAGATTTTTTCCTGTCCTCCATGATGAAAGATGAAGATCCGGCTATGTTCCAGAAACCGGTCAACAATACTAAAGGCCTTGATATTTTCACTGAGGTTTTTCTTGCCAGCTACCAGGGAGCAAATGCCCCTGATGTTCAATTCAATTTTTACTCCTGCATCTGAAGCGTCATAAAGCTTGTCGATCATTTCCTCATCCTGCAGGCTGTTGAATTTTAGGACTATGGAGGCTGGCCGGCCGGCTTTTGCTTCTGCTATTTCGAAATCAATGAGCTGGATCAATAATTTCCGGAGATTGAATTGACCTACCAATAAATGTTTGAATTCTTCATTCGGGAGTTTCACCGTCTCAAGGAAGGAAAAGATCCTGGCCACCTCACCGGTGATTCGTTTATCGGCCGTGAAAAAACCTAAATCACTATAGATGCGGGCGGTCACTTCATGGAAATTACCTGTGCTCATGTAACTGTATAATTGAGGCCCATCATGTTCCAATCTTCTCACCAAGGCAGCTTTGCTATGCACTTTCAATCCCGGGAAACTATAGCGTACCACGATACCTGCTTTTTCAAGTTGTTCACCCCAACGCAGATTAGCTTCCTCATCGAACCTGGCTTTGACTTCGATAAAAGCATAAACCTGTTTTCCGGATTTCACTGCATTGATTAATGCTTCCATGATCCGGCTATTGGGCGCTACACGGTACTGAATGATTTTGATGTGCGTGACATTCGGATCCTTGGCGGCATGCTCAAAAAATTGAATGACCGGCTCGTATTTATGATAAGGCAGGTGGATCAGGTGATCTGATTTTCGAATTTCATTGAATATGGATTCCTGGTGGACGAATGGCAGGTAATCCATGGGTGGCAATGGTTGATCCTTGAGGTGTTCCATACCAAAGGATGGAAATTTGAAGAAATCAAAATTATTATGGTAACGACCTTCCGGAAAGGATCCCATTTTTTCTACACCCAGCACGGACATCAGGTAATTGAGGAAGTGCTGGGGAATTGTTTTATCATACACCAATCTTGAGGCGGGACCAACATCTCTTTTCAGCAAACTATTTTTAATCTTCTTGATGAGGTCACCCTGGTATTCATCGTCAATGTACAATTCGCCATCGCGGGTCAGTTTGATAGAATACGTATCCAGGATTTGATACCCGGGGAAAAGCCACATCACACTATGCCGGACAATATCATCCAGCATGATTAATTCATGGCCGGATCTTTTTGCAGGTAACTCAACAAACCTGGGAAGGTGATCTGATGGTATTTTAATTATACCGTATTGATGATGCTGACCAGGGTCATCTTTGTCCTTCATCATGATGGCGAGATAGAGGGCCTTATTATTCAGGAAGGGACGAATCTTGTCCTTGACCAGTAAAACAGGTTGAACAAAGGGAAGCAGGTTTTCCTGGAAATAGGTATCCACAAAGGCTTCTTGCTCCTGTGTCAATTCGTTTCGCTGGACAAGGTGAATATCATGACGCTTCAGTTCAGGAACAATCTGATGTTGAAAAATTTCACTGAATTCTACAGCGTGATCGCTGACGATTTTTTGAATTCTCAGCAATACTGCTTCCGGGTCATAATCCAGTGCTTTTATTGTCTTTTTCCCAACTTGTAAGAGGTTGCGGTGATTGGCCACCCGGACCCTGAAGAATTCATCGAGGTTGCTGCTGTAAATCGCCAGGAATTTGATCCTTTCCAATAGGGGGACATTGGGATCCTTGGCTTCCTGGAGGACCCGGTAATTGAAGGATAACCAACTGATATCCCGCTGTATATATCGATTAGTCTTGTTTGTATTGTCTTTTGCCATGTCGGGACCTTGGAGCTAAGCAGGGGCAAAAATTACACCAAAGATGGATGGTCGAAGGTCCTTTTATCACATTATATTGCCGTCCGGGGTATTTATCCCGATTTCTTAATAATTTAACCAGCTATGATTACAAGAAGAAAAATGGCTGCGGCTAATTGGAAAATGAACCTTACGGTTACCGAAGGATTGGTTTTGGTAAAAGAGATCAAGGCGGGATTGCCCTCTCCGTTGGATTGCGACGTGGTGATTGCACCTCCTTTTACGCACCTGGTTCCGGTAATGGATATAGCCGGAAATTCCGGTATCCAGGTAGGTGCACAAAACTGCTTTCATGAAAAATCCGGAGCTTTTACAGGAGAGGTGTCGATCAGCATGCTTGCAGAAATGGGAGCCCGGTATGTGATTGTTGGACATTCTGAGCGCAGACAAATTTTTGGAGAAACAGATGCCTTGGTCAGGACAAAAGTGAACATGATCCTGGAGGCCGGGCTCATTCCGATTTTCTGCTGTGGAGAGTCTCTTGAAATCAGAACCTCCGGAAAGCATACTGGATTTGTTCAATCCCAATTGCTTGAAGGTTTGTTTCATCTGCCAGCGGAATTATTTTCGAAAGTGATTATTGCTTATGAACCGATTTGGGCCATTGGTACAGGTGTGACTGCGACTCCTGAACAAGCCCAGGAGATGCATGCTTTTATCAGGCAAGCAATAGTTGAACATTACGGGCATGATGTAGGAGATTATTCCAGGATCCTGTACGGTGGTAGCATTAAAGCTGAGAACGCAAGAATGTTGTTTTCACAAAGAGATGTTGACGGTGGATTGGTGGGTGGAGCATCTTTGCAGGGCCCCGGATTCCTGGCTATCATAGCGGCAGCCTGTGGATAAGGTTGTTGGTAATTTCTGATGCAAAAATTTGCAATCCTGCACACAAGCAATTATTTTTATTGCCTTCGATTAATGAATCGGAAATTGGAAGATACAAATCTGATCTCTAGACCTATATTCGGCTTCATGCAAATGAAGCATGATACATAGCTTGAAAATAAACGCGAAAGCGTGCACGAGTACAGCTATAGAGGATACGAGATTGGAGAAGTGGGGTGGCCTAGTGGCCATAACCTCGTGCTGGTTGACCTAGATAGTCAATAATACCGGCACAGTGCTTTTGCGACATCCTGTTATTGTCAGTATTCCACGGAATGACGACATGTCCAACTTGAGATGAGACTAAGCACAAAAGGAAAAGGGATTCATCCTTCAGCAATGACTGGATGAATCCCTTTCCTTTTTATTGATATCCGGAATGCTTTATTCCAGCACTATTTTCCATTGTGCCATTCTTCCATTTTCAAGCCTTGCTGTAAGGATGTATAATCCAGGTGAAAGAGCAGCCGGTAGTTCCTGGTAGAAATAGGACTCACCAGGAATATCAATATCCTGATGTAGCAAAATTTGTTGGCCGGTTACCGCTGTAAATTCAAGCGTCCCAACATGAACGGATTCTTTTCCCGAATTAATCAACCGTAGTTTATCATCGGAGCTCAACAAGGTTGGGCGACAAGTCAATGAAACGGTCTTGCTGATGTCCTGTGTGCCTGAAACGAAAGGAACCTCAAAATCAAACACCTCCTGGCATCCGTTAGCATCAGTAACCGTAAGGGTGTAATGACCATGAGGAATATTAAAGATGCTCTCCGTCGTCTGTCCCGTACTCCATTTATAAGTGAAGGGTGGAGTTCCTCCAACAATCTCCACGATGATAGCGCCAGTATTATTTCCGGTATTTCCCATGATCGACAGATCATTGACGATAATAGCCGGTAGTACATCGAGATGTAAAATGGTTTGTTCAAAACAACCGGGTTTGATCTCTTCTGTGTGGGAATAGGTGCCTTCTTCAAAAACCTGGACCCCTTCAAATTCGAGTGTATCACCAAAGCAAATCGTTTGGAAGATATCTGTAGTAAAGGTGTCCTTAACCACCAGGTCCAGGTGGATATAACTCGGACATCCTTCAGGTCCCACATATTCAATGATTTCATTGGTGGTTTCAGTATAAGGTACACCGAGAATAAATACAGTGTCTCCTTGACAGATGACATAATTTTGATTCTCAGTTAATGAGGGTATGACCGATAGGTTTACATTGATGATACTATCGCACCCGGTGGAAGACTGGTTTTCCAGGACAATAGAATAGATCCCGGGATCTTGCAGTATGGTGTCCGCTACCACCAGTGATTCTCCAACACAAATGGCCGTGTCCAGTAAGAAATTTACAGAAGGATTGACCGTTACCACAACACTTCCTGTGCCGTTGCCATCGCAATGTGAATCTCTATAGGTGCCAATAGTGAATACGGAACTGAAAACAGGATCTACATTAATTGTGATCTCATTCGTTTCAGCCAGGACATTGGCAAAAAATTGGTTGTCCTGGTAAAGTCCGATAGCAAACGGAGGGGCACCATTCAATTGGAAATGTAAAGTCACTGTAGCTCCACTGCAGATGTTATTCGGACCTACCAGTGAAAGATTGCCTGTTGGATTTTGGTAAACAGTCACTGTAAAATCATCCGCCTGGGTTGCACATCCTTCAGATTCTGCACGAATGGAATACCGTACCATTTGTGGAATGACCACATTATGATGTAATATCTGGAAGAAGGATTCCTGCTGAAATCCATTCGTAGCTCCGGTCACGAATGGATCAGGATCTGCGGTCCATGTATAAGTGACCGGAGGAGGAAGATTCGTTCCTGGTGGGAAGTTAATAGTATCTCCATTGCAAATGGAAAAATCCTGGATATTAGAAATGCCCGGATTAAGGCAACACCGAAGAATGGCATTGAAGATTTCCGGTTGATCATATACGCAGGCAAGGCTGGAAGCGTTTCCTATTTCACCATCTGCATAGGTCTTCATGGTAACACTACAATCCAGGTTGGACAAGCAGTCTTCAACCACAGGTAAAGTGAAACAAATTTTCCATTTATCACCAGGAGTAGGCTGGCAATTGTTGATATCGCCAGTTGTCTGATCCGGGTTGTCCGTTGGCGGAGGATCTCCGGTATTAGTAAAGTACCAACCTGCCGGCATGCCCTGGCCACCATCAAAACCATTGATGGGATTGGAAATATTGTAATGAACGTCACCTAATTTATACCACTCCCAAAAACCGGTTTCAACAGGAGCAATCATAGAATCAATTTGCAGCGGTTGACCCTCGATATCAAAAGCTGTAGAATCCCATCCCGGTCCAAAAGTTGGAACGAGTCCCTGGAATCCATTACAGTCCAGTTTAGCCCAGTTGGTGAGTTCATAGCAGAATTGAACTTGCTCACCAGGTTGATAAGGTCCATTGGCAGGACTACCCATTGAAGTGCCCGTGACATAAATTCTATCTGCTCTGTTGCAAAATTCAACATGAATGGAAGAGGCACAAAAATCAAATTGCCCGAGGTTGGCTTCGTCGTCGGAGACGGCTATAACATAAGTCGTCCGTGGTTCGACTTCCAGGTAGGACATGATGACTGAACCATTGGCTCCGGTTGCGCACAAGACTTGTTGATAGGTAGTACAATTGACTGTTTTGAATACGGCTAATCTTGGCTTGTTAAATTCAAAAGAAGTCACACTGAGGGTTAGCAGATCAGACATGGTATCCGTCACTACTTTAAAATAAGCAGTAGGGTCATTGAAATCGGCACATGGCGAATTGAAAAAATTCGGACCTGGACCAAGTCCTGCTAAACATCCACTAACACAAGTCAAAGAATTGTTATCCGGTGGATAGAGAATGTTAGTTGGGGTAGTATCCGATTCACACACGAAGTTATCAGAACATGGATCAGGACGGGTATTGAGTGTGAAATACCAAAAGTCCTGTTGCGTAATGGTATTTGGCGGAACATTTTTATCATTAGAAAAGGAAGAATTCAAAACATGAAACACAGAGTCAATGGTTAGAATATCGGCTGCCACATCATTCACTGTTCCTCCGTAGTTCATTTGTTGTTCAAGGTTTCCGTCCAGGTCGGTTTGGATGATCCAAACATCACTCAGTCCTTTGTTTCCCGTTAAATCACCATTCGCACTGGTGGTGCTGGTTGAGATCACCAGGTGATTGGTACTGTAGAGTTCCAGGTGACCATTGAAATCATTGCCGGAACCGCCGAATCGTTTTTTAGTGAGGAGATTTCCATCCACTTCATTGAGTTTCAGTAGCCACAAATCATTGATTCCACTGTTCTCATCAAAATCATCATCATCCGAATTGGATTGTAATGTGACATAAACAAATCCATCAGGATGCAGGATGATATCATTCGGAATATCATCCTCGGAACCGCCGAAGGTTTTCTGCCAAAGAATTTGTCCATCAGGCCCAAGTTTCATAACCCAAACGTCAAACCCGCCATGATTGGGATCTACTCCTGAGATATTGGAATTCGTTTGTGCAGTAATATAAATGTTACCATTAATGTCCTGGGTTATGGCTGTGGGAACATCAGAACTGGATCCACCCAACAGATTGGACCAAAGGATATCAAAATTCGCATTCACTTTTACCACCCACACATCCAGCACCCCGTGATTAATCTGGCCATTTAGTGTTGTTGAACCGGCTTGAATCAGCATGGTAATATCTCCATTCACAGCCCGGAAGGCATCGATTGCGGTTTCCGTGATCTGGCCACCGAATATTTTTCCATTGATCAGGCTACCATTGGAATTGGTGCGCATCAGCCATCCACCGGCTAAGCCATTGATTGTACCGAATTGTCCCTGGTCGGTGTGAGTCGTTCCAAAGGCGATGACACCTCCATCGCTGTGGGGCATAACCGTCACCAGGTCATCATTGCTCAGGCCGCCAAAAGTTTTGCTCCAGACCAGGGTACCATCCAGGTTGCGTTTCATGATCCAATAGTCGCTTCCCGCGATGTTCCCGGGGACGTCACCATCTGTTGAAAAGGAACGGCCACCAAAAAAGAGGAGGGTGCCGGCCGGGTTTATGGCGATATCCTTTGCTTCATCGGTGGAGTTTCCCCCATAGATGATGCTTTTCTCTAAATCAAATTGGCC
>Ga0173478_10000125_pt1 | contig 11792 bp, 15 predicted proteins | sample NitcycUS014104B1_FD_122623 | JGI IMG/M metagenome (GOLD analysis project Ga0173478, IMG submission 122623) | Soil microbial communities from Arlington Agricultural Research Station in Wisconsin, USA - Nitrogen cycling UWRJ-S014-104B-1 (version... | ecosystem: Environmental > Terrestrial > Soil... | reverse complement strand
TTGCGTAAAAAGCTAACCCATGAGGCAATAAGAAACTGTGAAGCGCATGTACAAAAAATCACAGGAGAGAAGCACTCAACGGTATTTGGGATAGTTCATCCTGATGGTACATTGCTGCGCTCGATTGAATGTGTAAATGGGGAGTGGATAGAGGTATACAAAGAGCCTCATATTTACACGGCAGAGAAGTTGGAGCGGGCCGTAACAAGTAAGAAAAGATTCGTTATTGTTATTGGTGGACGTGGTTCAATGAAGTCGGTTGGCGTGGTTGATATAATGCTTGCCGGTGTTATGGATTATTCAGATAAAGTCTACTGTCTGCGTGAATATCAAGAATCTATATCGGAATCGGTGCATGCTTTAAATAAAGAAGAAATAACTAGGCTGAAACTTAAGGGATTCAAAATACAGGATGCAGCAATATATAGTGATAGCGGTGGTGAGATTAAATATCGAGGATTGGCCAGAAATCCAGAAAGTGTTAAGTCTGCGGCTGGATTTAGGAGGTTCTTTATTGAAGAGGCTGCTACGCTCAGCGAATCGTCAATAGCCCAACTAACTCCCACTGCGAGAAACAAGGCAAGGTTTGGCTTGCCTTGTGAAATAAGAGATACAATTGAAGAAGAGGATACGCTTGCTGGAGTTCAGATGTTTTTTGTCGCAAACCCAAACAGCAGTGAAGACCCATTCAGTAAAAGATTTATTACTCCATTCCTGAATAGCCTAAATAAGAATGGATTCTATGAAGATGATTTGCATTTAATTATCAAAATGAATTACACCGATAATCCATGGTATGAATTCTCTGGGCTTGAAAACGAAAGACAGTTTGATTATGAAAATAAATCGAGAGCTAAATATGATTGGACATGGCTTGGAGCATTCTTGGATACTGTAGCTAACTCGATTATAGAGGCCGAATGGTTTGACGCATGTATCGATGCGCACATTCATTTGGGTTTTACAGCGCAAGGTCAAGAGAAGATGAGCTATGACCCTGCTGATAGTGGGGATGACAAGGCGATAGCATTACAGCATGGCTCAGTTGTATTGGGGTGCTCAAGCACATCGAGCGGTGATGTTAACGAGGCTACTGACTGGGCTACAAGCTTTGCAGTTAAGATCAAGCCTGATGTATTCCTATGGGATGCTGACGGATTAGGCTTAACGCTCAAGCGTCAAGTTAACGAGGCTCTCAGCGGCAAGAAGATAAAGCTAGTACCATTTCATGGTTCTGGAAGCAAGTACGCTCCAACAGAGCAATACGATGCCATAGACGGCGAGCAATGGTCTGGCGAAGAGAAAAGAAACAACGAAGACCTGTTCACCAACCTACGCGCTCAATGCTACTGGGCTTTGCGTGATCGGATATTCAAAACCTATCTTGCAGTTAAAAAGGGTAAATACTTTTCGCCGGATGAGTTGATTAGTTTCAGCTCGAGTATTAGCGAATTAACAAAATTGCGCGCAGAGATATGTCGTATACCACGTAAATATGTATCAAGTGGTAGAGTACAGATACTAAGCAAGCAAGAAATGAAAGCGCAGAAAATAGCATCACCGAACATGGCTGACGCTATCATGATGCTGCAATTACCGGTAGATATCTTCGATGACTACGACGAAGACTACGAGCCAGAACAAAACACAGAGAGGTGGGCGTGATGTTAAGTAAAGAAGAGATGGCACTAGAGGCATTGCTTAAGATTGTTTGTGAGCTAAAGAATAACGGCAAAGATTTTGTTAATGTTATTGGTCCTCTAACGATGAAATATGCCGAGGAAGCGATTGCAAAGAATGGATGGGAGGTAAAACAAAGAAGCTCGTGGGTTCCTGGATTTACATTCTTTCATCCAGAAAAAGCAGCGTCACCAGAAAAAACAGATGAGTATGTCCATGGTTCTAGTCATTTAGGATATTAATATGAGCTTAAATGTTAATGATGACGTTTTCTTTAAAGATGGCAATGACTGGAAAGGCCGAGCTTTCTATATAAGCAAAATAGATGGTGAAAGAGTTGTTCTTTTTAATGGAAATATAGAGAAAGATGAAAATGGAGTGCCGTACAAATACCAATCTTTCATAATTACTGATGCGTCAAGAATAAAGAGGGTATTATGAACACTTATATTACTTGGAAGGAATTTAAAGAAAAGGTTGATAGCGAGCTGGCCAATACAATGCTTAGCGAAGACACTCCTGTCTATCAAATAGATTTGCATCCTGATCGCAACGATGAAGATTTGGCTGTTTATATTGACGATGGAATGCTAGTTATAGGCTGCTGATGCGCCGTTCGTCGGATAAAAGTTGAATTTAACTCTCAATAATCCATAATTACTTTAACAACCAGCCGGTTGTAATATAAATAATTTGGAGAGATGAGATGAAAAGTTTAATAGGTTCAATAGCGTTAATATTGTTTTGTGGTCTTGCTGATTATGCTTCTGCTGATTGCGATCATGGCTATGCAAGCATAGGCGCAGGATACAAATTCCAAGAGACAACCAAGGTTACAGTGAATGGCATTGACTACCAAACTGATGGGCAAAGTCCGGTTAGCGCAAGATTCGAACTTGGTGTAGAATGTGACAAGATTAAATTCGGCGTAGCACATAGATCACAGTGGCTTACTGGCGCACCTTTCAATGATCAGCGCGAGTATTCAGTAAGTGAAGTGTTTGTGGAATACAAGGTTTACTTATGGTAGGTAATTGATGGGCATAGAAAGCATAGTAAAACTAATCGGACGCCCAAACATTGCGGGCGATATAGATAAACAGAAATTAGTCACTATTGCTGATGACGTCATAGCTCGCGCTCAACAAGACGAACAGTCGATGAGGGAGTGGAAGGAAAGCGTAGACGAAGGCATTAAGCTGTGTAAGCCAGAGTTTAAAGCTAAAGATACTCCGTGGCCCAATGCGGCAAACTTCAAGTCACCAATTTTGATTGAGGCTGCAAATAACTTTGGTAACCGCGCAACGATTGAGATAATGCGTGACCCTAAGCTTGTTAAGACTTCCATTATCGGATTGCCAACAATCAAAAATGTGATCGACAAGAAGGCTGCTGAAGTATCGCGCTGGAAAGAACAGGTAGCTGGCATATCTGAAGGGTTGCAACAATTAGATCCCGCTGACCCTGAAGTTGTTAAAATGCAGGATACTGGCAAGCAGATTCAAGCCAAGATCGAAGAAAACACACAGATCATCAAGCAAAAGAAAGAATCAATTCGCCGCAAGAATGAAAGAGCTGATCGCGTCAGTGAGTTAATGAACTGGCAGATTAACGTCAAGATGGAGGAGTGGCGATCTGATCATAAGCGCTTAATGTACTCAATTCCAAACATCGGCACGTGTTTTGTAAAAACATATTACGACTCAACGCTTGGTAGATGTGTTTCAAAGATAATTAACTATCCAGACTTTACAATAAACCAAAAAACGACTGATATGAAAACATGCCGGTCGTTTACGCATATATTAGCCTTTACCAAAGCAGAGGCAGATTTACGTATCAAGAATGGCATCTGGCTGGATGAATCATTTTATGCTGATGATAAGCTGGATGCGGGTGGCGATGAGGCTAACAACTCAGAAACCACTGAAGACAATCCAGATAGGTTTTATGAGCAATATTGTTGGCTAGATATTGACGAGGATGGCATAGAAGAGCCTTACATCGTCACTGTGAATGTTGGAGCAGCTAAAGTAGTTCGAATTGTTGCACGATATGACGAAAAGTCAATTATCGTCAAGTCTGATGATATTAAACCCATGCCTTTGCTTGATGCTCAGCGTAAAAATGCTGAGCTAGTAGATAAGGACAATAAAGAATACGGACTTAGCAATAAGCCTCCTGAGGCTGACGACTTATCTGCTTATGATATCGTTCGCGTTGAGCCAGTAAAAATACTCACTAAATACGGCATGATTCCAAGTGCAGATGGAACCTTTCTTGATGTTGGCTTCTACCATATCATCGGGTCGCTGACTCTTGGGCACAACAAAACCACTAACGACTTGCTGAATGGCGGAACATTGGCAACAAGTCTTGGTGGAATGACAGCTAAGAACTTCCGCAAGAAGCCTGGTAATTTCTCTGTTAAGCCAAACGAATACATTATGACCGAGTGTTCGCCTGAGACGCTTGCGTCGTCAATCGCGCACATTCCTTACAAAGAGCCAAGCCAAACCCTATTCTTGCTCAATGACAAGCTTGAGAACACTGCTCGCTCATTTGGTGCTGGTGCTGATGTTGGTGGGCAGATTCAAGCTAACACGGCCCCTACTACCGCTTTGGCAATGATCCAAGAGTCGATGATTCCAAATACTGCACACATGAGTATGATCATAGATTCAATGTCTAACGAGTTCCAAGTGCTATTTGAACTGGATCGCGCCTATCTTGATGCTGACGACTATAAAGAAATCGTTGGCGATGATGAGGCAGTATTTCAAGAGGACTTCGAAACTGATGGACTAAGTGTTACTTGTGGCGCAAACCCTGAAATGTCATCCAAGATGCAGCGCATGATGTTGGCACAAGCAGAATTGGAGCAGATTGATCGCGTAGTTGCTGCTGGCGGTAATGGCGTTCCAATTCTGAAGAACTACTACAAACGCATCGGAAGTGAGAATATTGACGAAATATTCCCGAACGAAGCTGAAATGTCGCCTGAAGAAAAAGCTCAGATGAAACAAATGCAGCAACAGCAGGAATACGCGAACCAATTGGCTGAGAAACAAGTTCAGATGATTGAATTGCAAACCACTCTGCTAAAGTCTGGCGAAGAACGCAAAGACTTTGAAGCTAAGGTTTCTGCAACCGAAACAAATGCTAAAATAGACAAGATGTTTGAGGAAATAGAAAACCTCAAATCACAAACTACGCTTAACTATGCAAAAGCTGATGCCGAACCAGTCAAGAATCAATCTCACCTTCTAAAGACTCATAGCGATGTTACTGCCAAGAATGAGGAATTGCGCATTTCCAGCGAACAGCTAGAGCATGATCGCGAGATGGATAAGCAAGCAGCTATGAATACTGCGGAGGAATAATGAGTATCGAAGCAATAAGCAAAGATGACTACTACGCATGGAAGAATGACGAAGTAACAAAACGATTCATGGCTGAAATGCTAATCAATCTGCAAAATACCGAGAAAGAACGAATATATGGCGTAACTGATACTGATATTATCAGGGCAGCTCATGCGCGCAACGAAGCATTGAACATTTACGAAAACATTTTAGTGTGGAAACCTATAGAGCTGGAAAACCAAGAGGAAGTCGAATGACTGAAGTAACAGTAAAGCCAACCGGGCATTATATTTTAATCGAGTTAGTAGAAGTTAAGCAGGTTAGCAAGGGTGGGATAATCCTCACTGATGTCAACAAAGAGCAGAAAGCCGCACAGTTTGCCAAAGTGGTAGCTATTGGCCCCACTGCATTTATTGGGGTTGATGGTTGTAATCCGTTGTCATACCCTCCGGGTCATCCTAATTATAGTAAGCAACCCTATGAGATTTGGGGTTTGGAGATTGGCTGCACTGTCGGCATGAATCGCTATGAGGGTTCGGATGTAAATGTAGGCGGCATCAAGAACTATCGAGTAATACCAGACACTCAACTAACACACGTAGTTGAAGGCGATTTCGAAATACACAAAGCTGACTTTTAATAACTGAGGATAATTCCTATGGCTAACGCCGAAACGATCGAAGAAGTATTTGAAGATGTTTTAACTGATGAGCAGAAACAAGCTGTGAATCAGGAGCAAGAAACAAAACCAGCTCCCAGTGGTTATATGAGTAAAGAGGATTGGGTTGCGTCTGGTAAAGATGCTGCTGAATGGGTAACAGAGGATGTGTTCAAAGAGCGTACCCTTCGCATTAAGAATGAATCCAGGTTAAAACGCGAACTCGCAGAGACCCGCAAAGAATTCGATTCACGCCTGAAAGACTCCAACCTATTATGGCAGGGACAGTTAGCAAGACAGCGCCAAGAGTTAATGGATAAGCGCGACAACGCTGTTGAGGTTGCCAACCTTGCTGAAGTTAAGAAGCTTGATAAGCAGATTAACGATCTTGATAAAGAAGCTGATCTAGTTAAAGATGCTCCACAACAAGCCGAAAGACCACCCGAAGTTGTTGAATGGGAAGAGGAAAACGATTGGGTTAATGATGTAAATGATCCACGTACCGCTGTAGCCCAACAAGCATTTGGTAAGGCCCATCAAGAAGGTAAGACGCTTGCGTATTGTTTGCGCGCCGCCGATAAGGCTGTTGCTGCAATGAAGTCAGATGGAAAGCAATCCGAGCAAGCTGAACAACGTAAAAAGCCACCAGTCTCAATGGCTGACTCTTCTAAATCAGTATCGCATAGCGGTGAATCCGCTAATTTATCATGGAGTCAGTTAACTTCTGATGATAAAGCAATTTATGATGAGCTGTTCAGCCATAAAACACAGAAAGAATACCTGAAAATTGTCGCCGATGCGCGCAGAGGAGCTAAATAATGAGTGATCCATTCGCAGTTGAGCAGCAATCAGAGGTTGGTGCAGATAGTCAAAATAAATCCACAAGAGGCCGCTCAGTGGCCAAAATTACACAGAAGGCCGCTGATAATCTCCGCACTGATACCGAATCACGCATTAAGTTCAAGCGTGAGAGTCCAAGAGCGAATAGTGAAGATTTGGATTTAAATCTCAGTGTCCCGCCCGGTACAATTCCTCCTGGTTATGTTGGTTTATGGGTAACGGATAATGGCAAGAATGAGGTGGAGAAGAAGCTGGCCGAATGGTGGGGTCACGTACAAGATGCGCAAGGAGTTAATATCTCTCGCCCATCATCTGGTCGCACAGTCTACTTGATGGCCATTGAAGAATCACTTAAGAAAGAAATGGACGAATTGCAGTTCAATCGCTACCGTGATAGTATAGGCGAAAATGATAGGGCTAGCTTAGGTGTTGCCGGTGTTGAGTCCTATGACCCTAAAGGGGTTACTAACAAAATTAAGATACAAAACTATAGTGGGTTAAAAGACCCGTTTGCATAATTAAACCGCAATACCCGTTTCAAGCGGCAGACCTGCCGGAATTGAGCGTAGAGATTTCATATTCTTCATTCATATTTCAGGAGGTCTGTTATGGCCGGTGGTTTCAGATGGATCGGTTCTCAGAACGATGATCCGCGCGGTAAAGTCAAAACTCGTCCCTTAGCTGCTGGTCATGCTACCCGCATTGCCATTGGTGACGCCTATATAATCACTTCAACTGCAAACGCTGATGGCGTTCAAGAGGTAGATGCTGCCGCTGCTGGCGCCGCTATCACTGGTATTGTGGTTGGCATCGTACCAAATTTCGCAACAGAATCATTCACTGACCTTGGTCTGGCGGCTAGCACTGCTGGCTCAATTCTTGGTATTGAAGATCCTCGCGCCGAATTTGAGGTAGATGTAACAAACGGCCCATTAGTTGTCACTGATGCTGGTCTAAATTGCCCATTAGTTGCAACCGCAGCTACGGTTTCGGGTGGACTTACTATTTCCAATATGACAATCAATAAAACCGGTGCTGCTACTACAGCGCTGATGGAGTTTCGTATTGTCAAATTGTTGGTTGGCAGCGATGGTGTATTAGGTAGCCGTGCTGTTGTTCGCCTTAATTGGTCTACAGTCATCCCCGGCGCGGCAGGAGTATAACCATGAGCGGAGTAATTACTACAGGTTCAGCCCCACGCCTACTCCAGTTAGGAGTACAAGAAGTTTGGGATAACGCTAATGCAGAATGGGAACCAATGTATCCTAAGCTGTATAACGTTAAGAAAGCATCAAAAGGTGCTTATGAAGTAACTGTCCAAATGTCAAATATGGGTCTCGCGGCTGTTAAGGCTGAGGGCGATGACATTGAGATTGATACTACCAAGCAATTGTTTGCGCCAAAGTTTATTCATGTTGCATATGGTAAAGGTTACGTTATCACTCGCGAAGCGAAAGACGATAACAAATACAATTACTATCGCGAAGGTGCGCAAGCATTGAATCACTGCATGAACTTGACCAAAGAAGTTAAAGCTCACGTTCTTTACAATACCGCGTTTGCAACTAGCTCCGCAATGACTGGTGGCGATGGTGTTGCAATGATTTCAACTGCTCACTTAAATGGTAATGGTGGCACGTATTCAAACCGCTTGGCTATTGATGCTAACTTCTCTGAAGCTGCATTGGAAGACATGCTTAAGTTGATTATGCGCGCTAAAGATGACCGCGGCTTGGCTCGCAAGCTTCGTCCAATGCAATTGATTGGCCACACCGATCAAATGTTTGAGTTTGATCGCGTGCTTAATTCAAATCTTCGCAGTGGTACTGCTGACAACGACAAGAACGCCGTTAAAGGTACTATCTCTGGCGGTTACGTGTTGTCTCCATTCCTTGATAGTAATGTTAAGGCTTGGTTCATCCGCACCGATGCTCGTGAAGGTATGACTTTCCAAGATCGCGTGCCTTTGGAATTTGGTGAAGATATGGACTTCGGCACATACAACACTCGCTACAAGGCTTATATGCGTTTCAGCACTGGCTACTCTGATCCTCAGGGTATTTTCGGCACACAAGGCGCTTAATAGATCGGGGCTTCGGCCCCTTTTTACAAACACAGAATTTTTCTTATGACGGCATAGCCGTTCTGTTGGAGTAATAAAATGCCATATTCACATTTTCCAAGCGGTTTCGCCAATGGCGTAACCATTCGCGGCGTGCCATTACAACAAGCACAGCCTGGCCAAGTATTTTTCGTTAACAATTCAACCGTGTTAGCTGATGGTGGTATTGGTGGCTCTAATGGAAATCCAGGTACATATCAAAAGCCTTTCTCTACGCTAGATTATGCGATTGGGCGCTGTACTGCTGGTCGTGGAGATATTATATTTTTAATGCCCGGTCATGCTGAGACTATCTCAAGTGCTACTGCATTGCTTGCTGATGTTGCCGGAGTTGCTGTTGTGTCTCTTGGTGCAGGAACTTCTCGTGCAACATTTACGCTTGATACCGCAACAACTGCGACTATTGCTGTGAGTGCTGCGAATGTCACGTTTAAGAACTGCATTTTTACTGCAAACTTTGCAGATATTGTAGCTGTTTTCACCACTACTACAGCCAAGAATTTTGCATTAGATGGGTGCTTGTTTAAAGCGACCGCTACAAATATGAACTTCTTGAATATTGTTGATACAAACGCTACCAGCAATGATACTGATGGTTTATATATTAATGATTGTAAGTGGGTTGAGCCTGATCTTGCAACGCTTGGTCTTGTTAAGGCTGATGGCACCAATGATAGCTGGATTATTACCAATAATGACTTAACTCTTGGAGTTAAGAATAACACCCCGTCATTAATCGCTATTGCAACCGGTAAAATTTTAACTGCGCTTAAGTGTGATTTAAACACCCTTTACCGATTGAATACTGATAGTGCTACTGGTGGATTGTTAATTACAACTGACGGATCCACCAATACAGGAATTATATCTCGCAACTTTGTTCAGCACGCTGACACTGCGGCGGAGATTCTTGTAACTGCATCATCAGGTTTTGGATTCTTTAACAACTATGCCTCTGGTGTTGCCGGTGCATCCGGTTACTTATTGCCTGCTGCTGATAGTTAATAGTCCGGGGGTGAAAGCCCCCTTATTTATCACAGGAGGACATAATGTACACACAAATCACATTTACACCAGCGAATGCGAATCTTACTGGCTTTGCCTCTAACGTTACTGGCGCTGCGTTTACCCTAACTGCCAATAGTTCTGGTGACTCTCTCGCGCACCAAGTCAGCATTAGAAATGATTCTGCAACTAACCATAGCGGTAAAACAGTTACTCTTGTTGGTACTGATCAGGATGGGGTGACACAAACCGAAGTTGTGACTGGCCCAGCTGGGTCCGCAACTGTCGAATCAGCAAAATACTTCCTCACCCTAACAAGTGCAACGCCATCAGCAACGATTGGCGCTGATACGTTTGATATAGGTTGGGTTGATGAGTTCGCAACCAAAACACTTCCAATTAATTGGCGTGGCGGCATAGGCTCATTGAGTATCGATATTACCGGTACTATCAATTATGACCTTGAGCAGACGTTTGATGACATTCAATTCAAAGCCTCTCCGTTTGTGTGGGGCGTAGATAATTCTGCCACACAAGCAGGTGTTACTACTGACCTAACAGTTTTATATGAAGGCCATCCAAAGGCTATCCGCGTTAAAGTAAACTCCTATACTGATGGCGCTATAGTCGTATTGAGTTATACGCAACGTGACAGATAATGACTTTTTAGTTACATGTGATGCTTCTGGTTTCGTTTGTAAAAAAAGCGAAACCAGAAAAATGTGGAACGGAATGATTGTCCGCAAGGATTTCTGGGAGCCGCGTCACCCTCAAGATTTTATCCCAATGATAAGAGAACGTCCTGCACCGCTTGACGCGAGAATGGATCAGGTTGACCCGCCTCTCTACGATGGGAATATGTACTACGATTTATGGCTTGATTACGATTACATGACAGCCTATGAAGTAAGCGCAACAATTGACGCGAATATGATCATATGAGTACTGGAATTTATACCAAGACAGCTGGCGATATAATGACTGATGCTTTGCGTCTTGCTTCTATTTCTGGCATTCAGCTTGATCCAGATGTTAGCGACATGGAAGTGGCGAGAACTAAGCTAAACGATTTATTAGCGTGGCTGCAAACCAAACAAATTCATTTATGGTCAGAGACGGAGGCATTTCTTCCGCTTAATCCAAATCAAAAAGCTTATTCATTCCCTGGCGCGCACTGCTTTACTGATTACATAAGCACAGCAACGACCGCTAATTACATTGCGACCAACTCCACATTTCTGGTTAGTTCAACGACTGGAATGCTGGTTGGTGATTTCATTGGTATTGAGTTGGATGATGGGACTAGATGGTGGGATGAGATCCTAACCGTTAATTCATCTGTATCTGTAAGCACGGTAACCGGAATAACTGGCGCATCAAGTTCAGGCGCTACGGTTTACACCTACACTACAGCCATCGATCAGCCTGTAAGAATTCTCGACGGTAGATATGCAGACCAAGAAGCTCGTGACGAAATACAAACAACTCAATTGGCGCGTAAAGAATACTATGCCCAGAATTCAAAGTCGTCTGTTGGCGCACTTAATAGCTGGTATTACGACCGCCAACTGTCTTTAGGAAAGTTAAATGTATGGCCAGTAGCGCGCAACTGCAAAGAGGTCTTTCGTTTTACCTTTATAAAGCCTCAATATATACCTGAAGATCAAAGCGAGACTATTTTAATACCGCCTGAGTGGTTTTTACCGCTCACACATAAACTCGCTGCTGAATTAGGTGTTGTTTATGCAATCGATCCAAACAAACAAGTAATCCTTGAGCAAAAAGCTGAAAACTTTATTGAGGATGCATTAGGTACTGATAACGAATTTTCTAGCTTCTCCTTCTATCCTGGGGAGTACTGATGCCAAGAACTACAATCCCCATTGCTTCGGGTTACTACGTTGACGAATCGCCTGCTATTGCGATGCGCGAGCTTGTTAACTTGTACACCCATATTCCAGAATCACAAACTATTACCGATGCCGCACTATTTGGTGTGAGTGGAATTGAGTTGATTGGTGAAGCTGGTGTTAATGACTTCTGTCGCGGCCTACATGTAACCGCTGATCGTCCGTTTTCAGTGTCTGGATCGTCATTGTGGGAATTAACCAAGCCATCTGGG
>Ga0173478_10000124_pt1 | contig 11803 bp, 8 predicted proteins | sample NitcycUS014104B1_FD_122623 | JGI IMG/M metagenome (GOLD analysis project Ga0173478, IMG submission 122623) | Soil microbial communities from Arlington Agricultural Research Station in Wisconsin, USA - Nitrogen cycling UWRJ-S014-104B-1 (version... | ecosystem: Environmental > Terrestrial > Soil >... | reverse complement strand
ACAACCCTGCGAACGCGGTGGGGCGACTATCCCTCATGGTCCGCGCCGAGCAATTCGCGCGGCGCCTCGGGTCGCGGTTGTTTGGAAAACGCTAGCGATCTAGGCAAATCTGTATTCACTGACCCCCGCGGTGGTGCTAAGCGGTGCCATTCCTGCGGCCAGCCGGGTTAGCTCAGTGGTAGAGCAGCGGTTTTGTAAACCGTTGGTCGGGAGTTCAAATCTCTCACCCGGCACCGCTAAATCAGTGGCTTAGCCGAAAACACCCGCTTTTTTCTTGTCGCACCGTGTTGCGACAGTTCTCGTTTATTTCCGCTGAGTTTCAGCGATTCCCAAACATTCCCGGAAACTCCACGCGACATGCTCGCGACATGGAGCTGTTGCCGCTCCGCGCCCCGTTGCCAGTTGCGGCGGGGCGCACTTACAGTCCGATTTGGGGGCACGAAACATCGAAGGATTGTGACGAAAAATTCGGTCGCAGTAGGCGTGACAAGAACAACCGCGATTATGTGACGTGTTGTTTTGCCGATGCAGCGATGGCGGACACTTTTTCGCGCGTCATTCATTCGCTGATATTACAATGACATCTCTAGAGTGGATGGAGGTTGAGATTAGGTGGCGGGGGAAGCTCGTAAAGGGACGCTATAACATCTCTGACGACCTAGTTACCGTCGCAGCATGGAATGGAACTAAAGCGGCGCGGCTGGGCATTCTGCCCGCTGAACGATTGGCCAAAATGTTGCTGCGCGAATTGGCAAGCCGGGAACAAGAAAAATAGCGTCGTCCGCCGGGATGATGCCGCCGAGCGCGACGGGATTGGCCAAAAACCCACGAATCTCATAGGACTAATGCCCTGCGCATAGCGCGCATAAGGAGCAACGCCCATGCTTGACGTTACAGCGTCAGCAAAGCCAGCGGCCCCAAAGACGGTCACCACCAAACATTTGGCATATGCGCTGGCGGAGCAGCATCAGCTCGGCAAGAAGCAGAGCCTGGAAATGATGGAAGAGTTCGTCGGCATGATCACCAAACACCTGAAGAAGGGTGAGCGGGTGAAAATCGCCGGGCTCGGAATTTTGGTGGTGCGTAATCGCGCTGCCCGCATGGGCCGCAATCCGATGACCGGTGAGCCGATCCAGATCAAGGCCAGCAAAAAGGTAGCCTTCCGCGCCACCAAGGAACTCAAGATGGCGATCTGATCGCCGGGGGCAGCGGCCCTTTTTATGCCGACCCCTCGTCCGGCGCGGGACCAAATTGCCGCTCGCGCATACTTCCTCTCGAAAACTGGTCGCCCAATCCTCCCGGCGACCTCTTTTTTTAGACCAGATGCTCGCCAGATTTTCCATGCGATCATGGCGCCACGCCCCGCGACGGCGCGATCATTTTTGGAGACCTAGAGGGGAAGCTCGTCGCTCTTCGGATCGAATGCGCGACGTGTACCCGCGCCGGTCGATATTGGATCGCCAGATTGATCGAGCAACGCGGGCGCGCCGGCAAAAGAAAAGACCGCCTTGCGGCGGTCCTTTCCAGTGGTTGCCAGACGATCAGGCCGCTGCCACTGCAGCCTTGTTCTTAATTTTCCTTCGCCGGGCAAAGAACCCTAGCAGACCGGCGCCACCCGCGAATAGCGGCAGTGTGGCCGGTATGGGCGTCGCGCCTGTCGATTGGCCTTAGGGGCCGCATCAGGCGGGGATCACCGATGCCAATGCGAGAAGTGTCCCGATCGCAAACGTGAGCGCGAAAATCTCTGTCCCGTATTCTCTTATGGTCCACACGGTCCCCTCCAATCCTTGGAGTTCTCATTGTTAGTTTAGCCACCGGCTGGATTCGGGCTGTGATCGTCGTCACAAGATTTGCGATTGGTAGATCCCTACCGGAACAAAGCTTCTCGTCCCGAACCTGGGCGGCAGTCCGATTGCCACTCCCTTTGAGCGGCGCTCGGCATTACCCAATGAGCATCCGGTTCCGTTTTGCAATGGCGCGCCGATAATGGGAAATGCCAGCGCGAATGCCGTACCCCGAGGCAAAGCCCACGGCAAAACCGATCGTCAGAAGAACAAGAATAAGTTTTGCGAGGTGTGTATCCATCCCCACATAACAATCCGATGTCATGTTGGTTCACGGCGAATTGCCGCAGCTTACCAACGCACCTTTTTTATGAGTTCGTTTGTCGAAAAATATTCAAAACGAGTCCGCGATTTGAACATGGAAATACCAAATCTGACCGGACGACGTGCACATAATATCGGATAGACTGCCACTCTTCGGGTCAGGAACGCCACAACGTCTCCAACTCGACCCAGCGCACCCTGGTGGCAAGGGCGCGGCCACTGAAAATCTCGACGAACAAACCGCGAAGCAAAAACTGTCGCTCTAGGAAGTGCGATTCTCATTCGAACGGAGGCCGACAAAAAAACCGCGGGCGCGGTCTCACGATGTCCGCTCTACCCCTGAAAGCGAACATGTGCGGTGCACTAGGTCATGTCTGCTTTGGGCCAATAGCGGACATTGCCATCAAAACGGGTCGGCTTGCTCGATGCGCGCACGGTACATTGCTTTGAACTCGTTGTAGCGGGTGGATAGCAGCTCTGATTGATAGTCCGCGCTTTATCAGGATGTCCGGAATCGGATGGCGCCCGGCGCACGCCCCCGCGCAGTGAAGTTTGCCAACGCTATTGGGGCTTGATGACGCGATAGAGCTGAAACCGGTCGCCATCGGTGACGAGGCGCAGCCGAGCCGGATCGGGATTAGGCGCTTCGTCTTCGGTGAAAAGAATGTAGATGTAGTCGAACCTGGTCCAGTTCAGCCAAAAAGCAGGCATATCCGGCAGCGGATGCTCGGCAGCCAGAATGAGCTGCGGGGTCGATGGGGGCGTCCCGTCACGCTGGTCGGCAAAATCGCGGTATTCAGGACGAACGTGTACGACCTGCTTGCCTTCGACGGTGAACAGGGTTGTGACCAACGCCGAGCGCTCGATCGTGGCAATGCAGGCGGCGTGAACAAGGCCGAGATCGCGGACGTCCTCGCCGGCTGACTCATTGGCATAGGCAACGAAGACCTTTGAGCCCGGCGCGATGCGCCGCACCGATGAACGAAACTCGCTCGTCGAGTCTGACAGCTGCGACCAGTTGTAATCGACTTCCAGCAGCCGCAAGGCGATGAGAACCACGAGCAGGCTCAGGAATCCGCGTCGGACCAGGCGGTGGTGCGTGTCGAGGTCGCCGCAGGCGAAAAGCATGAAGACCACGCCAAGCGGCACGCGTTGATCGGTCATATAGGTGTCAAACATAACGCGCGGCAGCGCGAAATAAACGACACCTCCCACGACAAGAAGAACCGTGGCCAGCGGATGAAATTGCAAAACGCGGTGGCGTACGGCCCATACGCCGCCCGCCGTCAGGATTGCGATCAATGCGAAGGCCACGATGTCGGAATAAGTCGCAAAGACATAAATCAATCCGTCGAGCTTGCCACGCTGCTCCCAGGAGGTCGCGGCGACAAGGTGCATTGTGGGACTTTCGTAGAGCAGCGGCGCCACGACAAGAAACGGCAGGCCGCTCACAACAAACTCTGCAATTCTGGGCGGCCAGGGCGTGGACTTTTGCTGCCATAGCCGCAGAATTTCGCCGGAGAGCAGACCGATGGCGTAGATACCGAGCGCCGACAGATGGCAGAAAAACAAGATGACGACAGACGCGGTGGACAGCGCGAAACGTATCGGCCAGGCACGCTCTCTGGTGCTGACCCAGGCAGCAAGCGTCCATAAAGCGACGCCGATCCCGAATATGTAATTCGTCAGGCCGACAAGAAAAATGTAATTGTAGAGTAGCGGGATTGCCAGCAGTGGCAGCACGGAAAATCTGCCGACCAGCGCCCGATTGAGCACCACCACGCCCGATATGATGAGCGTGAACATTGCTACAAGAAAAATCTGTCCAGCGAGGTAAACGCTAACAAGCCGGGCGAGCGACGGCACGATGGCGTCCATCGCCAGATTGGGGATCACCTGCCAATTCAGCTGGTAAAACATCGCCAGCTTCTGATTGCGGGACAGGTCCGCGATCACGTGCATCCGCGCCAGATGATTCACGTAGTCGGACAGAGGCGGCAGGGGATGCGTCCAGATCGGTATCGATATGAGCAATGTGAGCGCCACCGACAGCGCCAGAATTTGCGGAACTGAAAAATCCCTCCGGCCCGACCGTAGGGCCTTGCCTTTCAAAACAGATGGCGGAGATTTTCGGAGCATGCGCGACGCGCACTTTATAGGAGCAATCCGTGAGCGCGAGAAGCCGTGAAATATCAGTGATTTCACTTGGCCGAAAAAATTTCAGCGCAAGAAGTTTGGTTATGTCCGCTTTGCCCCCAAAAACGGACATGTGCGGTGCGCTAGACCACGTCCGCTAAGGGGCAAAAGCGGACATCGGTCAGCCCTAGGCGCGTCGCGCCCGATGCTCCCACTAGAAATTGGCGGGAGCGGCGACAATGGGCCCTACCGGGCTATCCTTTGGCTTCTCATTGCTACAAATGATGTAGCCATTGGAATCACTTTTGTATGCCGCGGTTGACAGGTGAAAGTATTTCTCCGCGGCGTCTACGGCATTATCGAGGAGCGTATTGGAGACATATCCTCCGCAGAATATTGCGAGTGTGAGGAGGAAGGATTTTATGCTCATGGATTTCCCCGCTCGGAATGACCCTCCGGCATTTCCACCGAACTCTAACTGATTCGTGAATGCTGCCTGAATGGCCCGCTGGTTGCCTGTATGCTCCAAGATAAAAATCTGCGGTTAAGCCGAAGTCCTGCGCGTCGCGTCGCGGGACGGATCGCTTGGGTACCGCGGTACGTACAATGCAAAACGCCATGCCCGCTTTACCCCCGAAAGCAGACATGTGCGGCCCAACTAGGGATGTCTGCTTTGGGCCAATAGCGGACTACGACTGGGATCACCCGTTAAAGAGCGGGCCGCGCTCCGGCGCGAACCGCTTCGGCGCGGCCCCTTCCTGCCCAGCGGCTAGCCACAAAGCGCCGGCAGAACAGATTGACTCAGAATTTGAATCGAAGTGCCGGATTGCCAGCTAAAGGGAACGGCTGTGGCGGGCCGGCCCGTCTTATTTTTCGCCGACAAGTTTTTGTTAGTTCTTGCCATCACTTTTGCTCAAACAAAAACCCGGCGAGAAAGACCGCCCTCGCGGTGACCTCTCCGATCCAAACAGATGTTACTATTCCTATCATCGTGGAAACGAGCGCATATCCGATAATAGAAATCCAACTCACAGTGAGCCCCAATCCAACAGCTACAATTGCGGGTGCCCAAATTCGACGAACGAAGGTGGTGACGACAGGTGCGATCGCTGTTTGAGTTTGCATGGTTGTTACTCGATTGAACACTCTAAAACAGCCCCGCCTGATTTGAAGTCAGGCGGGGCCGCCAAACAACACAAGGCGCTCGGGGTGTGGCGTGACCCAGCGTTCTTGCGTTGAAAAAAATGAGTTTGAACAGCGGCAGTGTCTGCTTAGATCTCCCGTGAAGCACGGGCGGGAGCGCTGTACTTACTGTTACTACCGAGGCCCGAAGCCGTTTCGGTGATGAAACAGGCTACCCCTCGGGAAAGGTGGTGGCTGATCCATACAGACCACTTTTCGTCCTTATTACCCATCCGAATGTACGCATTCCGCGATTGGGCGACAGTGAACCTGCCGAAGTGATAGCTTCCATAATCAGGCTGACCGGATCATCGCAATGTCCGCTTTGGGTCATTAGCAGACATATGCAGTGCAAAAGGGCATGTCCGCTTTGCCCCCAATAACGACCTAAATAGCGGACATCGTGAGCGACACGGCTCAACAAAAAACCCTCGAGCGTTTTCGCCCGAGGGTTTCCCGGCCACATACTAATTTTGGTTAGACGGCTTGCCTCCGCTTTCTACGCCGAGCGAGCAAACCAATCACGCCCAGCCCGCCAGCAAAGAGCGGGAGAGCGGCAGGAATGGGAGTCGTCGAGTCGCCGGAAAGGCCGTTGTACACATTGCCAACGTCGTAGTGAAAGGTTCCGTCAGCGTTCTCCGGAATGGAGAAAGAAAGGTTCAAACCTGTGAGGATACCACCGACATCCGCCAGCAAGCCCGCGTTGTCAAAGGAATAGAAGATCATACGGTCGGCATTCGTGCCGCCGTCCAACACGCCATTTGCGTTCGTAAATGATATAGCGTCACTTGGCCTGCCGTCGGGATCGTTAATGCCAACGGTACCTGAGATCACCAGGCTTGGTAGAATGTAAGCAAGGACGTTGCCACCATAGGCGCCCGTTGGATCGGCTCCGTACACAAAAGTACCAGCACCACAACCGGTGCAGTTCCCGTTCTCGTCAAACGTTAGCGTGAAAGCCCAGGATGGCGCAGCTATGAACGCAAGCGCCAAGGACACACAAGCAACGCGTAAGAAACTGTACATGAGATCACACCCCCACAATTCGAGGCCGCGACCACGCAGACACTTGTGCATGGTAGCTGGCCACGCGCGCCACGGGATAACGGTAACCTTGTAGCGCCTTCGCCCAACATAAATTCGGTATAAAATTGCAATCGATGGCCTATAGCTTGTTTGATTGCGCCACCGGGCCTGGGGCGAGACGGACCCCGGTGATAACCCATCATGCTACGGCTTCCATACCCTCCGCCACGCTGCTCCAATACTTGAAATGGTCCCCCAAACGTCTACAGACGGTTATGGCCACTCCTCCGTACGGATGACGTTCGATCTATACGGGCATCTGTTCGATGGCATCGAGACCGCGCCGACATGGCGACGATCGGCGGCGATTCGGGCCGCGTGATCCTTAGTGCGACACAGGCGCGACATGGCGAAAAAAATCCAAAAGAAATCAAACGCCCCAGGCGGTTTTGTAAACCGTTGGTGAGGAGTTCAAATCTCTCACCCGGCACCGGCACGCTTCACTTGGGTTCGCCCTTTGGCGTCGGGCAATGCCCGCGTCCGGGCTCCGACCTCCCCCGCCCGCTTTCACAATATCGAACAGACCGGGCCGGGCCTTGCCGGCGCAACACCCGACCATCGGGACGGGCTCACCCGGAGCTGGCAGGACGCGCGAGAAGCCCCGTGAAATCGCCAAAATATCCACAAAGTCCCGCTTCAAGTCTCGTGCTTTGGGACCTTGTTCACGCCTTAAGGATTATGGCACACTACGGCGTTTGCAATACCTCGGAGATCTAGCAATGCCTCAGGGCACCGTTAAGTGGTTCAATCCGACGAAGGGCTATGGCTTCATCCAGCCTCAAGAAGGCGGGAAGGATGTGTTCGTGCACATCTCGGCTGTTGAACGCGCCGGACTTAGCACGCTGAACGAAGGACAGACCGTTCAGTTCGAGCTCGTCGAGAACCGCGGAAAGACGTCCGCGGAGAACCTCAAGGTCAAGTGACCTTTTCTCCGAGCTGACTAAAGAGTCGTTTGTCTAAAGATGTGCCGCCGAGCTGACCGCCCGGCGCGGGTTGCGCGTGTTTTATCGCGTCAGCCGTTCCAGTTCCGGGAACGGCTGGAACACGGCGTCTTTGCACAACTCGCGCTCGCGCAACTCTCTCGGGGTATCGAAAAAGCGCTCGAGCTTGCCCGAAACGAATGTCGCCGCGCCCTCCTTCGATCCCACGTACTTCCCGTCGGAATTGCGCGCATTGAAGCGCACGCAGCTTACGTAGCGGTCGCCTGGCCCAATATATTTGAGCTGGGGCTGCGAGACCGTCGCCGCGCGCACCTGTGTCGGGTCGTTGATAGGTTCGCAGGAATGCCAGCAAATCCTGCCGGTAGTTCTGCGGATAGATATTTTCGGCATCCCAGCGCGCCTTTAACTCGGCCGAGGTCGGCCCGATCTCGGTGGTGCAACCTCCGAGCGCCGCAGCGGCAAGGCCCCCGGCCAGCAGCGCCGCCATTCGTATTCGCATTCTCGCTACCGCCCTCTTCGCCCGCCCGCAGCGGCGATCATAACGACTTGCTCAGGCCGGGCTAGGGACGCTTGTGCACCGGAGCGGTGTTAAACTCCCCGCCACGATGTGGAGACGACCGCAATGACCACTCTCGACCGCCGCACATTCCTGGCCGGCTCGGCGCTGCTCGCCGGCGCAGCGCTGACGCCGCCCGCGGCGGCGCGCGCACCGTCAGCTACGGCGCAAGGCTCCGGCGTCTATCGCTACAATCTCGGCCGCTATCAGCTCACCGCGCTTTACGACGGCGTCTGGTATGTGCCGATCGACGAGAAATTCGTCCGCAACGCGAGCAGCTCCGCGGTCAACGACGCGCTCGCCGCCGCGTTCCTGCCGCCGAAGATTTTGCCCATCTCGTTCACGGCATTGCTGGTGAACACCGGCGCAAAGCTGGTGCTGATCGATACCGGGACTGCAGGCCAGATCGCCGACACCGCGGGCAGCCTGCTCGACAACTTCAAGGCAGCCGGCATCGACCCAAAGGCAGTCGATACGATTTTAATCTCGCATTTCCATCCGGATCATATCGACGGCATCAAAACCAAAGACGGCGCAAAGATTTTTCCGAACGCCGAGGTCGTCGTGCCGGAACCGGAATGGGATTTCTGGATGAACGATGCGAACATGTCGAAAGCGGAAGGCGCGGTAAAGCGCTATTTCCTGAACGCGCGGCGTATTTTCAAGGACATCGCCAAGGACGTACAACGCTTCAAACCGGGCAACGAGGTTGCATCCGGTATCGTCTCCATGGCGGCCTACGGCCATACGCCGGGCCATACGGCATTTGCCATCCATTCCGGCAACCAATCCATGCTGGCGATGAGCGACACCGTACGAAACCCCTATTTGTTTGCGCGCCATCCTGAATGGCAGCCGGCCTTCGACATGGATGGGCCGCAGGCCGTCGAAACGCGACGCCGGATGCTTGATCGCGTTTCAGCCGACCGCATGCTTGTCGAGGCGTACCACTTCCCCTTCCCCGCGTGCGGGCACATTGCAAAGACGGCAAGCGGCTACGAGTTCGTCCCGGCCGAATGGAAACCGCTGTGACGGCAAAGAAAAGGCCGCCGTGACGGACGGCCTTGTTTCGATATCCAGTGGTTTGACTAGCGCGCGAACAGCTCGAGCCCGCCGATGCCAACAGCGGCGTTGAGACCGCGTTGCGTGCCGACCGAGACCGGCTGCAACGCGATCGAGCGCTGCAAACCGCCAATCAGCACATTGGCGCCGAGGCCGCCACCGATCGTCGCTTCACCGGTGGCGCCGCCGTAGTTCCCAGCGAGTGCGCCACGGCCACCTTCGGCTGGTGCGTAGACGGCCCACGCAATCGTTCCACCCTCGGTGAACCCGACGTCGAGCCCGATACGCGTGATGCGGCCCGAATAGGACTCTTGCCAGCCCTGCACGGAGCGGAAGTCGCAGTTCACTTGCTTCTGCGAGCCGAGAACAAGACCCACGCCGGGCGCAACGGAGCATGTGAGCATGCCCGCACGCACGCGCGCGTCGGCCGACGTGGTCGCAAGGGCGACAAGCGCAAGGCCTGCAAATGCCACCAGTGTTTTTTTGATCATCTTGAATCTCCTGCCAAAACGGCACGGGCCCCCGAAGGGTCAACCTCAGGCCAATTCCAGATATGCCCGTGAAGACTATCCGCCGCTGTGACGGAGATCACTCATTTAATTCGGCACCGGCCTGCCGTCCGCCTAGAAGGTTGCACCGGCCTGAAGCAGGAACGTTCTGCCCGCCAGAGGAAATGCGCTGAACAACCCGATCGTCGGCGGCACACCGGACGGAGCGAACACTCCGGCGGCGATCCCGCCGCTCGCGATGGCGTAGTCGTAATAATGCTTGTCGAAGACATTGAGCGCGGCAGCAGACCAGAAGAACCGGTCATACTTGCCGCTCAGTTTGACATCGGCAGTCGCCTGCCCGGGGATAAGCGGCTGAACGTTGGCCTGGTCGTTATCCATCCGCCGGGGTCCATACAGCCGACTCGTCACATCGAGCGTGAGCCACTTCGGCACGATTTCCCAGGTCACTCCCGCATAGCCCGACCACCGGGACACCAGCGGGACTTCGTTGCCGGCAAACGCACCCTCGCGGAATGTTGCATCTATGTAAGTCACCCCGCCGCGCAGGCGCGCCGAATTGTTGATCTGGTAGAACGCGGCTGTCTCCCAACCGACACGTTGCGTCGGATCGAGGTTGGTATCGACGCCAATCGCCGGCAAAAAATGGATCTCGTTCTTCAGCCGCATCAGATAGACGCTGGACTGGAGGTGGAATTGTCCGACATCGACGCGGACCCCGCCCTCGACGTCCCACGACGTCTGCGTCTGCAGATCGAATGTCGGAACGACGAATATGAGCGGACCGCCGGCACCAACCCGTTCGTCGGCATTGGCCAAACGAAATGCGCGCGCGGCGCGGGCAAAGACCGCAAACGTATTGCTGAAACGGTGCTCAAGCCCCAGATGCGCCGCCCATTGCCACTCGCTCTGGTCGAACGGGGGGATTTCAGGATTGTTGCCGAGCCCAGCAAGGGGATCGTTGACGGCACTATACGTGTCATGCGCATCGACCGAGTTTTTCTGGATGCGCCCACCGATCGAAATGTCGGTGTCCGGCCGAATTGCTGTCGTGTTCATGGCATAGAAGCCGAGCGTTCTTTGCTGGATGTCATATTTGTGGACCGGCACTAGGCCTGGACCAGTCGGGCGGTCTGAATTGTATTGCGTGTTGTAGAAGTCGATGCCTGTCAGCAACCGGTTCGGCAGACCGAACAGCTGATGTGACACGTCGAGCCGCGGCGTCACCGACGATGTCGTCATCGCGGTGTTGACATAGTTCATCGATGTCGCGCTAGCTACGGTGTACCCAAACGGGGGCGCGCTATCGAAGTAGTTGAAGAATTGCGCCTGCTGGAATTTGCGCCGTACGCTGCCGTCGACGATCAGCTCGACGCTCGGGCTAACGGTTGCATTGAATCCGGTCGCAAAATTGATCGCCTGCTTCTTGCCCCAATCGAGTGGGGTATTCGATTGCCACGGCGTTTCGAGCGTGAACGGAAGGGCGCTCGGCAAGTTGAGAAGTCCCGCCGGCAAACCCTGAAACTGGCGATCCCCAGCCACAGTAAAATATGCGCCCAGGTTGGGCGTGTAGTAGCTCAGCGTCGCGTTGATATTACGTTGTCGCAACGCGCTGTTGACGCGATAGCCCTCGGAGCTGATGGCGTTTCCAAACGCCCCAACCGACCATGGCCCGCTCGTCGCGGCCGCCGATGCACGCCCCTCCCAATATTGAAAAGAGCCGCCGAATGCTTCCACGCGATTGGTGGCGCCCGGTGATGACCCTTTTTTCAGGACGATATTGATGACGCCGCCGATGGCGCCGTCGCCGTAAAGAACCGTGCCGCTGTTGCCGCGGGTGATCTCGATCCGCTCGATGCTGTTGAGCGGGATTGCCGAAAAATCGAATCCCTGGAGATCAAAATCCTGAAAGCGCCGGCCATTGACGAGCATCAGCACGTTCGATTGTGCAAAAGCACCGAATCCGCGCAGGTCGACGGCGTCGCGCGAGCCGTTCGTCGAGCTGAGCAGATGTTGAACCTGTACGCCGACCTGTTGCGACAGGATGTCCGGCAGGTTCTGCGCCGGCGAGCTTTCGATGTCCTGCGACGTGATGATACTGGTCGACGTGCCGACCATTCCGCTGTTGAGACGCGTCCAGTTGACGTCGATCGGCGGCAGGGCGATCTGTCCCTGCGAGCCCGAAATAGATGCAGTGAGCGCCAACGCGGCGCCGAAAAGTTT
>Ga0173478_10000122_pt1 | contig 11848 bp, 6 predicted proteins | sample NitcycUS014104B1_FD_122623 | JGI IMG/M metagenome (GOLD analysis project Ga0173478, IMG submission 122623) | Soil microbial communities from Arlington Agricultural Research Station in Wisconsin, USA - Nitrogen cycling UWRJ-S014-104B-1 (version... | ecosystem: Environmental > Terrestrial > Soil >... | reverse complement strand
TCGCCGCCGGCACGCTGCCGGAAGGGCGTGAAGTCGGCGACCTGCTGATGCACTACGACGCCGCCACGCAGCAGTTCGTGCCCGATGCGAATGCCGCCTTCATCTTCGTCACGCGCGAAGGCAGCCTGGGCCTGATCGAAACCACCGATCGCATCACGCAGACGGCCCATCGCATGAAGTGCACGCGGTCTTCGAGCGTGATGTGGCGGGCCTCCGCGAAGCGTATGTACGACTCGTGCACGAGCGATCCGGTGTCGAGCAGCGTCGGCCGGCGGCCCGCGCGCAGCCGCGAGCGGGCGAGCCGCCGCAGGTCGGCGTAGGTCGCCGCATACAAGGCGTCCACCGCCTCGCCATCTCCCTGTTGGGCTCGGCGGATCAGCTGAGTCAGAGGTGCGGCTATGTTCATGGCGTCCACGGGATTCAACGCCGCCGCGCCGTCCGGCGAACGTGGGTGCGGGAACCGCCCAGCGCCGAACGCGGCCAGAGGACCACGGATCATCCTCCGGTTGGGTTATCCACTTTCGACGGGTGTTCGGCTAAGCTGCCGCGGGTGAAATTGTGCGGGGCGGCGGTCGATCGCCGCGGACGGAATTCTGTCAGGAGCGATGAGATGAGACGAGGCCTGTTGTTGTCACTGATTCTGCTGATGCTGATTGGGCTCCCCGGTTCGGGACTCGCTCAACTCAACGACGACTACAAGGAGCTCCAGGGCATCATCGACATCCATGCGCACGTGGGTCCCGCCACGGAACTGTCGATTTCCCGCACGCTCGATGCGATCGAGGCTGCACAGCTCGCCCAGCGGCACGGCATGCGCGCGATCAATCTGAAGCAGCACTACCTCGAGACCGCGTCCTGGGCCTACCTCGTGTCGCGCGTGGTGCCGGGCATCAAGGTCTTTGGCGGCATCGCGCTGAACCGGTCGGTCGGGGGCCTCAACGTCAACGCCATCGAGCAGGTGGCCACCTTCAAGGGCGGATTCGGTCGCGTGGTCTACATGCCGACCTTCGAGTCCGAGTTCTACAACCCGAACTCGCCGATCGGCGTCCCGGTGTCGAAGAACGGTCAGCTGCTGCCGGCGGTGTTCGACGTGCTGAAAGTCGTGGCGAAATACGACATGGCCCTCTCGACCGGCCACTCCAGCCCGGCGGAATCCCTGATGATCATCAAGGCGGCGAAGGACGCCGGCGTCACGCGGATCTTCGTGCAGCACCCGGCGCTGAATCGCATCAACATGTCGGTCGAGATGCAGAAAGAAGCCGTGAAGATGGGCGCCTTGCTCGAGTACGTCCTGGGTGAGGCTCTCGGCAACGTGAAGGACTTCGAGCACTGGACCGGGCTGATCAAAGCCGTGGGGCCTGAGAACGTCGTCATCGGCACCGACCTTGGCCAGTGGGGCCGATCGACACCGACGGACGGGTACAAAGTCGTCATCCCGCGGATGCTGAAGGCAGGTTTCACGCAGGCCCAGCTCGACATGATGATGAAGACCAACCCCGCGCGGCTTCTTGGCCTCGAGAAGTGGTAGCACCAAGGCACGGCGCGAGGGCTCACAACTGATCTGTTGAGCCCGTTCGATCGGGGTTTGCACCTTGGTCCATGGACGCTTTTTCCGGCCAGGAAGGCCGCGGAAGCTCGTCCGGAGGCGACCATGGTCTGGACAACGACCGGCAGGACCGCGCGGCTGGCGCCGGCGCTCACCGCACGATTCGAGGCGTGGACTGCCCTCGACTGGGCGATCGCGATCTATGCGACCTATGTGGCCCTCGTGGCCGTCCTGTTCCGGGAGACCGTGGCGCAGTGGCCCTTCCTGCTCATGGGGCACACCGCGCTGGTCCTGGGGCTCTTGTTCATGCCCCCTCGCGGCGCGGCGTGGGAGCACCCTCGCGCGGACGAGCCTGCCTGGCGTGCGTGGCTGCGGCGCGCGGCGCGGTTCCTCAGGTACACCTATCCCGCGCTGCTCCTGACGCCGTTCTTCGAGGAGGTGGCGCTCACCATCAACGCGGCGTCTCCGGGCTCCCCGTACTGGTTCGAGTCGTATCTGTTCGCGGCCGACCGTGCGCTGTTCGGCGGCACGCCAGCGGTCATGCTCTCGCAGGCCGGCGTCCCCGTGCTCGACGAGCTGATGCACGCCTTCTACTTTGGCTACTACCCGCTGATCACCATCGGCATCGTGATCGCGTGGCGCGGGTGGGACAGGCGCGGAACCCCGGGTCCCGGCTTCCACACGGCCATGACCTGCATGATGCTCGGGTTCTTCCTGTCGTACATCTGGTATCCGTTCCTGCCGGCGCGCGGCCCGTGGGAACATGCCGAGATCATGACCGGTCTGCGGCCATTCGGGGGCTGGGTGTTCACGCGTGCGATCGAGGTGATCATCGCCGGTGCGGCCGTCTCGGGCGGGTGTTTCCCGAGCGCGCACGTGTCCGGCACCTGGGCTCTGACGTTTGGACTCGCGATCTCGCGCCCGAAGACCGCGCTCTGGTTCGCCCCGTTCGCGCTCGGCCTGAGCGTGGCCTGTGTCTACACCCGGTACCACCACGCGATCGATGTCTTCGCCGGCCTGACGGTGGCGGCGGTGGCCGCGGCGGCGGGCTATTGGTTGACCCGTGGGATGCGGTCGGAACGGACGTCGCCTCTGCGGGCCGCGGCCGCGCAGATCGTCTGAGCCCCCACGATGCGCCGATGGCGCCATGGGCGCCGCCAGTCACGATTCGACGATCTGGTCCTTCATCTGTTCGATGATGCGCATGAACTCGGCCTTCTCGCGTGGAGCGACCCGATGCCGGTCCAGCGCCGCTGAAAAGAGGTTCACGGCAATTCTCCAGTCCGATTCGTTGATGCCCATCCCCTGGTGGGCGGCTTTCATGTCGCGCCCTTTGTAGCCGCAGGGCCCGCCCGCCAGCTCGCACAACAGATCGACCACCCGTGCTCGCAGGTTGGCCTGGATGGGCCCGCCGAAGAAGCGGCCGAGTTGCGGGTCTGCCAGCGCCGCCGCCACGAAGTCGTCGGTAACGCCTTCCACGACCCGCTGGCCCCCAAGTCTCACGTACAGACTGCTCTGCGCCAGGCGCTCGCCGACTCGAACCACGTAGACGTCGAATTCCACCCGCAGCGCCGCCATGTCTACCCGGCCCACGCCCACGCACTGAGCGCGGTTGAGCCATTCGAGCTGCGGGTCGGCGGTCGCGTACGTCGGGGTCACGACCACGGGCGGCAGCGTCGCCCAGTCGTCGCGCAGCGCCCGGGTATAGCCGTCAGGACCCAAATCGAAAATTCCGCTGTACGAACCGAACACTCGCGCGCCGGCCTTCGTCTCGAAGCACGCCTGGACGTTCACGATCGCGACGCCGTCGCGCCGGATGCGCATCCAGTCGGCGGCGCCGGGCAGCACGACGGCGTCGAAACCGGCGCCGACGAACGTGCCCTGGGTGACGTGCCAGTTGATTCGGAGCCCGTCCGGCGTCACGCCCACGACCTCTTTCCGGAGGAAGGCGGTCAACGAGCCGAGGAACGTCGTACCCCACGCATACCGGGGCTGAGGGCCCGCGTCGGCGGCCGTGCCGGAGCGAATCGGGTGTGCCCGCGGCACGCTCGCCGTGGAAGACGGCGCGGGCTCCGGAACCAGGCGGAGCAGTGGTAACGGTCCGGCAGCCGCTCTCGTCGAGAGGCCCGATCGGTCGGCGAGGCCGGTGACGAGTCCGCGGACGTGCGGGAAATAGGCCAGCACCTTTGGCGTGAAGCCCCACGTCTGCAGCATCCGCCCTTCCTCGGAGCTCGAGTCGACGACGACGGACCCGGACGGAATCGACTGGAGCTGCGGCTTCAGATCACTTCGCCACTGCCAGTCGACCACCAGTCCGCGGCCGATCCGCGCCGCCGCGGGATACGAGAGTTCCGTCCCGTCGGGCACGGTTCGCAGTGGGACGCCGGCCGTCGCCGCCGCTGCCGCGATGTCGGGCATCAACGCCGCGGGGTCGCCCGCCAGCGTGAGATCGGCCCGCAGTACTCCACGGTTCCACTGATCGGCAATCGCGATCCGGAGGCGGGAGCCGTCTCTGGTCATGTCGATCGTGCCGGGCCGCTTGTCGGTGCCCATTCGCTCGCGCCCGACGTCGATGGCCACCTGCGTGGAGTCGAGGAGCCGCACCAGAAACAGTCGAGCCCGGTTCTCGTACAGCGCGCGCGCCTCGTCGAACGCTCCGTCGAACATTACCAGCGCGCTCGAAGCGCCATTGGGATGTGCGGCGAGGTACGTCCGCTGTGCGGCCACACCCTCGGGCACGGCGGCCACGACGATGAACATGGCGTTGTAGGCGCCGATGGTCGTCTCGGTGAACCGGCTCGCCCAGATCTGGGCGGCCGCGGTCTGCCGTCCGTCGCCGTGCCTCAAGGTGATGGCCCTGTAGCCGCTGCCCGCCAGCGCCTCGTTCACCGCGGCGACGTTGGTGCACTCGCCGTAGAGGTGAGCCATCTCGCCGCCGTAGTACTGCAGTTCGGCCGGGAGGACGACGCCGCTGGCCGTCGTGTAGGTCCGGCCCGAGATTGCGTATTTGCCGAACAGCGGTCCGGACCGGTGAGGTGAGGCGAAAGTGAAGGCGCGCACGGGCGTGCAGGGCCGCAAACGTATCATGGCCTCCAGGTGCCTCGAAAGGCGGCAGGACGAGTTCAACCAACACGAAGCGGGCGTTTTGGAGTACAAGGCCCGAATCGGGTCTGGAGTCCGAATCCACCGCCGCGCGGCACGGCCGGCGAGCCGAGAGTGACAGGATGACAGCGTTCCCCGAATGGCTGGAACAGATTGGCCTGGCTCACTGCCGCGAGACGTTGCAGGCCAACGGTATCGACTTCGACAGCGCCTCGTACCTCACCCGGGAAGACCTCCGGCGGCTCGGGCTGAACCTGGGCGACAGCCTCAAGCTCCTGAACGCCGTCGCCGGACGTGCCCGGCCCGCCCGCGCGTTCGTCGGCGAATTGCGCCTGCTCACGGTGATGTTCTGCGACTGGGTGGGATACACCGCGCTGTCCCAGCATCTCGTCCGGCAGGGGAAGCATGAGGAGCTGGTCGGCCTGAGGCAGACCTTCGTGAACACCTGCACCGACGCGGTGGCGCGATTCGGCGGCAGCGTCGTTCAGGTGTCGGGCGACGGCGTGATGATCTATTTCGGGCTGCCTGCGGCTGGAGATGACGCCGAGCGCGGCATCCGTGGCGCCCTCGCGACGCTGGACGCGCTCAAGGCGGTGCGCGCCGCAGAACCGATCAACGTCCGCATCGGCATCGCGACCGGCCCGGTGGTCGTGGGCGTGCCGTCGGGCCCCGGCGGCGTGGACGAAGGGCTCGCGGTGGGTGAGACGCCGAATCTCGCGCAGCGATTCCAGAGCGTCGCCGGCGTCAACGAGATCGTCATCGCGCACGAGACGAGGCGCCTCGTCGGCGACACCTTCGAGCTGACGGATCTCGGCGAGCTGCCGCTCAAGAACATCGATGGCGTGCGCCAGGCGTGGCGGGTGGACGGCGTGCGGCGGGACGACGGGCGATTCCGCGCCGCTCATGGCCGCGCCCCGCTCCCGCCCCTGGTGGGCACCAGGCGCAGGGAAGACCTGGCGCTGCTCCTGCGCGACTGGGCGCTGGCCCGCGGCGGTTCCGGACGCGCGGTGTTCATCCGCGGCGACGCGGGGATCGGCAAGTCGCGGCTGGCCGAGGAGCTGCTCGAGCGCATCGCGGCGGAGCCGCACGCTGTCCTGCGGTACCAGTGCTCGCCGTTCCACGTCAACGCGGCGCTCTATCCGGTGATCGCGCATCTGGAACTCGCCGCCGGCTTCGCCCGTGACGACACGCCGGAGCAGAAGCTGCAGAAGCTCGAACACATTCTGGTGAACACGGACGCGGCGGCCGCGCCGCTGCTCGCGTCGCTGCTGTCGCTGCCGACGGATCGGTACGCGCCGCTCGGTCTCTCGGCGCAGCAGCAGAAGGAACGGACGATCGAGGTTCTGCTCGGGCAGGTCGAGGCGCTGTCGCGCATCAAGCCGCTGCTCATGGTCGTCGAGGACGTGCACTGGAACGATCCCACGAGCCTGGAGTTGCTGGATCTGCTGGTCGCGCGCCTGCCGGCACTCGCCATCCTGCTCGTGATCACCCACCGGTCCGATTGGCAGCAGTCGTATGCGCCGCGCTGGGTGGACGCCGCCCACGTCACGGCGATGACGCTGGAAGGACTGCCGGACCACGAGGTCGGGGAGCTGGCCGGCCTCATCGCCCGGGGGAAGCGGCTGCCCGACGAAGTCGTGCAGCAGCTGGTGATGCGGGCCGACGGCGTGCCGCTCTATATCGAGGAACTGACCCGGCTGCATCTCGAGTCCGGTCTCCTGCTCGAAGAGGCCGATCGCTACACGCTGGTCGAGCCGCTGCCCGAGCCGGGCATTCCCACCAAGCTGAACGAGTTCCTCATCGAGCGGCTCGATCGTTACAAGACGGCGAAGGAGCTGGCGCAGATTGGCGCGTGCATCGGCCGGACGTTTTCCTACGAGCTGCTGGCAGAGGTGTCGGGGCGAAAGGGCCGAGAGCTCGACGAGGAGCTGGCGCAGCTGACGCGGACCGGCCTGGTGTCCCGGAATCAGGCGCCACCGGACGCGGTCTACACGTTCAAGCACGCGCTGGTGAGGGACGCCGCCTACGACTCGCTTCTCGACAGCCAGCGCGAAGAGGTGCACGCGAGGATCGCGAACGCGCTCGAGCGCCAGTTTCCGCAGACGGTCGCGTGGTCGCCCGAGCTCCTCGCCCATCATCGGACCGAAGCGGGCCAGCTCGTGGAGGCGGTGCCGCTCTGGCGCCGTGCCGGTGAATCGGCGCTGGCCAGGGTCGCGCTCCAGGAAGCGGTCAACTACCTGGAAAAAGGCCTCTCGATCGTCGAGCGCCTGGCGCCGTCCGCCGATCGGGACATCCTCGAGCTGTCGCTGCGCGAGCCTCTGCACTCGGCCCGTCTTCGCTGGCGCGGCTGGGCGACGGCGGAAGTGGCGGCGAACGCGACCTCGATCCTGTGGCTGGCGCAACGGCAGTTCCAGTCGCAGAGCCTCCTGGTCGGGCTCTGGGGCATGTGGGTCAACACGATCACCCGGGGTCGCATTGCGGAGTCGATTCCGTGGGCCCGGCGTCTGCTCGTGGAAGGCGGGGACGGCGCGAATCTCGATATGCAGATCCTCGGTCACCGGGCGCTGCTGTCCTCGCATTTCTACTTCGGTGAGCTGAAGGAGTCCCTCGAGCAGCGCGACCACATCCTGGCGCTGTACGACCTGCGACACGCCGCCCGCTGGATGGAGCTCACCGGGAACGATGCGAAGACGGCGGTGGGGATCTTTGCGTCGCAATCGTTGTGGATGCTGGGATATCCCGACCAGGCGGCGCGGCTGCGCGACCAGAAGGACGCGGAGGCGCGCCGTCTCGGGCATCCGTTCGACATCGGCTGGGCGCTGACGTGGGGGGGCTACGTCTTCGACTACCTGCACGAGCCCGACGGTCTGCTGGCCGGCATCGCCGAAGCCGATCGACTGGCGCGCGAGCAGAGCATCCCGCTGCTCTTCAAGGTGCTCGTGCCGATGGTCGAGGGGCTGGGCTTTTTGCGCCGGGGCGAGCTGCCGCGGGCCATCACCGCGCTGAGAGCCGGCATCGACGGATGGAAGGCGCGTGACGGCCACCTGAATCTGCCGTACCTGAAAGCGGCGCTCGCCGATGCGCTGGCGCAGACCGGCGACCTCGACGGCGGGCTGCAACTGCTGGACGAATGCCTGGAGCAGATCGCGCGCCCCGGATGGCACGAGCGCGTGTGGCTGCCCGAGACGCTGCGCCTCAAGGGCTGGATGCTGATGCGTCAGGGCAAGCGCACGGAGGCCGAGTCGCAGCTGCGCGCGTCACTGGAGTGGGCGCGGCGACAGCATGCGCGGTCGTGGGAGCTGCGCAGCGCCACGACGCTGGCCGGTCTCTTGAGCGACGCCGGCCGTCGTGAGGCCGCGCGCGACGTGCTCGCCCCGGTGTACGGCTGGTTCACCGAAGGGCTCGAAACTCACGACCTCGTGGCGGCCCGGACGCTGCTCGAGGATCTTCGCTGAACTCTCCGCTGTTCACACCACGTCGATGGTAATCAGGGCGCGCAGGTAATCCACCCCGGTGACGACCAGGAGGCCCGAGTAGCAGCCGGGGGCGGCATCGGCGGGGACGGTCGCCGCAATGACGATGTCGCGCGACTCGTTCGGCTCCAACTGGACGTCGGGCGGCGTGCACTCGAGCAGCGCTGCCGCGATCCGGCCGCCGCGGCTGCCGAGCAGATCCGTGGCCGCGGGCACGAGCCGCACCGCCCGGCCCTCGCTGTTGCGCAGCGCCATCGAGATCGTGGCTCGCTGCCCAGGACGCACTGTCGTGCGCGGCCGCACTTCTGACGGCGGATCCATCTCGCCCCCTCCGGACGCGGGCCGCGGCACGTGGAAGGCCGGGACACTCTGTCCCGCCGGCCACATGGCCGCGAGGTGGTCCACCAGTTCGTGCACCTGGCGCAGAACCGGATTGACCGCATCGGCCGGCTGGCGTGAACCGCCGGCCACGGATCGCGTGGCCGCGGCGAGGACTCCTCTCGCCATCTCCTCGTCGAGGATCGATGCCGCCTGCGAGACGATCGAGGCCGCCTGTGCGGTGATGGCTTCGGGCACGGCGCTCACCGCGGGGCCCGAGAGCGCCTCAGCGCCTTCGAACGGCATCAAGCGCCGCAGGAAGCCGCCGATGTCGCCGAGGCCTGCGTCCGATCGCGTCAGCCGGCTGACGAGCGCCGGCACGCCGGGTGGTTGCTGATAGCTCTCCACGTGTCCTCCTGCAGCCTAAGGCTACGAGTCCCTGCTCACCATGTAGGCGATCACCTCGCGCAGGAACGTCTTGTCGCTGGATTCGGGCGTGCCCGCGAACGCCTGCGTGAATTCGAAGAGCGTCGCACCGGCGAGCTGCCGGGCCACCTTTCGTGCGTGCTCGAAGCTTCCCCGCGAGCGCATCAGTCCGAGAATCCAGTGCGTATCCGCCAGGGAGCGCACCGCACGGGGCTGGCCGAGATAGGCGGTCATGCGCGCGTGTTCCCGCGGATCCAGCCGGCGCAGGAGGTGGATCAGCATCAGCGTGCGCTTGCCTTCGAGCAGGTCGCCGCCGATCTCCTTGCCGTAGCGCCGCTCGTCGCCGGTGAGGTTGAGCAGGTCGTCCTGAATCTGGAACGCGGTGCCGAGGAAGCAACCGAAGCGATTGAAGCGATCGAGGTCCACTCCGTCCCGCGTGGCGATGAGGGCGCCGATCCGGCACGGATGGATGAAGCTGTACCAGCAGGTCTTCTTGAGGACCATGCGCAGGTAGTCGTCGTCCGTCACGTCGCAGCGGTTGTCGCGGACCCAGCCCAGTTCCATGGCCTGGCCTTCGAGCGACTCCTGCATCATGTGGTCGAACTCGTCGTAGACACGCGCTGCCAGAGGCGTCCCCAGGCGCTCCAGGTTGTTGCGCAGCATGCGGACGCTGAGCGCGGTCAACATGTCGCCGGCGTTGACGGCGATCGGCACGCCATGCTCCGCGTGCATCGTCGGCAGGCCGCGGCGGAGGTCGCTCTCGTCCTCGACATCGTCGTGCACGAGAAACGCGTTGTGGAGCATCTCGATGGCGGTGGCCGAAGTGTGCGCGTCCTCGGGATCGCCGCCAAACGCCCGGCACGTTGCCAGGCAGAGCGCCGGCCGGATTCCCTTGCCCGAGCGCGACAGGTATGAGGCCAGCGGCTCGTACAGATGACGGCGGGGCTCCCGCTGCGGCACGGCGGACAGCAAGGCGGCGAGCGTCGTCTCGCGATACCTCGACAAGTCGGCCTGGAAGGTCTCGGCAATCATCGACGCGGTCCTACTTCGGAATCAGCGCGACGCGCCCCGACTGCGGATGCCGGTGAGGTGTCGCCGTGTGGCCTGCGCCCTGCGCTTCGGCGAGACGGACGGCCACCAGGCGCACGATCTGCTCGACGAGGCTCGTGGCCTGCCGCCGGATGTCGGGCAAGGCCCCTGCCTGCGATTCCCGGTCGGCGAGCGACCAGAACGCCTGGTGCGGCAGCGACATGCCCCCGGGACGCGACTTCGCGAGCGCATGCTCTTCGGTGCCGCTCTCGAGCGCATAGAGCATCTTGTCGGTCACCTCCGACAGCGACAGCCCGAAGCGCACCAGCGTGTCGTCCCACGGCAGGCCCTGCGAGTAGCGGATGTAGTCGAGCTCGCGCCACGGCGCGAAGATCTCGGGCTCGTGCAGCGGCCACACGCCGCATCGCGGGGCGCCGGAATGCTCGGCGTCGAGGATGCCGTTCACCGCGCGGCGCGCGGCCTCGTTGGCGGCCTCCATCGTGGCGAGATCGGTGAAGGTGCGCACGTAGTCGGACGCCAGGAACAGATTCGGGATTTTCGACACCGCTTCCGGCCGCAGCTTCCACGTGTCCACGAGGTTCACGAGCAGCGGTTCCTCGTTGGCGATGGTGCCGGCCTCGTGGCGCAGGCTCGGATCGAGGCTCCAGCTGTGGAGCAGCTCGTCCCTGAGTGTCGCCACGTCGCCATAATTCACACTCTTTTTTAGCTGTTCCCACACCTCGGTCTTGATTTCCTCCGGGGTGCAGTCCCGCGCCGCCTTGCCGAACAGGCCTGGTTCGCTCCACTCCGAGATGTCGACCGAGAGGATGCCTTTCACCGTGCCGTCGCCGTAGTCCGACAGGCTGAGCGGGTTCCAGAACTGGGCCTGGGAGATCGAGGTGAGCGCCCACGGCGTGTCGATCAGGATGTTGTGCCCGCGCGTGAAGGGCACGTCTTCCTTCAGGTAGATCTGGATGCCGTTCATCCACTCGGTGATGTCGTCGAGCGTGAAGAGCGAGCCGAGAGCCGGATCGGTTTTCACCATCTCCGGCGTGATGAGGTCGATCACGTCCTCGACTGGCAGCGCGAAGACGAAATAGTCGCCGTCGACGGTCGCGCGCGTACCGCCGCGCTCGACGGTGGCCGAGCGAATGCGCTGGCCGTCGAACGAGACCGCCACCGCCTTGGAGTCGTTGTGATAGACGACCCCTTGCGATTCGAGGTAGCGGCGCCACGGATCGATCCAGGCGTCGTTCGTCGGGCCGTTGAGCACGCGATCGGTGCTCGGCCCGGGCGTGATGATGTCGAACAGCAGCTGAACGAAGATGTCGCCGATCGTCTTGGTGCTCGCGGTGCGCGCCTTGGCCGCGACCAGCGAGCGGGTGATGCCGTGTCCGAGCAGCTTCTGGTAGGCAGGCGAGCGCTCTTCGGCGCCGATGAATTCCCACCAGCCGATCCTTTCGTAGTCTTCGTTGCGGCGCTCGCGGCACGACGTGACGATCTGCCAGACTTTCGACCCGAAGAACCGCAGGTCGTCGTGGCTCAGGTCGAGGTCGCCGCCGAGGAAGCGCCCGAGATCGTCGAGCATCACCCGCACGTCGGTGATCGTGCGCGGCGAACGGGCGATCAGGTCGATCGGATGGCGCCCGTAGCGGTTCAACTGGCAGCGCGTGGTGTCCACGAGGTTGTCGGCCACGGTGCGCGTCGGCCCGTACGGGATCCGCGACATCGTGTGGATGACGTGCCGGTAGAAGCGCGGGAAGAACCGGAACCCGTGCTCGCCCGGCAGGTCCTTGCGGCCGTCGGTGCCGGACTTCGGCACGGGGAAGCTCCGCGCCTTACCCCCGGGAATCGGCAGCAGTTCGTGGACCTCCACGCTGAAGCCGCGTTCGACCAGCTCGTGGGCCGCGCTCAGCCCTGCGATGCCGCCGCCGAGGATGATGACTTTCGGATT
>Ga0173478_10000116_pt1 | contig 12232 bp, 15 predicted proteins | sample NitcycUS014104B1_FD_122623 | JGI IMG/M metagenome (GOLD analysis project Ga0173478, IMG submission 122623) | Soil microbial communities from Arlington Agricultural Research Station in Wisconsin, USA - Nitrogen cycling UWRJ-S014-104B-1 (version... | ecosystem: Environmental > Terrestrial > Soil... | reverse complement strand
TGCTGACGATGTAGTAGATGAAATAAAATGGATAGCTAAAGAAAAATATGATCCAAATAAAGTTGATCTGTTATTGAATGAATTATACCCGGGCGAAAATCTTTCAGTGCCTGATCCCTGGTACGGGCCTGAACCCGGTTATCATCAAGTATACAAATTGATTGAAGCGGCATGTGATGCTATTATCCGCAAATATGAAGGTGCTCAAGCAAACAAATAATGTTTTTTAGTTTTTGACTTTTTACTTTTGAATTAATGAAACCTTCTCTTCCACAAGGCACACGTGATTTTGGGCCAGATGTAGTGCGTAAGCGACAATACATTCTTAATACCATAAAAAAAGTTTTTGAGCTTTACGGGTTTGAGCCCTTGGAAACGCCTGCCATGGAAAACCTTGAAACTCTAATGGGAAAATATGGAGATGAAGGTGATAAGTTGATTTTTAAAATCTTAAATAACGGGTTAGATAATCCAAACAAAGAGCAACAAACAAGAACAGAATTTGAAAATATATTAAAAGGAACAAGCACCAAAGCAATTACAGAACGTGCTTTAAAATATGACCTCACAATTCCGTTTGCACGGTATGTTGCCATGAATCATGGTCAGTTAAATTTCCCCTTCAAACGTTACCAGATTCAGCCGGTGTGGCGGGCAGACAGGCCTCAAAAAGGACGCTATCGCGAGTTCTATCAATGCGATGCCGACGTGGTGGGTAGCGATTCCTTAATTAATGAAGTGGAGTTCGTCAATATTTATAACCAGGTTTTCACGCAGCTGGGAATTAAGCATTATGAATTAAGAATTAACTCTCGCAAAATATTAACGGCATTAGCGGAAATATCTGGCGGCGTTGAGAAAATGATGGACATAACCATAGCCATTGACAAACTGGATAAGATTGGTTTAGAAAAAGTAAAAGAGGAATTAATACAACGAGGTCTAACGAATGAACAAATTAAAATAGTTGAAAATTATTTAAACATCGGTGGCACCAACGAGGAAAAGCTGGAAAGCATAAGAAAACTTTTTGCTGGTTCCCAACCAGGCAAAAAAGGAATCGGAGAACTCGAATTTATACTGTCAATGGTGAATAGTCAATGGTCAAAAGAAAATCCCATTGATGCAAATATTCTTTCATCATCCAACATTTACCATTCACAACTCACTATTGATTTCACTCTTGCCCGCGGCCTTAATTATTATACAGGAATAATCTTTGAAGCCAAGGCACCAGCTGATGTTAAGATTGGTTCCATTGGCGGTGGTGGCCGTTATGATGATTTAACTGGTTTGTTCGGAGTACCAAATATCCCAGGAGTAGGAATATCTTTTGGTGTAGATCGAATTTATGATGTGATGGAAGAATTAAAACTTTTTCCGGAAACTGTAGGACAGGGCAGCAAAGTTTTGTTTTTTAATTTAGGAGAAGAAGAAAGCAAAAAAGCTTATGAACTTTTGCAGCAACTAAGGAATAAAGGAATTGCTTCAGAAATTTTTCATGAGACCGTAAAAATGGAAAAGCAATTTAAATATGCAGAAAAGAAAAACATTCCATTCATAGTAATCATCGGCACTAAAGAAATACAGAATAAATCAGCAACAGTAAAAAATCTAAAAACCGGCGAGCAGCTATCAGTTGCATTCGACGAACTGACTCATGTATTTCAAAGTTTGATTTAAAACTGAACGAACACATTCTTTTAAACTTCAGGCTTCTGTACGTAAAGTATTATTTAAAAGCCTGTGTTAGCACTACTATTTTGTTCTATTCTCTTCTTCAATTACAGTTACAATAGATGTCCAATCCCAATCATTTCTTCCGTGGTTATGATTGATAAAAAAACGGTTGCGGATAAGATCACCCAGTGGAAGAGGTGTGGAAGATTCATCGGCCATAGCTAATGCCAGCTTTGTGTCTTTCAATCCCAATTGCGAAGTAAATCCTGCCTCTTTATAATTTTTCTCCGTTATTATTTTACCGTAATTTTTATAAATAGGACTATTAAAAACTGTATCTGTGATCATTTCATAAAATAGTTTTGGATCAACACCGGCTTTTTCAATAAGATTAAATGTTTCACCCATTGCTTCTATTGCTGCCACAATCAAAAAATTGTTGCACACCTTAACGGCAGCAGCCATTTTTGGATCATCTCCAAATTCAAAAATTTTGGCCCCTCCCATGTCTTTCAAAATTGAAAAAATAGCCTCCTTCTCAGTGCTGTAACCAGAATAGCAAATTACCAGGTTACGGTTCCTTGCTGCTTCCGGTCTTCCAATTACTGTTGCTGTTACATAGTCAATCTCTTTTTCTTTATACACCTGGTTTAAAGAAACAGAAGCAGAAGGTGAGATAGTACTTAAACAAATATGCACTGTTCCCGGCTTCATGTTTTCAACCAATCCTTCCTTACCCAAAGAAATAGCTTGTACCGCCTTATCATCGGAAACAATGGAAAGAATGATATCACAGGCTTGCGCAATGGAAGGAAGACTATCGTGAAGAGTTGCCTTCTTGCTATACACCTCCAATTTTTCCTTTGTACGGTTGTATAAATGAAGCTTGTATTCTTTATCAACCAGGTTGCGAACGAGAATCGCACCCAAATTTCCTAAACCTATAAATCCTATTTGCATAAAAAAATTATTCGAAGCAAAAATATACGGATTGAACTATTATACGATTAAGTTGAAACCTAACTATTATGAATGACAAACTCTAATTAATCCAGGCTTTTTGCCTGTTTTGTCGTTTTCCGAGTTTTAATTTACTATTTTACCGCTTTAATCAAACCCTAAAGAAAAACAATGAAAAACATTTTTATTTTAAGTGCAGCTTTCTTTGCAACAGCTTGTACTAATGACACAAAAGTCAAAGGAGTAAAAGATACAATAGAGGTAACGCAACCCAAAGCGACGGTCGAAAAAAAGACAACCTCCACATCAACCACTTCTTCTACAAACAGTTCAGCTGACGGAACTACAGAAACAACTAGTGCTAAAAAAACCAACACCGGCTGGAGCAAAACAGCAAAAGGCGCCGTTATCGGTGGTGTGGTAGGTGCAGGTACAGGTGCAGTGGTAAATAAAAAGAATCGGGCAGCCGGTGCTGTGGTGGGTGGAGTTGTTGGCGCAGGTACAGGTGCTATTATTGGCAATGAGTTGGATAAAAAAGACGGACGTCATTAATAAAAAATCAAATTAAAAGCGTAGCCTGAAAAGGCTGCGCTTTTTTTATAAATAGCGGAAAATAGTAAAACACGGGTATGACAACGCCCATTGAAAAGCCCCTTAATTGAATTAACTTGTAAGAAACTAATTGCTCAATGAAAAAAATTATTTTCATTATTGCGCCCATCTGTATTTGTTGCACCAAACAAATAGATACCAAATCAAAAATCGACGTTGAAACTAAAATAACTAATCCTGGATCGAATGCCGCATCATCAGCCCGAAAGCCAACCGCTCCCAGCACTTTCAAATTATACACGATACAGCCCGGGGCTCATAACTGTGATCAAAGTGCCCTTAAAAGTGTTTCCGGCACATCTATGAATTTTGTAGCCAAATTTGATAATACAGCTATCTACCCGGCAGTAATTACAGACTATAACCATGCCTACGATGTGAATAAATTGTATGGCTTCTCAGAGGGTATTAATAATCAATACAACAGTGCCAGAATTGGCTGGCGTTGGTTAGATGGCGAGTTGCAATTGTTTGCTTATGTGTACGTGAAAGGCACATTATTAAGAGATCCCGTAAGTTATGATCCGCCCTTTATTAAATCGGTGACAATTGGGAACGAAGTGAATTGCAGCATAGCCATATCAGGAAGCAATTATATTTTTACCGTTGATGGTGTAGTAGTAAATACGCCGAGAGGCACTACTTCCACAAAATTCAGCGGATACCAACAGTATCCTTATTTCGGAGGCACTCTAACCGCTCCCCACTTAATTAATATTTACATAAAATAACCACGTCGGACGTACCCAGGATATTAACTAATATCTTTCCCTTCTTCCAAAGATTTTAATATATCCTTGCGCCAAAATGAGGGAATATCTTTTTTCATACGGCACTTTGCAAAAAGACAAAATACAGCTGGCATTATTCGGAAGGATTTTGCAAGGCTGGAATGACATGCTAAGAGGTTATAAAATGATTTCTATTGAAATTAAGGACAACGCTTTTCTTGCAAAAGGTGAAGAAAACCTTCAACAAACGCTGATTATTTCGCAAGACAATAATGATGGCGTTAAAGGGACTGTTTTCGAAATAACCGAAAAAGAACTGTTACAGGCTGATCAATATGAACCCAATAATTATAAAAGGACGAAGGTGATTCTCCAATCCGGAAAAGAGGCCTGGATTTACACTGCAGTTGTACCACGTTAAAGTGCAATTAACTCTATAGAAAAACAGCGAAGAAAAAAATATCGCTGATGACTTCGAAATAATGTCGGAACATTAAATTCAATGCATAATTTTACGTGAAATTTTTAAGATGATCTGTCTCTCTTATTGAAACCTCAACAGTTTAATCATTTACAAAAAATAATGTATGGCTTCTAAAAAAATTATTGTGGTTTTTGGTGCTACCGGAGCGCAGGGTGGAGGCGTTGCCCGTGCCATTTTTAATGATAAGAACAGCGAATTTGCAGTACGAGCTGTTACACGCGATATAAATTCGGAAAAAGCAAAAGAGCTGGCACGATTGGGTGCGGAACTGGTTACTGCAGATTTAGACGATCCTGCAAGTATACAAAAAGCATTAGAAGGTGCATATGGTGCTTACTTTGTTACTTTTTACTGGGAACATTTTTCTCCTGAAAAAGAAAGAACACACGCAGAAAATATGGCAAAGGCTGCAAAGGCCGCAGGCTTACAGCATGTAATTTGGTCAACCCTGGAAGACACAAGGCAATTGGTTCCACTTACCGATGATAGCATGCCTACCCTTATGGAAAAATACAAAGTGCCGCATTTTGATGCAAAAGGCGAATCGGATAATTTTTTTATTGAACTCAGTGTACCAACCACATTTTTACGTGCTTCTTTTTACTGGGACAATTTTATTTATTTCGGTGCCGGGCCTAAAAAAGGACCGGACGGAAAGTTATACCTAACCTTTCCCCTTGACGATAAAAAAATGGGAGGCATAGCCGCAGAAGATATTGGTAAATGTGCTTATGGCATATTTAAAAAAGGGAAAGAACTGATCGGTGAAACTGTGGGTGTAGCGGGAGAACACCTGACAGGAAAAGAAATGGCCGATGCAATTTCAAAAGCTGTGGGACAGGAGGTACATTACAATAATGTAACGCCAGAAACCTATCGCAGTTTTGGTTTTCCAGGAGCTGACGATTTGGGAAATATGTTCCAGTTCTACCGCGATTTTGAAAAAGAAGTGAACGAAGTTCGCGATGTAGCTTTTTCAAAGCAACTAAATCCCGAACTTAAAAATTTTAGCCAATGGCTTGCTGAAAATGGCAAGAAGATTCCGTTGGAGTAATTAATCGACACAAAGACTAACAAACATTAAAGCCGCATCAACGCGGCTTTTAATTTTCACCGTATTGAAGGATCGGTTTTTATCACAGAATATGTAAATTGGGAACAAACAATTCTCATGAGCAACATTAAAGCGCAATCTTACTTACAGGAATTAATTGCAGAGCACAGGGCAACCCGCAAATGCCTCGAAAATATTTCTGAAACTTTATTTGAGTATAAGCCACATCCCAAATCAATGGCCATGGGTTATCTCGCAATGTTGGTAGCCGAAATTCCTTTATGGATCAAACATATGATCGTTGACAGTGAGATCGACTTTGTAACCTTCAAACATTTTACACCGAAAACCACAGCAGAATTAGTAAATCATTATGACGAAAATATTGAAGCAGCGAAACAAGCTTTACAAAATTCAACTGACGAACAGCTGGAATCTCCTTTTACCTTAAAATCAAATGGCCAGGTATTGTATACTTCGAGAAAGATTGTAGACATTGGTACTACACTAAATCATTGGGTACATCACCGCGGGCAACTAACCGTATACATGCGATTGAATGACATTCCCGTTCCTTCAATCTATGGACCATCCGCTGACGAAAAAACTTTTACCACACCGGCCTGATAGCTGTCATCATCCTCTGTTTCATTGTCATGTTATTTTATATTCTCCTCTCTTAATCTGCTAATTATAACTTCACTTTATTCAAAACCTTCTTTCTCATATTGCCAGCTTCTATCCTTTATCTGCTGAAGCGCAACATGCGCTCCATGACCATTTTGAGCAAATTGTTTTGTCTAAAAACACACACCTGGTCACCGAAGGAAAAATTTGCAGGCGTCTTTATTTTTTGGAGAAAGGTGCATTGAGAGGCTATTATACACTTGAAGGGAAAGAGATCACTCACTGGTTTGCCTTCCAGCAGGATTTCGTCACCTCTTTTCATAGTTTCATCACAGGACAACCAGCCGTAGAAAATATTCAATTGCTTGAAGGAAGTATACTATGGGCTATCTCTAAAGAAAGCCTGGCTCAACTGCTTAACCAACACCACGAGATAGAAAGGCTTTTAAGAATTACCTATGAAAAATATTATATACGCCTCGAGGAACGTTTTATAAATGGCCAATTTAAAACAGCCACTGAGCGTTATCAAAGCCTGCTCCAACAAACACCTCATATAATTGAACGGGTCTCTTTGGGTCATATTGCTTCCTATCTCGGAATAAGCCAGGAAACACTGAGCCGTATACGAGGCCGCATTTAACAATCCTGCATCACGCTTTTGACTAATGTCAAAAAAAAAGAGCCCGTAATGCTGATAGATTTGTTTCCTAAAATAAAAAGCATGGAACCAAAATACAACTTAAAACCTTCATCTGCATTTATTGGTGCTTCGTGGACTGCATTGATCATTGGCATTACTGCTTTTATCATTGGCCTGTGGAATGCAGACATGGAGCTCAATGAAAAGGGTTACTATTTTACTGTCCTCATGTTTGGTCTTTTCTCCGCTATATCCGTACAAAAAGCAGTGAGAGACCAGATGGAAGATATTCCTGTTACCGCTATCTATTATGGACTCTCGTGGTTTTGCACTTTGCTCTCTATTGTACTTCTTACAGTAGGTCTTTGGAACGCAGAACTGCTAAGAAGCGAAAAAGGATTTTACGCAATGACTTTTGTGCTCAGTTTGTTTTCAGCTATTGCCGTGCAAAAAAATACAAGGGATTTAAAAGCGGCAGAAAGTGCGGAGGATAAACTTTAAATTGCAACAGTTTGAGAGGTTGAAGAATTTTTCTAAGAAACTACATCGGGTAACCGCAAGCCGAAGAAATAATATTAACAAACATTGTAAGGACCTGTATATTATTTTTAAAGATGCCGAGGCTGTGGACGTCTTTCTTACTTCTTCTTTCCATTCATTTATTTTCCCAGGGTTCAGATTTGATAAGCGTACGTAAGAAAAACGGTGCAATAATAAAAACTTTTTTTGCAGGCTCCCCAATTGTTTTTGAAACGAAGAATGGCTCTTATATAGATGGAAGAATAAAGGAAATAAAAAACGATAGTCTTTTTACAACCATTTATAATACCGGAACCTTTATGACGAACCTCGGTGTCACGGTATTTGATACTGTTAGTATACACCTGGTAAGCGTTCATTATAAGGATATCGAAAGCATCAAGGTTTTTATAAGACATAGGTTTCTTCGCGGGAAGATTGATAAACTTTTAATGTACGGTGGAGCGGGATATTTTGGTTTGAATGTGATTAACCATGTTATTTCCGGAGAATCTTTAACCGCTGACGATAATTTAAAAAAACTGGGAATTGCGGCTACCGCTTTTGGAATAGGTTTAATAATAAACAAATTTTTTTATGTTAACCGGTTTAGTCGCAAGAAACATAAGATAGTATACGTAAAAATGACTTAAACTTTTATTCCTTGTGAGTCACAAAACGCCCAAAGAAACTCCAACAAAGGCTTTAGTTTTACACCAGCATTATTAGAATCAAGTACGATATCATTTCGAGCTTATGCAAAAAAAATATTTCCAGGTAACTGCTCTCCTGTTTTTAATTCTGGTTGGCTTTTATTCTTTTAGCCAGGAACCAAGGGTTTTCATTATAGATGCAAAACAACTTGTCGAATTAAAACATAAAATAAAAGAGAAAGACAAACTCACAATCCAACTGGTAGACAGTTTAAAAAGGCGAGCTGATGCTCTGTTAAACAAGCAACCTGTTTCAGTAATGGATAAAACGATTACACCGGTTAGTGGCAACAAGCATGATTACATGAGCCAGGCACCATATTTCTGGTACGACAGTACCAAGCCAAATGGTTTGCCTTATATACGAAGAGATGGACAGCACAACCCGGAAATCAAAAAAATAACAGATAAAACTTATCTCGACGACCTTTCCGCTGCAGTACGTATTTTATCACTTGCCTGGTATCTCACCGGCAATAATGCCTATGCTGAAAAAACCAGCACATTAATCCGCCATTGGTTTTTTAATGAAGACACAAAAATGAATCCGCACCTCGAGTATGCACAGGCTATTCCTGGCATCAACACGGGCAGGGGCATTGGTCTAATTGAATCAAGGGCATTGATATACATTGCCGATGCGGCAGGCCTGCTGGCGGGTTCTAAAGTATGGAGTGAAAACGATATAAAGGCATTGCAACAATGGTATTCTCAGTTCTTAAACTGGATGCTGACAAGCAAAAATGGAAAAGATGAGCATGCAGCAAAAAACAATCATGGCACCTGGTATATGGCGCAGGTTATTGATTTTGCTTTATTCACTGATGATGTGGCAAAAGCAAAACAACTTGCAGAAGAAAGCAAACAAAAGATCGACAGCCAGGTAAGCAAAGAGGGAAAAATGCAACTGGAACTTGACCGCACAAATGGCCTTGGTTATACAACTTTTAATATTGCAGCCTGGTTCAATGTGGCCAGGCTTGCAGAAAAAGTTGGCATTGATCTCTGGAATTATACCAATAAAAACGGTGTTTCTATCCGCACGGCACTAGACTGGCTGCAACCTTATGCCTCGGGTGAAAAACCCTGGCCCTATGAACAGATTGGCAACTACAATCGCAATGAATTTTACCCGCTGCTGCTACAAGCCGCCGATAAATACAAGGACAAAAATTATCTGAAAAATTTTAAAGAAGGCAGCGACCTGATGACTGATCTTTTATATCGCAGGTAATTCTTTGCTTTCTACTTATTACTATCAAACTGTTTTGCAATCACCATGGTAGTATTGCTGGTAGAAGATAACCGTATCTTTCTTATTTCAACATACTCCGGATCGTTATAACAATTCCATACTGCTTCCTCAGATGGAAATTCAATAATGGCATTCATGGTTTTAGGTGTGCCTTCTAACGCAGTGGCAGTTGTATCGGAGGATAACACTTTCGCACCATATTTTTGAAGTATTGGAAGAACCTTTGGTGGATAATTTTGGAAAACAGCTGCATCAACGATGTCATAACTGTTGATTAAATAAACGGACATACACAAAATGGTTTTGAATGAATAATTGAAAGAGCACTGCTATCAAAGTAGGTATAGTCAATGGCTAAGGATATTCCTAGCTACGAGACAATATGAATTTACAATATTTGCATTTTTAGAAAAAAACATAAACTTACCTGTTGTGCTTCGATATACACTGCAGTATAAAAGCCCACGGAAAGTTTTCCGCTTATTTTTATTACAAGTAAAATGACAAACAATGCCAGAGGGACCTTCTATTCTGCATATTAAAAACCAGCTGCTGCCTTTTAAAGGTAAACTGGTAAAAAAAGCAGGCGGCTATGGTCCTATGCCCACTAAATGGATCAACGGTAAAAAGCTAATAGACATAAAGACCTGGGGTAAACATTTATTATTTGTGTTTGCCAACGGTACGGTGCGGGTACACCTTGGGCTTTTTGGCGACGTGTTGGTGAATGAACGTAAAAAAGTGAACCGCTCTTTTTTTCTTGAATTTGCAAAAGGTGAAATAAATGGTTACGTAGTCAGAGCTGAAAAATTAAAGAGCAGCCTGGAAGAATTATATGATTGGCGGATAGATATTCTGCATGAAGAATTTGATCCTGCTCATGTAAAAACACTCTTAAAAAAACAGGCTGGTAAAACAATTGCTGATGTGCTAATGGACCAGCAACTCTTTTCGGGTGTGGGTAATATCATTCGTAACGAGGCACTTTATCGTGCAGGCATTCATCCCCTAAGTATAACCGGCAAAATACCGGCTGCAAAAATTAATCGTCTCATAAAAGAAGTGGTAGCCCATTCTCAATTATTTTACCAGCAATTAAAAACTACAGGCAATCCTGAAGAGTTTGGCGTGTACCAGCAGGAGTACGCAGCCGATGGCAGCCAGGTAACTATGAAAATTTTACCAAAGTCAAAAAGAAAAATATTCTTTAGTGAACACAGGCAACAATTGTATCAATAAAAATTCCAAAGCTTTTCGAAGAGCAAAAAAAGCTATAGAGAATTATTTGCCGGGTAATTTGATAGCTGCATTTTTCAAGTCTTCAATAATTTTTTGCTGCAATAAAAGTTTTGTATCTACAAAGCCATGAGAAGGCGTCCAAACACTTATCAATACTTTGTAACCATCTGTTTCGATGGAGGATATGCCGATGCGGCATGCAGGATCTTTTAACAAGCCTGCTACTGCCTGGATGCTTTGATCGAGATTATGTTTTACCTCGTTAAAATCAGTAGCAAAACCGAATTTTAATTCAATGTCCATTCTTCTTTTGCCTTCACGACTAAGATTGACAATTACTTCATTAGATAATTTGCTGTTTGGTATGATAACGGTGGTGTTGTCGAATGTTTTCATCACCGTAAAAAATATCTGTATTGTGTCGATCGTTCCTTCCTGTCCCTGGCTATAATATTATCACCGATTCTAAAAGGTTTTAATAATAAAATAAGAATGCCGCTGGTAAAGTTTTGAAGAGTGCCTGAAAGTGCTAAGCCTGCAGCAACACCAAATGCACCAAGAAGGGCGGCGAAGGCTGTCATTTGTATGCCCACAATTTGCATAAAAGCCAACACCAATAAAATCTGCAGGGTGATGATACTTAAATTAACCAGGAAAGGACGTACTGAGGAGGAGACATCTTTTTTTAATAAATGGAGAGTTAGCCATTTTTTTAGCATCCTGATCAGCCAAAGACCAATTAAAACAATAACGGTCCCCAGGAGAACTTTTGGCCCGACAGTTAATAGCCAATCATATGCCTGTGTATAGAACTTATTCCAATCCATTCAACTTTTAGGCAATTATGTAAAAACCATGCCCTTTTTGGCACAGGAAGCAATGGCTCATTTACTAATAAGCTGAACCTCGCCGTTTTCACGACCAACAATTATTTTACTGATCATTTTTTTAGGAAATAAACCATTTTCGACTACTCCCGGAATGGCATTAATTGAATTATGAAACCAGTCAACCTCCTCTATCTTTTTAAAGTCGCAATCAATAATAATGTTTCCATTATCGGTGATGTATGGTTTATAATTATCCTCCCGAACGGAAGTAGTGCAGCCCAATTTTTGAATTTGCCGCACCGTTAATTCCATGGCAAAAGGCGTTACTTCGACAGGCAGCAGAAACCTTCCCAGGTGATACACCAATTTTGAACTGTCCACAATAACAACAAACTCTTTTGAATGAAATGCAAGAATTTTTTCCCTGAGCAAGGCGCCGCCTCCGCCTTTAATTAAATTCAGGGCCCTGTCCACTTCATCTGCACCATCAATGTATAGGTCTATAATTTCCACTTCAGAAAAAGCGATCAACGTAATGCCCGCCTTTTCTGCCAACTCTTCTGACCTTAGTGAACTGGCCACTGCTTTTATAGAAAGGCCTTCTTTTATCCTATTGCTTATTGCTTCAATAGCAAATGCACATGTAGAACCGGTGCCAATGCCAACGGTCATGCCATCTCTTATCATTTTTACGGCATGTTCTGCTGCGAGTTTTTTTGCATTCATACAATTATTCCAAAATAGTTTTTTTGAAAGCTGATTTCGTTTGTGAAAGTATTGAGTATTCTGTAATCAGTAGAAGTGATACTATCAATTTCGCTGAACAATTATCATTTATTTTTTTCCAACTGTATTAGCAAAAAACGCAAAACAAAAAATCGCTTT
>Ga0173478_10000112_pt1 | contig 12298 bp, 6 predicted proteins | sample NitcycUS014104B1_FD_122623 | JGI IMG/M metagenome (GOLD analysis project Ga0173478, IMG submission 122623) | Soil microbial communities from Arlington Agricultural Research Station in Wisconsin, USA - Nitrogen cycling UWRJ-S014-104B-1 (version... | ecosystem: Environmental > Terrestrial > Soil >... | reverse complement strand
CTTCCGGGCCACGGCTACTACGAGGACGGCGTGCCCATCCACATCACGTCGAATTTTCTCGCCGAAGGATCCAACACGATTCTCTTCCAGGTGCCCGGCGATCTGAACCCCGCCGACAAGATGCACTTTGCGTGGTACTCCATCTGGTACGAGCGCCGCATTGCTGCCACCGGTGATGCCGCGATGTTCTCGACGCCGGATTCGAGCGGGGCCGTCATCATGCGCGCGCCGGGTTTCTCCAGCTCGGGCACGATGTACGCGTTCGACGTCACCGACATGTGGAATCCCGCGTATCTCACCGGAGCCCTGGTGGCCGCGGCGGGAAGCGAACGCATGGTACGCGTGGGCGTCAATCTCACCGGTCGCCGGCATCATTTGTGGGTGGGGACGCCGGCGGGCTTCAAGCACGCGACGGTGTCGCGCTTTACGCCGGTCGAGCTGCGCCATGAAAACAACGGGCCCAACATGCTGATCATCACGCACCGCGACATGCGGTCCGCCGCGGAAAAACTGCGCAGCTATCGCGCGGGGAACCTGCCCGGCTACACGAATCCCAGCGTCAAGGTGGTCAGCACCGACGATGTGTACGACAACTTCTCGGGCGGCATGCCCGACCCGATGGGTATTCGCAACTACATCCGGTATCTCTACGACAACTATGTGGATGCCAACGGCAACCACCGGCTCGCGTACGTGCTGTTCCTGGGCGATGCCACCGAAGACTTCTTGAATCACGCCAGCAACCAGCTCGATTTCCTTCCGTCCAATTTGTATTTCACGCGACAGACGCTTTTCGCGTTCTCGACCGACGAGTGGTACGCGCATCTCGACGACGGCGATCAGATCCCCGGGCACGGGGTGAGCGATGTCGCCATCGGGCGGTTGCCCGCCGCCTCGACGGCCGAAGCGACGTTCCTCGTCGACAAGGTGATCGGGTACGAAACCGGAGCACCGCTCGACGACTGGCGCCACCGCACCATTCTGCTCGCCGACGACGAGAAGTCTTCATTCAGTTGTTATGAATCGCAGTGGACGGCGGAGTCGGAGTACATCGCGCGCTACCACGCTCCCGATTTCCTGGCGCTGCAGAAGATCTACCTCACCGAGTATCCGGAGATCGCGGGCGTCAAGCCGACGTCGCGGCTTGCATTCATAAACGCCTGGAACGCGGGCGCGCTGCACATCAATTATATCGGGCACGGCAGCTCGGTGCAGATGGCGGACGAACAGGTGTTCCTGGCGTCGGACGTGAGCCAGCTCGTGAACGGTGAGCGGCTTCCCATTCTGAGCGCGTTCAGCTGCACCATCGGTGACTTCGCCAATCCCGCGGGGAAGAGTCTGTCCGAGAAGCTGCTCCTGCGCGAAGGGGGCGGCGTCATCGCCACCGTCACCGCGGCGCGCGAGACCTATCCCAATCCCAACGAGCGCGTGTGCTTCGCGCTGTTCGAACATCTGTTCCCGACCCATCTCGGAACTCTTCCGTCGCCGGTGGGCGTTGCGCTCATGCAGGCCAAGCTCTTCGGACAGGTCGACACCAACTGGCAGATTTTCCAGGAAGAGAATACGTGGAAGTACAACCTGATGGGTGATCCCGCCATGCGCCTGGCCATTCCAGCGCAGGCGGTCAAATGGGACACGACCGTGCCGGATACGATGGTGGCGGGATTGCGCCACACCCTCAAAGGCAACGTGCGCGCGAACGGCGCCGTCGACACCGGATTCAACGGACCGGTGGCGGTGACCGTGCGTGAGCCCGCGCTGCACCGCGTGTACACGCTCGACTGCCCGGGCGGCTTCAGCGTCGAGTACTACCTGCCCGGCGGTCCCATCTACCAGGGAACTGTCGACGCCAAAAACGGACAGTTCGAGGTGAGCTTCCGCATTCCGCGCTACGCGGCCACGGGCGAGCTCGGCTATGCCGGCGCGTACGCGCACAACGGCACGCGCGACGCGGCCACCAGCGACGACAGCCTGCTGGTGGTGGTTCCGCCGACGCTCGCCGATTCGACGCTGCTCAGGCCCGCGGACGGTCCACCGCGTGTCGATCTGGGATTCAAGAGCGGGCTCAAGGTGGTCAAGGCGGGGGACACGGTGCGCGCGCGCGTCAACGACGCCGACGGCATCAACATTCTCAACACCACCAACGAGGGACGCCAGGCCATCCTGATCGACACCCGGCCCGTGCGCATCGATGTGAACGAGTTTTTCTCGTACGACCACGGCGGCACCGATACGTCGGGTGTGCTACTGTACCCGCTCCCGGATCTTCATGCCGGACATCACCGCCTTGTTTACAAGGTGAGTGACAGTTTTGGATTCACGACCCTCGACACGCTCCAGTTCGACGTCACCGACGCGGCGAACTACTATGCCGAGGCGCCGTTCAACTACCCCAACCCGTTCAAGGATTCGACGCGCTTCCTCTTCCGCATCTCGAACCGTGCGTCGATCAAGCTCGAGGTCTACACCGTGTCCGGAAAATTCGTGCGTCGCCTCGAGGACACGCGCGAAGCCGGCGAGGCCTGGGTCGAATGGGATGGGCGGGACGGCGCCGGCGGTGACGTCGCCAACGGCAGTTATCTGTACGTAGCCACGATCGACTTTGTCGGCGTGGATCGGCCCCCTGTGGTGTTGCGCGGAAGGCTATCGCGAATCCGCTGACAACGCGCAACTTGACCGGCTTTACAGGGCCGGAGTACTATCAGAGGTTCCTAGGAGGCAACATGCGGTTTTGTCGATTATTTTCAGGTGCGCTCCTTATCGGGGTGCTGATGTACAGCTCACAGGCGTTCGCGGTGGCCGAGTCGGCCGCTCCGTCGCTGACCATCCCCCCGGGCGCGCGAGCCAACGGCATGGGCGAGGCCTATGTCGCGATCGCCGACGACGGCACCGCCTCGTGGTGGAACGTCGGCGCGATGGCGTTCATGAAGAACCGCAACCTGGCTTTCATGTACAGCCCGCTGGTTCCGGATCTGGCCAGCGACGTGAACTACCAGTTTCTCGGTTATTCGAGCCCGGCCGGAAAGTCGGGCGTGTGGGGAGCTCATATCGTGTACCTCGGCTACGGCAAGAGCATTGCCACCGATACCGAGGGCAACACGCTGCGTGAATTCACCAGCAACGAATTTGCGGTGACTGCATCGTACGGCATGACGTTCGGCGCCAATGTCGGCGCCGGCATCTCGCTCAAGTACGTTCGCGTGGATCTGGCGCCGGCCGACGTGACGCAGGATCACGTGGAAGGCGCCGGCTCGAGCTTCGCCGTCGACGTTGGCACGATGTGGAAAGTTCCGAAGTACCGTCTCGCCACCGGTCTTGCGGTGACGAACATGGGACCGGACATTGCATTCATCGACCGCGAGCAGAGCGATCCCTTGCCGTTCACGGCGCGCCTCGGCGTGGCGTACACGGCGATTGCGGACGACGTGAGCAATTTTCTGATAACGGCCGATATCGAGCAGAGCCTGGTGTGGCTGGTGGCCGGGGACAACCCGGACGGCACGAGCCCCAAGCGCCGCAGCGAGATCTGGCATGGCGGTGTCGAATATCGTTACGTGAATCTCCTCGCGGGACGCCTGGGCTACGTGTATGACCAGGACGGCGACTTCAGCGACTTCACGTACGGCCTGGGCTTCATCTATAAGGACAAGCTCTCGCTCGACTACGCCAACGTGCCGCAGGCGCAGGACCTGGAGCGCGTGCATCGCTGGTCGGTCACGTTCACGTTCTAGCATCTGTCCGGTAACGCCGGCGTCTCAAGCCGGCGTTACCGGGCTCACAATCCCCTGTGACATTGAACCGCGTCGCTGCCAGCGGGCGGCGGCGTTCCCGGAGGCACCCGGATGATGCGAATTTTCTTCGGAAGAGGCGCGCTGGTTGTGACGTGCCTTGGCGTCATGAACACAGCCGCGACAGCGGCGGAGGTTTTCACGCCGTCGCTGCGCACCTACGACAGCGCCAGCCTGGCAGCTGGAAATATTCCTGTTCCGAAAGCCTCGATGGCGAGCCTCGCGCTCGATTTGGATTCGGAAGGCGGCGCTGTCGCGCCGCAGTCGTGGTGGCCCCTTCTGTATTCCGCGCTCGTCCCCGGAACGGGCGAGCTCTCCATGGGCTACGAGAAGCGCGGCATCGCGCTCATCGCCGCCGAAGCGCTGGCGTGGACGGGATACTTCAAGAACCACTCCGAGGGCATGGACGAACGCGACGAATACGAGGCATATGCCGACGCGCACTGGAGCGAAAGCAACTGGATCGACAAGTTTCCCGGCGTCTGCCCGACGCCGCCCACATCCGTGGCCGACATCGAGGAGTGCGGGCAGTTGACGTCGGGCCAGGGCATCTGGCCGGGATACATTCCGTACATTCCCAAAGAGAAGGACAAGCAGCACTACTACGAGAATCTCGGCAAGTACGACTGGTTCATCTCGGGCTGGGATGATTGGAAGGGTCTGGACTCGCAGACACTGGAATACAACACGGAGACCGACAACCGCACCACGTACCGGTCGATGCGCCAGAAGAGCAACAACTCCCTCGACGACGCGGATTCGTTCTTGTGGATCAGTTTTGCGGCGCGCGCATTCTCGCTCGCTGAAACCGCCATCATCATCCACAAGCGTCGCGGCGATGCCGAAGCCGGATCCGGCGGCGGCTCACCCATTTCACTGCGCGCACGTCCGCGCGGGCATACCGGCGGCGAAGTCGCGCTGGAGATAAGATGGTGAAAATACCCGCGCTGTTCGCTCTTGCACTCACGCTGCAAACTCAAAGCGCGGGCGCAATCTCGCTTCGTGACGCGATACCTGCTTCGACGTCGAGTGTGGAACGCGAAGCCGCATGGAGCGCTGAAGTGGGTTCTGGAGAAACCGAGAACGTTCCTATCTCTCCCACCAGGGCCGCGCTCTACTCGCTCCTTCTCCCCGGCCTCGGCGACTACAAGCTCGACAACAAGGGGCGGGCCACCGCGTTTTTCGCGGCGGAAGGGTTGATCTGGATTTCGTACGGTGTGTTCCAGGTACAGGGCCACCAGCGCGAAGACGATTATCAACAGCTTGCCGTGCAGTTCGCGGGCGTGTCGCGCACGGGACACTCCGACGATTTCTACGCGCGCGTGCGCGAGTTCGACAATTCCGACCAGTACGAAGCCGATGTCAAGAATACGGGACGCCAGGACTTGTTCAACCCGAACGATCTGGAGTCCATCAATCCGGACGCGTTGGAAGCGTACTACGTGGACAATCGCGTATCCGATTTCGAGCCGTGGACGTGGCAGTCGCTGGAAAAGCGCGTGCAGTACTCGGAAACGCGCTCGGCCAGCAAGACGTCGTATCGCCGTTCCGACTACATGCTGGCGGCGGCGGTGGCGAATCGCCTGGTGAGCGCGGTGGTGGCGTACACGGCGGCGCGCAATGTGGAGCCGCAGAAAGTCGGCTACCAGCTCGATTTTTCTCCGGCGCCGCGCGGAATCGATATCACGTTTGCGCTCACGCGCAACTTCTAGGGGTCTGCCGGGGGCGCGGTTGTATATGCGCTGTCACCACAGAATCTTCGCAAGTGGCATCGTGCTCGGCACGATGCTCGCGTGTGCTCCAGCGCAGGACGCAGGAACAAAGAAAGGTTCCGCGCCTATCGGCGCGGTATCAGCCGACACTCTCGATCCCGCACTCACCTTCCATACCTGTGGCCGCGTCACGCTGGGAGATCCGCGCGCCGTCACGGTGGATTTCGGCGGTGTGGTGGTGGTCGCCGATGCGTCGCCGCCGCGGCTGGTGTCGTATCGTCCCGACACCGAACAGTGCCAGGAATTCCAGGCCCCGGCGGACCGGCCCGCGTTTCGTCCTTCCGGTGTCGCGGTGCGCGGCTTTTTTGTCTACGCGGTGGACGAGAGCAACCGCCTCTTGCTGCGCTGGGATTCGAGCGGCACCTACCGCGACATTCTTCTCAACTTCGAAGATCTGAACGAGCGCCGGCGCGTGTCGCCGCACGGCCTCGACGTCGACGCGTCGGGACGCACCGCCATCACCGACGTGGAGAATCACCAGGTCATCGTGCTCGACACGTACATGAAAGTGGATGTCGCCTTCGGCAACTTCGGCTCATTCGAAGGACAGCTCAATGCACCGGAGGGAATCGCGTTCACGCCGCGCGGCGAGCTCCTGGTGGCCGATACCGGGAACGCCCGGCTCGAGATTTTTTCCGACACGGGGGCGTTTCGTCGCGCCATCCCGCCCGCCGGAACGTCCAACCCGATGCGGCACCCGCGCCGCGGCGTCATGTCGGAAGACGGCCGCATCTTCGTGGCCGATCCCAGCGCCGGCCGCATATTCGAGTTTGCGCCCGAGGGTGGTATGGTGCGCGCCATCGTTCCGTCGACGACGGGCCCCTTCAAACCCACCGATCTCGCCCTCGCGAAAGACGGCGTTCTGTACGTTACCGATTCCGCCTCGCAGTCGCTCTACGCCATCAAGGTGATGTAGTTATTCGTTGGTCGAGCCGTGAGCGTCGACCCCTGTTGGCGTGCATCGCGCTGTGGCTCCTGCTCGCCGGGGCGCCCGTCCTCGCGCAGACGGTGCACTACGACAGCGATACCTGGGGCGAAGCGACGGATACGTTGCGCGCCCCCGTATCCGGTGCGCGCATCGCACTGCGCGCGCCGTTTCTCGTGGCCGGCAGCATCGTCGTGCGGTTGAACGGCGAGGTGATGGCGCCGGATCGCTACCAGGTCAATCTGCACCTCGGCACCATCCGCCTCCTGGGCGATATTCCGAAGAACGCGGTGGTCACCGTGAGCTACCGCCGCAAGCCCCTGCTCATGGCGCCGGTGTACAGCCTGCGTCCCGCCGAAGTCTCGCGGCCCGATTCCAACGTGGTGCCCGAACGCGTGGTGACGCCGCGTCCTCCCGAACCCGAGGCGACGCCGGGGCTCACCTTCGGCGGCACCAAATCGGTTTCGTTCGCAACCGGAACCAACAAGGGCTCGACTCTCGATCAATCCCTGGAAGCCACCGTGGAGGGGCAGCTCACGCCCACGCTCAAGGTGCGCGCGATTCTCTCCGACAACAATCTCCCCGTGCAGCCCGAAGGGAACACCGAAGAGCTCGAGTATTTCGACCGTGTGTTCGTGGAGATGGAGGGCCCCAACGGCCGCGCCACCGTGGGTGATCTGTCGCTCGACAATCGTGTCTCGAGTTTTTCTCCGCTCACGCGACAACTGCGCGGCGCCGCGGCATCGCTGTGGAACGGTCGCGGGCGCATCTCCGCGGCGGGCGCGGAAACCAAGGGCGAATTCCGGAGTGTCGAGTTTCGCGGCACCACGGGGCTGCAGGGTCCGTATCAGCTCCTGTCCAAGGGACGCAACACCAACGACGTGATCATCGCCGGCACCGAGCGTGTGTACGTCGACGGCGTACGTCTGCAGCGCGGACAAAATCAGGATTACGTGATTGATTACGACATCGGATCGATCACCTTCACGCCGCGGCGTCTGATCACCACGGACACCGAGATCGCGGCCGATTTCGAAGTGACGGCGGAGCGCTTCAGCCGCACCACCGTGCTTGCCGCGGCCGAAAAGCTCCAGCTCGGCGCGGGCCTGGGCTTGAGTCTCTTGTTCGCGCGCGAAGCCGACGACGAATCATCGCCCAAGAATCTCACGCTGACGCAGGCCGACCGCGATTCGATCGCCGCCGCCGGCGATGATCCGCGCCAGGCCATCACCAGCGGTGTCACCCCGACCACACCCGGCCCCGGGCTCTACGTGCTGGTACCGGCGGACAGTCTTACCAGCACGCCCGCGCATTTTCGCTTCGACGAGCTGCTCGGCGATTTCTCGGTAACGTTCGTCGAAGTGGGTGAGGGAAACGGCGACTACCGTCGTGGCGGCATTTCGACGCGTGGCATTCCATTTTATGAATTCACGGGAGCAGGACTCGGAAGCTACCGAACCGGACGCTTGTTGCCGCTTCCGGAAGAGACGGATCTGTACACCGCTCGCCTGGAGCGCGGCCCCGGGGCGTTCTCCGTGGACGGCGAATGGAACCTCAGCAACCACGACGCCAACACGCTTTCCACTCTGGACGACGCCGACAACGAAGGCAACGCGGGACAACTCAAGGTGGGGCTACGGCACGACGGAGCGTGGCGCATGGGACTCGCCGGTCAAGCGAGTTATCTGGAGGACAAATTCCACAGCTTCGACCGGGTGCGCCCGGGTTATTACTACCGCGACTGGAACCTGGAAGGTGTCGGGCTGGTGGGCAACGAGCGCACCTATGAAGCGAGCGCCGATCTCGCCCGCGCGGGCGCGGGCTCGACGCGCTACACGCTCGGGCGCCTCGAGCGCGACCAGTACCAGGGCTGGAAGCAGGAGCTTTCGCTGCAGTCGGGAAGTCTCAACGATCGCGGCGTTGCCATCCGCGCTCTCGACTCGCGCATGGACGCGGTCGCCAACGAGCGCACGCGGCGCTTCGGATCGCTGGATGCGGGGTACGGATTCTGGCGCGTGGTGCCGTCGGTCACCGTCGGCGCCGAGACGTATCGCAACGCGTTTACCGCGGCACCCGACAGCGGTCGCGCCTACCGCTTGTATGCGGGACGGCTCTCCAGCCGCGGCGGCAGCAAAGTTTCGTGGCGCATCGAGAACGAGCAGCGCGACACCGACGCCATCGATCCGGTCACCGATGATTTCACGCTCGTGCGCACCGATCACACGGTGAGCGGCACCATCGGGTACCGCGGCAGCGGCGCCACCCAGGGCGAGGTGCAGATCATTCATCGGCGCGAGGACGACAAGCTGAGCGGCGCCTCGCACGACACCGACCTGGCGCGCCTCAAAGGCGGGAGCTCGTGGGATGTGATCGGGCTGCGCGCCGATGCCGACTACGAAGTGAGCCAGAACGACGCCGCAACCCTGCAGCGTTCGGTGGTGTTCGTGGGCGAAGGCAAGGGCGACTACAACGAGCTCGGTGAAGCGGTTGGAAAAGGCAAGGGCGCGTACACGGTCGTGTTCCTGCCCACCACCGACACCACACCCGTGCACACGGTGGGATTCAACCTGCGCCTGGTGTGGAAGCCCGCGCGCACAGCGGAAAATCGCGGCGGTCCGGGCGGGTGGATCCTGCGCAACGTCTCGCTCGACCAGACCATCGGTGTGCGCGAGGAGTCCACGTATGAGCCGGCATGGAAGGTGTACGCCATGTTGCCCTCGGCGCTGCAGCGTGACAGCACCACCGTCTTCGGCACCACCACCATCCGCCAGGACTGGTCGCTGCTCGAGAGCTATCGCAATCTCTCGCTCACCTTCCGCTATCTGCGCGAGGACAACGAGGACAACCGCTTCGAAGGCGTACGCGAAAACACCTTCTCGAGCGAGAAGGCGCTGCGCTTCTCGCGCTCCATCTCGGCGCGCCTGACCGGCACGCTGGAAGGCGGCCGCAATATCATCCAGCGCGAAGGCGAGGGCCTGCCGGTGGGAACCGGGAGCACGTATGATGTGGGTGCGTGGAACGCTCTGGTGGGTGTGGGCGTGGTGGTGCACCCCGGCGCCAATCTCGACCTCGATTTCCGCGGTCAAGATCAAAAGGACGACCTTTCCGGCGCGGCCCAGCGCTCGCTCAAGTTCCAGCCGCGGCTGGTGTGGAGAGTGGCGGATCAGATCAACGTGTTCGGCACGTATGAGCTCGCGGAGGTCAAGGACGACGACAACGGCCCGCTGGTCAAGCCGCTCGTCTTCGCGCGCGAAGGACGCGCGCACCACTGGAGCCTGACGCCGAATTTCCGCATATCGAAGATGATTTCCATCTACGCCACCTATTCGGGGCGCAACGAAGAAGTGTTCTCCGGCAAGCGCGTGACCGAGCACGATTTCAGGCTCGAGACGCGAGCTTATTTCTAAGACCTATGAAACGACATTCCATAACCTTCGTGGCAGCGTGGATGCTGTGTGCGGCATGGGCGGCGAACGCCGGCGCTGGCGCGCCGGTGCTGCGTGTCCTGGGAACTCAGAGCATTTCGTCCGAGCGCGCGGTGTCGGTTCTCAAGGCCGGCGGATTTCCTTCCGAAAAGTCCCTGCGCGCGTTGCAGGAGGAATACCTCAAGAACGGTCGGCTCTTTGCGTCGATGAACGTGCGCATGGAGAGTGATTCGTCGTACACCGTGGTGGTTGACGAAGGAGCCCCGGCGCGCGTCCGTCGCACGTACGTTCACGGCGCAACGCACTTCTCGCGCGACGAGGTGACACGACAGCTCGGCCTGGTGCCGGGCACGCCGTTCGATCCCCACCGTTTCACCGCGCGCATGGAATCGCTGCTCTCGAACTACGACGCCGACGGCTATCCCTTCGGCGAAGTGTGGGTGGATTCCATCGGCGTGGACCGCGACAGCGCCGCGGTGGACGTGTCGCTGTACGTGGTGGAAGGCACCACGCGCAGCGTGGAGTCGGTCGTGGTCGAAGGCCTCAAGAAGACACGGCCCGAGCTCGCGGTCAAGATCGCTGGCATCGAGCCCGGAACGCAGTACAGGTCGCAGCTTCTGGAAGACGCGTATCTGCGCGTGGTGGCGAGCGGCGTGTTTACGGACGTCGCCTATCCCACCGTGCGCATGTCCGCCGACGGGAGCGGAGTGGATGCCGTGCTGCACGTGAACGAGCCGGCGCGTTCCCACATCTTTGCGGCCGCGCTCGGTTACGCGTCGGCCTCCGACAACACCGACCGGGTGCTGAGCGGTTTCGTGCAGCTCGAGCTCAACAACATCGGCGGCTCGCTCAAGGATTTCGGCGCGACGTGGAACAACGATGGCGTGGGTCGCAACGAAACGCACATTCGCTACCGCGACCGGCTCTTTCTGGGGAGGCGCCTGGGGCTGGGTGTGCGCCTCGAGCAGGTGGGGCAGGATACACTCTACACGTGGCAATCGGCGGGTATCGAAGCCGAGCGCGGGCTCGGACGCGTGGCGGGAACCCTGCTCGGCTTCACGCTGGCGGGCTACGGCGATCGCAACGTGTTCAGCGAGGGCGATCTGTTGCGCTCGTCGCGCTGGCGCGTAAAAACCGGCGCCAGTGCGATGTGGGGAAGTGATCGTGCCGGAAAGCTCGCGCGGCTCGGCGCCAATGTCACCTTCGCGTTCAAGCACAACTCCTACCGCGACGACGCCACCGGCCCGGGCGATGTGGGCCAGACCATCTATGACGGCAACGCCGGAGTTCTGTTCCCGGCGTGGCGCAGCCTCCACGTCGCGGTGGATGGTCATCTGGAATGGCTCCAGAGCGACGAAGCGAACGTGCCGCTCTCGGAGCAATTCTACGTGGGCGGCGCGCGCACCGTGCGCGGCTACCGCGAGAATCAGTTCCACGGCCGGCGCGTCGCGTACGCGCGCAACGAATTGCGGCTCGGCCGCTCGCCGCGCGACGGTTTCTATGTCTTCGTGGACGCGGGTTACGTGCGCCAGGAGACCCCGCAGGCCGCGGGCGCGACGCTCATCGACGGCACCGGGCTCACCGGCTACGGTTTTGGCGTGCGCAGTCTATCGCGCGTGGGAAGGCTGGATTTGAGCTTTGCGGTGAGCGACGGATTGTCGCTGCGCCAGACCAAGGTGCACGTGCTCCTGGAGCAGAACTTTTGATAACAGGGTGCGCACTGCAATGCTAATATAACCGCATGCGCACGCTCTCCATCGACGGGCACTCGCTCCGTCTCGACGACCTTTCTGAATTTCTGGCCGGCCGCGTTCGCGTGGCGCCGTCCGCGGACGCCTTGACGCGCGTGCGCGCGTGCGCCGATTTCTGCGCGCGCGTGGCCGCGGACGAGACTCCGCATTACGGAATCAACACCGGCTTCGGCAAATTCGCGCGCGTCCATATCGACGCGAAACACGCGGCCGAGCTGCAGCACAATCTCCTGCGCAGTCACGCCACGGCCGCGGGTGAGCCGCTCGACCGCGACACGGTTCGATTGATGATGGTGCTGCGTGCCAACTCGCTGTTGGCCGGTTTTTCCGGAGCGTCGGCAGAGCTGATCGGGCTCATTCTCGATCTGGTCGAACGCGACATCACGCCGGTGGTGCCGTGCTACGGATCGGTCGGCGCCAGCGGCGACCTGGCTCCGCTTGCACATCTCTCGCTCGCGCTCGTCGGTGAAGGCGACGTGCTTTACCAGGGAAGAACGGCGCCCGCGCGCGAAGCGCTGGCCGCCGAGGGCCTCAAGCCGCACGCGCTCCGGCCCAAAGAGGGGCTCGCGCTCATCAACGGCACGCAGTTCATGAGCGCAATCGGCGTGCGCGAGTGTCTTCGCGCACGCACCCTTCT
>Ga0173478_10000104_pt1 | contig 12603 bp, 9 predicted proteins | sample NitcycUS014104B1_FD_122623 | JGI IMG/M metagenome (GOLD analysis project Ga0173478, IMG submission 122623) | Soil microbial communities from Arlington Agricultural Research Station in Wisconsin, USA - Nitrogen cycling UWRJ-S014-104B-1 (version... | ecosystem: Environmental > Terrestrial > Soil >... | reverse complement strand
TCATGGACGTTATGACGGTTCACGGTTTTATCATCCTGATCGTAGATGGGGATTCTTCCCCGGCGGGTCAGTTGCTTATCGTATCTCCCAGGAAGATTTCTGGGGAAACAGCAAAATCCTAAGCTTTTTTAACGATTTTAAGGTCAGGGCATCATACGGTATTATACCTTTCAACACTAATACCGACTACAGTTACCTCGTGGGTTATAATTATTCTCAAGGCTCAGGAGTACTAAACGGTACTGTAATTACCGGGGCACAGGTAAGAAACCCTGCTTCCGAGTCGCTAAGCTGGGGAAAAAGCCACAACTATGATGTTGGTATTGACCTGAGCTTGTTAAATAACCGCCTAAGTATCACTTTAGATTATTTTGAAAAGATCCGGAAAGGTATCCAAGAAACTCCAGGGGTAGCCTTACCAGATTTAGTAGGTTTTGCGCCGGGTGACGAAAACCTAAACAGCGATAAAAACCGCGGTGTTGATGGTAGCATTGCATGGCGTGACCGCACAGGCGGCGGCCTAAGTTATGGCTTTAACGCTAGCTTTAGCTATGGCAGAAGTGTAACTGGTTTCCGTTACGGCCAGTTATTTGGTAGTGACTATGCCCTATTTCGCGGTAATAGCGAAGGCAGATTAAATGGCGGAGCATTTCAATACACAGCTACCGGACAATTTGAAAGCTGGGAGCAAATACAAAAACATCCTGTTGACCAGGATTCCAAAGGTAACGTGACCGTGAAACCCGGCGATTTTATATTGAAAGATGTAAATGGTGATGGTTTTATAAATGCTCTTGACCAAACCAGGGAGACCTACCAGATAAATGGCGGCGGAAACGGGCAGGGTGTCCCACCATTGGGTTTTGGCTTTGGTTTTAACTTAAATTATAAAGGGTTTGACTTTAGGGCTGATTTTATCGGTGGTTCAATGTATACGTTTGAACAGTCATCTTCGGGTTTTAGCGCTGCTACCGGTGCCTACATGCGCGAGTGGTTACCAAACCGAAATACATCACAGTATTTATTTGATAACTCAAGCTATTATTCTGACCCATTTGACAGAAACAGCCCTATTATTGTTGGCAAGTACCCGTTGCTTTTACAAACAAATCCTGCGCCTAATACAAATTTCAACCACGGTGGATATCAAACCAATATAACCTATGTTAAAGTACGTAACGTAGAAATAGGTTATACCATACCATACTCTGTTTTGAGATCAATCGGTATTTCTCAATTTAGGGTATACCTAAGCGGCAACAATTTGTATAATTTTTCAAATATGCCGGGCAAAATTGATCCTGAACTTTCGTTAGGCACCGGTGGCGGATTGCCTAACCCGAGGGTTTTAACAGCGGGCGTTCAAGTTAAATTCTAAAATAAGAACATGAAAAATAAATTTTTATATAGTCTATTGACACTCCTTCTAATAAACCCAATGTTTATTGGATGTAAAAAAGACCTAACGGTTATTCCGAACAGCCTTATAGCAGAGGAAGCTGTTTATACAGATAAGAACCTGATCACCGCGGTGCTGGCCCGCTTCTATTCGCAAGTTAACCAGGTAACTAATCCTGGTGGCAATCCCCCGAATTTTCAACCTGGCGGTGCTGCTTGGGGCGCAAGCAACGCTACTGATGATAGTTATCAACAGGATCCTGATGATGCGCAAAATAACAGGGGTGGGGCCTCTGCAATGCAGGTTCTCTTCACCAAAGACAGGTACAGGGCCTTTGATTATGGCCTGATACGCAGGCTAAACCTATTTTTAGAAGGCATACGGTCTGAGGAGTCAAAAAAGAGTATGGCTGCGTTTGAGAATTCAGCCTTTGAAGGACAAGCTTTATTTTTACGTGCCTGGACTTTTTTCCACATGGTGAAAACTTTAGGTGGTATGACCATTGTAGGTGATGAGGTATTTGAATACAGCCTCGGTGACGACGTAACGCCGCTTCAAAAGCCACGCGACTCAGAAGAAGCATGTTATGATTACATCCTGGCTCAGTGCGACTCTGCTGCTGCAAAGTTGACTGGTATCGGGACCGCAACCATTCCTGCTGCTCAAAATGTCAACCATGCTATGGCTAACAGATGGGCCGCCAAAATGCTTAAAGCACGTGCTGCTTTAACTGCGGCTTCAATTGCCAGGTGGACTACCCCTGGCGACCCTAATCTTACCAAAACGGATAAAAATGGTATTGTAACTCATGGTATACCTGCTAGTAAGGCTGATGCTTATTACAAGATGGCTTTTGACGCTGCTAAAGAAGTGATTGATGGTGGTGCTTACTCATTAATGAAAGGTACAGATCTTAAAACAGCACAAGAAGCATTTGAAAGTGTGATAAACAAAAAAACCGGTAATACTGAAGTAATATGGACAGCAGACCGCAAATTGCCTAGCCCAAATACCCAATGGACTGAATGGGTTGGCCCTTATAGCCATACAGAAAGCACCCGATTTGGTAACCAATTGGGATCCCCTGCTGAGTTTGTTGAATCTTTTGAGGATAGAGTCACCGGTGAGCAAGGTATAAGAACCAGAAGCAATCCAAATGTACCTCTTCTGCAAGAGAGTACTGGTGGTGCTGCCAACCCACCGATCATGTATAACTTGTCAGACCCAAATGATAATCCATTTATGAAAAAGGATGCCCGTCTATGGGGATCAGTTATATGGCCTCAAGCTGTATGGAAAGGCACGCCGGTAGAACTGCGTGCAGGTGAGTGGCGTGGTGGTTATAAGGCTAATGGTGAGCTTGAGGTTTTTGTCTCTCCCGTTCCAGCAAAAAACCAACCAAATACTGCTCTTACCAGTATAAATGGACCGGTAGAGAATAGCAGTCAGACTGTAAACAAAACAGGTTTTATCCCCCGCAAATGGCTTGACGAAACACCAGGTGCATCATTAATGCCAAACTTTAGCGAGATGTGGGTAATACGTTTTCGCCTGGCAGAAGCATATGCCATATGTGCTGAAGCGGCTTTATTAAGTGCTCCGCTTGGTGGGGCAGCCATAGGTGTTGGTTATATTAATGTTTTAAGAAGGCGCGGTTTACTCCCAGACCTTACCGCTGCCCAGTTTAACTTTGCACGGTTAAGAAGGGAATTGCGCATTGAATTCTATATGGAAGATCACCGTCTTTGGGATATGAACAGATGGAGACTGGCAGATCAATATTGGGACGGCCCAACTGACTCAAAAAGCGTGGAATATCCGAATGGTACGTCGTATCCCTACCAATTATATGGTTACGTTGTAAATATTCCAGGCAATCCTAATAACGGTAAATATGTATTTGAAAGAAAAAAGGCTTTCAGAAAAAGAGCTAATCCTCAATTCTTTGAGAGAAAAAGCTACTATTCATCTATGAATAATGCCTGGTTAACCCAAAATCCAAACTGGGACGTTAATGCAGGGCAATAACTAAATCATAAAAAATATTATGAAACGGAAAAATAAAATAACAGTTTTAATAATGTTGCTGGGTGCAGCAAGTATGCTTGTGCAATCCTGCGGTAAAGATAATTTGGAATACCCATCATCAACATTATCAGGAAGGTTCACCTACCAGGGCCAACCTGTTAAATTATTACATACCAGCCCTGATTTGTTTGTTGCAAATAATAACACTGTCGGTCATCTGCGTTTACAACAAGTAAAAGGGGATCAACCGGTATATGGTGTGGGACCGGTTGATGTTTATGCCAGGCATGATGGTAGCTTTACCGCTGATTTTTTTGATGGTGACTACAACATGAGCACGGGGGGAACCCTTAAAAATCCATTTGAGGACTTTACCACCCCCAAGCCTGTTACAGTTAACGGGAATACTGATTTAGGTAATATAGAGGTGGTACCCTATTGGTGGATGAGTAATTTGCAAACCACGTATACTGGTGGCGTTTTTACAGCTAAGTTTGACCTTGCTAAAGTTTCTACAATGGCGGGAAGAACCTTACAGTACGTACAAATATATCTTAGTCCTACTAACTTACCAGATGTTGTGTCTGCTACTCAGGGTGCTGTACGTCGTTTTGATGCCGGTACAAATAGCAATGGTAACTCAGTTCCCCCTGCTGCCAGTAATGGTGGCGCTGTTACTATTAAAATTGATTTGAATACCCTTACCGCTGGCGAAAAGCAATTTTTGAAAGTTATGGGTAATACTATCTATGCTTCTATAGGTGTTAAAACTAACCAAGTAAATGATCAGTTATATTCAGATGCGATACAATTGCAACTGCCGTAATACTTAACAATTACTACACAATTGAATTTAAAGAGCCGGGCATATGCCCGGCTTTTGTTTTATACTTTTTGCCAATGTGGTGGATATTGATACAATGATTTGCGAAACATTCTACCTACTTTGTTACTGAGTCGATAAAGCCTGCTGCAATTTAAAACTACCGGTGTCGAAATTGTTGGTAAAGGCACACCCCAACCCATCCTCGCAATATTTTTCGTTGCTGTTCCAAAGCAAAGGCTCCGAAATGGCAACCGTGAAAATAAGCGACGCAATGAGCCGCCTAGTGAAAATGAAAACCGGCGTGGCGCCAAACAGTCTATTGCAGATAGGGCATAATTACAAACCCGGAGTTTATTACGCGGAAATAATCCAGGGAACTAGCAAATCGGTGGTAACACTGGTTAAACAATAAAGGGGTTTATGAAAAGAGGTAGATCCGATTCCGGTTCTGCCTCTTTTTCTGCCACAACTTTTTCGACCTCATGTTCAATTAAGTCATAAAAGTCAAATTGTTTAAAAGAGGCAAATTCGACTTGCATTACTTAAGCGACTTCTTAGACTTTTTCAAAAACTCATAGCAAGAATTTGCTATTGTCTTGCCGCTCTTAAAATACTTGCTTTACAACTCCAAATTTTTTCAGCTCCTCCAAACTAACATCATGAAACACAATGCTCCTCTTAGGTTCCTTTTAATTTTACTATTCGCCGGGTCAAACGGCTATGACACAAATTCCGGCACCTCTGCAACTTCTGCTTTTAAAACCTTACAAAAAGACATTGCCGCCACGAAAGCCGATGCCGATAAAAGCCTGAAGGCGTTATTTCTACAAGATACCCGCTATTTCAATTCTTTATACTCACTTTTTAAAGTCTCACATAATGCATAGTTTTTATAAAAGCCTAAATGTAAAGACGACTTCCAGGGAATTTCATTTTAACCGATTGTACTCCGGTGCCGGAATACGGTTTTATGTTAGTGTGATGGATAATTACCAATCATACCTTTTTACCATGGAAAAAAAGATGGGAGAATGGAAGATTATTGACGCCCCTAAAGTACCAACGTGGATTCATGATAGGGAGAAAGAACTTTCAACAGCTATTATAGAATTCATAAGCAGAGATTCCAGGCAAGAAATAAACAGCGATTTTTTTATGAGACTTTAAAGAATGTTTTTAAAAACCGTTCGCTAACCATACATCCTAAATCGCAAACAGCATTTTCCATAAAAGATTTAAATTGTATGTAAAACAATTCTGCTGTTCCCATCCATTTTTACAAAGGTTATAGGGCGGCGTTTGAGGCTAATTTGCCTGGCCGTATGTAGCAGTTTATCATGCCTGTTGGCACAACCGCCCGGCCCAATCATCAATATCGAGCTTATAGGCCCCGAACAAGGGCTTCCCAACCGCAACACCCGTTGCATTATGCAGGATGCCCTTGGCTTTCTGTGGCTGGGCGTTGGCGACGGGTTGTGGCGCTATGATGGTTATACCTTCCAGTCCTATACCGACCTGCTAACCCGCACCAGCGGCTTCATCACCCTTATCAACGACATTCAACGAGGCCCCGACGACCGGCTCTGGATTGCCCACAACAACGGCATCTCCGTTATAGATCCTGCCCGCTTGACCTGTGTACATGTTGACCTGGCCAGGACTTTCCCCGACCGGCTCTATTCCAATCAAACAGTAAAAATTCATTTTGACCGGCAAGGCAATGCCTGGGTAGCCTTGCCGGGAGCAGCTTTGGTGAAAGTAGACCAAACCCTACGACCGCTGCTTCTGTACGTTCCGCCGGAAAATAAAATGGATTCGACTTCAGCGGCACGTTTTATCAGCAAACTATTCCAGGACGGGGAAAAGAACATCTACCTGTTCTCAAAAGACAATTTTTTGGAAATTATTGATGGAAATGGCCGCTACATCCGGCGGGTGGAGTTGTCGAACGCCGCTTTGCAAAAAAACGGCTTTGTTGTGGCGGATGTCCTAGGCTCCGGCAAGGAAAGCCTGTTGATCTATTACGGGAATGAACATACCAAAAAAAAGAAGGTGCGCACCTTTTCGTTTTTACACCAAATACTTGGGCCGCTTGCCGAAAATCCTTATTCCATCAATCCTGAAAACCGATACACTGATAAAAAAGGGTTCGCCTGGTATAAAAGCTACAACCAGGTGGGTTTTTTACAGGAGAAAACCGGAATCTTTACCCATGTAACTGATTTGTTGAGACAAAAAGCAGGGGTTGAATTGTATTTTTTTAATGCGCTTGTCGTTTCGGACAATAGCTTTTGGCTGTGTTCCGGAGCCGGGCTTTTTAAAATAACCATCACCGAGCAATTCTTCCAAAAATTTCTCAGTATTCCCCTGCAAAAACCAACCGATGTGGGCACCAGCATGCGTGGCATTACCGAGGACAGCACCGGAACTATCTGGACCTGCTCGTATGGTTTTAAGGAAAATGGCAGCACTTACTTGCTTCACAAACTGGATCCCAAAACGGGAGCGATTCAGCATCTTAAACCAAAGCTTGTCAAAGACGGACAATACATTAATCCCATGCCCTACAAAATCGTTTTTGGAAAGAACGGAGTGTATGCCATAACGGACGCTACCTACCTGCTAAAAATGGCCCCGGGCAGCTTACAAAGTAGTGCCATAGATTTTACCAGCACCACCGGCAATGAGTTTACCTGCCTTTATAGTTTAGACGATAGCACCTTGTGGATGGGAACATTGAGTGGCATGGCCATGATCAATACAAGGAAGCTACAACCGGTTTTGTTCAACCACCAAGCCGGGGCGTATATCAGGAATGTCAGGGTCAACTTTTTTATGCCGTGGTCGTCAGACCAAGTATTGGCAAGCACTACCAACGGTTTGTATGTTTTGGATAAGAAAGCCCGTATTGTGGACCACTACGGGGCAGTACCAGAGGATCAAATACGTTTGCCTTCCCTGCGCATTTTTCATACGGTGTGGTATGGGGCCAGCCTGTGGGCCGGGTCTGCTGATGGATTGATGCGTATAGATACCTTGTTGAAAAAGGCTGAACTCTTCACCACAAAAGAAGGCCTGCCGGATAATATGGTTTACGCCGCCTTGCCCGACGACAGGGGAAACCTATGGCTGAGTACAAATAACGGTTTGTGCCGGTTTAATACCAAAACAAAAAAAGTCCACAATTACGGATTAGCAGATGGCCTGCCGCACACTGAGTTCAATCACACCTCATTTTTAAAAGCCGAAGACGGCAAACTGTACTTCGGCGGGTTGAATGGTATTGTTGGTTTTGATCCGGCGACGCTAAATTCGACAACCGGGGAAGAAGCCCTGTTGCGCCTGATTTCGTATTCAAAGTACGTGGGGGGTACCGACAGTGTGGAAACCGTCATGAGCCCTGCGGTACAGGACAAAATTGTTTTTGGTGCAGGCGACCGGCTTTTTTCTTTTTCGTTTATGAGCCCCGATTACCGGCATACAAACCAAAACCGCTTCCGGTATAAACTGGAGGGCTGGGATGATGAAGCTTGGCATTATTTTGAGACCGGTAATAAGCTCACATTCAACAACCTGCTGCCCGGTAGTTATACGTTGCATGTACAGGTTTCTGTGGCCGGCGGGGATTGGAGCAAACAGGAGTGGCGTGTGGTGCTGGAAGTTAAAGCACCCTGGTATAAGACAGCCTGGTTTTTTATGCTGAGCCTGATTACCGTGGCCCTTATTTTCTATGCATTTTACCGGTATCGCCTGGCTCAAATTCTGCGGATACAACAAATTCGCAACCGAATCTCTGCAGATATGCACGATGAAATCGGGAGTACCTTAAGCAGCATTACGTTTTATAGTCAGGCCTTGTTGCTGCAAACTGCCGAAAAGAAACAGAAGGACGTGCTGCAGAAGATAAAAGAAAACGCCCAGCAGGTGCAAGAAGGCCTGAGCGACATTGTATGGAGCGTGAAGGCCAGCCTGGATAAAATTGAAAACGTATTTGCCCGCATGCACAGCTTTGGTAGTGAACTGCTTGAGTCGAAAGGCATATCACTCCATTTTGAACAGGATGAAACCCTGAATGCCGCAAAACTCGACATGGTCAAACGAAAAAATTTCTACCTGATTTTTAAAGAAGCGGTGAACAATGCCGCCAAGTATGCACATTGTAAAAACCTCTGGGTGCAGATAAACGGGGAAGAAGGACGCATAAAAATGGTTATAAAAGATGATGGAAGGGGCTTCGATCCCCAACAGGCGAAACAAGGCAACGGGCTTTCGAATATGCAGGCACGGGCAGTGCAAATGAAGAGTAGACTAACGGTGGCTTCCAGTGAAGGTAACGGCACCACCATTACACTTATCCTTTAAAAACAGGCTCGGCTGTAGCAAGAATTTGCTATACCCCGGATAACGCAAGTCTTTAATTTTACAAAAATGTCATATCGAATTATCATTTTTGATGACAATGAAGAACGCCTGAACAGCGTAGCAATGCTGCTCAATCTTTCACCAGATTTTGAATGTGTCGGCACGTTTAAAAACTGCAACAGCCTGGTAGAAGATGTTGAAAAAACCGAACCCGACTTAGTGCTGATGGACATTGATATGCCCGGCATTAATGGCATTGAAGCCACACGGCTCGTCCGAAAACATTTTGATGCGTTGCCGGTGATTATGCAAACCATTTTTGAGGAGAACGATAAAATCTTTGACAGCCTACGGGCCGGTGCCAACGGCTACCTGTTAAAAAAAATGCCACCGGAAAAATTCCTGGATTGCCTGCAGGATGCATTGAACGGTGGTGCCCCCATGTCGGGCAGTATTGCCGCCAAAGTGCTCCATTATTTTGCAGCGGAACAACAAAAAAAAGACTACCACCTCACCGAACGCGAAAAGCAAATCCTTTCCATGCTTGTAAAAGGCTATAGCTATAAGATGATCGCGGCTGAGTGTGGCATTGCTTACAACACGGTAAACAACCACATCCGCAACATATACGACAAGCTTTATGTGAGCAGCGCTACCGAGGCGGTAAGCCTTGCCATAAAAGAACGACTTATATAGGGGTGTCAGCCGCTTCCAGGACTTGCGCTAGCCTTCTTTCTGCAACACCTGTACAATCCAGAATTTAAAACAAGCTGCCGTTCTATAAATTTTAATTAGTTTTTACAGATGAAAAATGTAGTGGTCGTCGGTGGTGGCATTATTGGCTTAAGCAGTGCTTTTTACCTGCATAAGTCAGGGCATACTGTAACCGTTCTTGATAAAGATGGTTTTACTGATAATTGCTCCTATGGCAATTTAGGATACGTATGTCCAAGCCATTTTATACCGCTTGCTGCACCTGGTATAATTTGGCAAGGCTTTAAGTGGATGCTTAACAGCAGGAGTCCTTTTTACGTGCAACCATCTTTAAACCCTTCGCTTATTGATTGGGGATTTAAGTTTATGCGCAGCGCCACAAAAAAGAATGTTGAAGCATCAGCTATTCCTCTAAGAGACATTGCTTTATTCAGTCAACAGGAGTATGCGGAATGGGAAAAAATTCCGGGATTTGATTTTTCATTCGAACGAAAAGGCATGCTCGAAGTTTTTCAAACCGAAAAGATAAAACACCATGCTGCAGAAACAGTAGAGGCCGGAAAGCGGTTGGGACTTGATGTGGATTTAATGGATGAAGACGGATTACATAAGTTGGAACCGCAGGCAAAATTTAATGCACTCGGTGCCATATATTTTAAATGCGATAGCCACCTCTCTCCTGATAAACTGATGGCTAATTTGAAAAATTACCTTCAGCAACATGGCGTTAAACTGGTGAAAGCGCAGGCAACAGGTTTTGAAAAATTGAATGGATCAATAAAGAAGATTTTTACCGAAACCGGCGTTTTTGAAGCAGATGAAATTGTGATAGCCACTGGTTCATGGAGTAGGGAGATTGCCGCCATGCTCAATACTAAAATTCCATTAATGCCGGGACGTGGTTATTCCTTTACCCTGGAGAACTCTCCTTATAGATTAAACCGCCCGGCCATCTTAACCGAAGGGCGGGTTGCCATTGCACCTATGGATTGCAACAAAATGCGTTTTGGAGGTACTATGGAGGTGGTGAGTACAGCAACGCCGCCGCGTTATCAACGGGTGGAAGGCATTGTAAATGCTGTAAAACGTTTTCTTCCGGAGTTTAACGTCAACATACCATCCACGGATAAAATTTGGTGCGGCTTTCGACCAACTTCTGCAGATGGTATTCCTTACATCGGACGCATTAAGAGATATAGCAATGTTGTTGTAGCCACCGGCCATGCCATGCTGGGCTTAAGTCTTGGTGCCGGCACCGGCAAATTGGTAAGCCAACTGGTAAATGATGAAAATACTGCAATTGACTTGAAGCCCTTCACTGTTGAAAGATTCGGTTGATCGCATGCCATAGTCTTCAAGAATTTTCTTTTTGAAATTATCAATCAGGTGAACATAATGCTATGGTTTATTAAATAGTGCCAATAGGTTAGAAGCAATTAAGAGTAGTTTTGAGAAAAAATAATCACCATGAGTATAGAATGGAAAGGAGTGTTTCCGGCACTCACAACCCAATTCAATAATAATGACCAAGTAGACCTGCCATTATGCGAAAAGAGCCTTTTCGCCCAGCTTGATGCAGGCGTTGATGGCATTATATTGGGCGGTACCCTCGGCGAAGCAAGCGTTTTAACGGAGCTTGAAAAAGAAAAGCTCGTAAAGTTTTCTATTGAAAAAATTCATGGATCGGTTCCTGTTCTAATAAATATTGCTGAGGGTTCAACCAACGAAGCGGTTCGCCAGGCAAAAATGGCTGCATCATGGGGCGCTGATGGCCTGATGTTATTACCCCCAATGCGTTATAAAAGTGACCATCGCGAAACGGTAACCTACTTTAAAACTATTGCAGCGGCTACCGATCTCCCGATCATTCTATACAATAACCCGGTAGATTATAAGACTGAAATTACTATTGGCATGTTTGATGAACTGGCCGAAGTGCCAACTATTCAAGCTGTAAAAGAATCAACGAGAGATGTGACGAATGTAACCCGCATGATCAACCGCTTTGGTGATCGGTTTAAATTGCTATGTGGGGTTGATACCCTTGCCATGGAGGAAATGCTCCTTGGTGCAAGTGGTTGGGTGGCAGGTTTGGTTTGCGCCTTCCCCTCAGAGACAGTAGCTATATACCGACTTGTAAAAGCTGGAAGAATACAGGAAGCAGTTGCTATTTACCGATGGTTTATGCCTTTGCTCGAATTAGACATTCACACAAAATTGGTTCAATATATAAAGCTGGCACAACAACAAGTCGGCATAGGTAGCGAGTATGTTCGTGGCCCCAGGCTTATGCTGGTGGGAAAAGAACGAGAATATGTGCTAGGAGTAATTAATGATGCTTTGGCTGTTCGGCCGGCCTTGCACGACTATCTTTCGATTACTGAAAATGCCGTTGTCCATAGATGAAATAATTAAGGAACCGCAGCCTACTTTAAAAAATTATCGGCCTTATTGATGCAATCATGCAGCGGACAAGAGATGTATTTAATGATTGTCGAAAGCGCTTAATTGATAACGTTACACCAGGAATATTTTAGTTGTAAAAATGAAAAAAACTTTCTTCTGTATCGATGCACATACCTGCGGTAATCCGGTAAGGCTGGTAGCTGGTGGCGGACCTGTTTTGCAGGGCAACAACATGAGTGAAAAGCGACAGCATTTTTTAAAAGAATATGACTGGATCCGCAAAGGGTTGATGTTTGAACCAAGAGGTCATGATATGATGAGTGGGAGCATTTTGTACCCGCCTCATGATCCGCAAAACGATGTTGCGGTGCTGTTTATTGAAACCAGCGGTTGCCTTCCTATGTGTGGGCATGGTACTATCGGCACGGTCACTATAGCACTGGAAGAAGGTCTGATTATACCGCGAACTCCTGGCATTATCCGCATGGAAGCACCTGCGGGCCTGGTGTTGATCTCTTACGTACAGGAAGGCAAAAAAATAAAGTCGGTAAAGCTAAAAAATGTTGCCAGTTTTTTAGCTGCAGAAGATATTGAAGTGGAATGTCCCGATTTAGGTACACTTAAAGTTGATGTAAGCTATGGCGGTAATTTTTATGCTATCGTTGACGTGCAACAAAACTTTAAGGGACTGGAACACTTCAGCGCCGACCAGTTAATCAGCTGGAGCAGGGTATTGCGTCAGCGCATTAACGAAACAAGGAATTTTGTACATCCAGACGATGCAACTATTAATGGCTGTTCGCATATTTTATGGACGGGTGAAACGATCGATAAAACGTCGACTGCACGTAATGCAGTTTTCTATGGC
>Ga0173478_10000100_pt1 | contig 12704 bp, 21 predicted proteins | sample NitcycUS014104B1_FD_122623 | JGI IMG/M metagenome (GOLD analysis project Ga0173478, IMG submission 122623) | Soil microbial communities from Arlington Agricultural Research Station in Wisconsin, USA - Nitrogen cycling UWRJ-S014-104B-1 (version... | ecosystem: Environmental > Terrestrial > Soil... | reverse complement strand
GAATTTGGTTTGCCGGAACAGAAGATACCGAACCGGAGCTTTGGGCATTGGCCAAAACTTATGGTCTTCCCATTTTCCCAGATGCGGAGGACTTAGAATATTACAGATTGATAGAAGAAGAAAGAAAAAAGGAAAATTTATGAGCATTATTCTAATAGGCATTATCTTAATGGTTTTTTTTAGCCTTTTTGAATAAAGATAACTTAGCAAACATGAAGAAGATAGAAAAAAGGAAAATTTATGAATATCCATAACCCACCAAATCTTAAACCGAAAACTGGCCTAATAGGCAAGGGGGATTTAATGGAAAATTTTTTTTTGCAGCATAATAATGCACATAATGATTACCGGATTAAGGAATTAGGAAAGGATTTTCCTTATAAAGGGTATTTTGCTTTTTTGGTTCTAATAGAATTATATGCCGAGCAAAGATATTTAAGCCCAAAAAAAGATTTTTTTCTATTTCCTAAAAAAGTATTAAGAAATCAATTAAGTTTTAAAACCAAGAACCTAAGTCTATTTCTTGAAACTTTGGCCAAATTAGAATTAATTAAAATTATTAAAGAAGATGCGGCTTCATTTACCATTTCAATTAAAGATATTAAAGGTGTTATAAAGTTCGTCTAAAAAACATAAACCCCCAATTAAGGGGGTTTAATCAGATACAAGGGACATTCTCTAAGCCCCTTGTACCTGATTCAAATAGAAAAAAAAAGGGGTTTATTTATGTTAATTAAAAAATTTTCCGAAAATATTAAAATCAGGATTAAAAATCACCAAAGGATAACCGAAGAACACAAATTTAAAAATTCACCTCGTTATTTTAAATTAGATATCGGGTTCATTCATGAAATAGAAAGCAGCCGGCTAAATGAGAAAGAGGCCTGGATATTAATGAAACTAATTCTTCTTTCTTTTAAACAAAGAAGCGACACGATAGAAACAACTATGGACTATCTGAACCGGAACTGTATTGGAACTACCAAGGAACTAAGCAGGAACTGCAAGACATCTACAGGTGTTCTGAATGCGTTAATTTCATATAATTTCATAGAGTTAGTCGATGATATTATAGAATATAATAAAATAAAAAAGAGTAGCTCCGAAGAAAACCAGGAAAAAGAAACGGCCTTAGGGCCATTAAAGGCCCAGGCCATCAAGGAAGAAAAAGGACAGGGGAACCATTTAGGAATAACCGCTAATAAGCTATTAGAGGCCCCTACAAAGGATTTAACTGTTGACCCTGAAGGGAACTATGAAAACCCTGGTAAAGCTGAATTAACGATTAAAGAACCTATTTTGTATGGATTAAAAAAGAAGGAAGTAAAAAATATTTATTTTACGGTTGGGGAAGTTAAGAGGATTTAAATTTTATTACTGGGTCTTTGGGGTTTGGGGAAAAATAACATTCCCTAGTATTTCTTGAATAACTTAGGAATATTTTTTCCCACCCAAATTCGGCGGCCAGTTTTTTCTCGGCAAGAGTTAATATTCTGGTAGGGTTATCCACAAGGCTGTTATGGATTCTGGTCAACTTTGCCCATTCTTCGTTTGTAAGTTCATCAATTTTTGTTGGGTTTTGTTTCCTTGGGTATGGGTAATTAGTCTTGATTAATTGAAAATTTCTTTTAACCTCATTTTTCTTGACTTCCATAAAATTAAATTCCTTTAAAATATCCCCAAGCCTTCGCATGGGAGCCTTTGTAAGACTATTCTATCAAAAAAACAAGGCCTTTTAAAAAATAATATTTACTTTCTGGGTGCAAATGTTAGATATAAGGTTTTTACTATTTAAAAGGAAAGTTTCTAATGGAAAAAAGCAAGGCACCGAAAAGAACCGTTTCTATTTTATTAACGGAAACACAGTTCAGAAAACTTAAGAAAGAAGACCCCACTGGGAAAAATAAGGTTTCCCCTGCTATTAGGTTTATTGTTAATAGCTATTTTAAATACCTTAAAATAAATGACGCTAAAAAGTGAAAAAGTCTGTAGATGAAAACTTTCTTTAAAAAAATTGGACTCCAATTTTATATTCAAATTTTTTTGATTGGTATGGTTGCTAGATCATCATTCAAATATCCGATATTTTTTTTTGGTTTATCTCTTGGTTTATTGATCGGGGCTTTGGCAGTTGGATTAGTGGGTTATTTTTATAGGTCGATAGATGAAGGATGAAGTTGAATGAGAGCAGCAGACTTAATTGATTTACTTAAAAAAATACCACCCGATTGTCATATTATCGTTCATGATTATAGGGGCGATTGGAAAGAATTAACATTGGTTTTTCCTTTCAAAGGAACAAGAGGGGATTCTTGTTGGGAAATCAATAGTTCCCCTACTTCCGCAGATTTTGAAAATGCCAAAGAAGTAATGTTAGTTCCCCTTAGAGGTGGGAACCCTGAAAAGAATTGCACTAGGGTAATAATTAAATGAAGGAATTTCTAGAACATTTGTTGTGCTGGTCAATAGTGGTAATTTTAGTAAGTGCATTTATTTTAATAATTCGATTGTTTTTAATTTAAGAAATAATTTCCTCAATGTCGCAAACATCAACTAAGTTTGGGTCTTCTAACCCCCAAACGTATTGAGTCACCAAAAAATACCGATAAACCAGTTCCGAGCATTTATACTTATTAACCCTGGTCTTAATGGGGTTGGTAAAAATTTCCTTGTTAAAAAAGGTTTTTAGTATCCTCTGCCATAACATTCCAAATAATTCTACAAAGGCATAGGGGATTCCGCAGGAAGCTTCTAAAAAGATATTACCCTCTTTGAACTTCTTATCGGTTAACCAAATAGCCACTTGCTTTTTAACCGAATTTACTTTTAACCATTCTCCATAAGGGATTTTCCTAACACCAAGCCATAGTACTGCTTCAAAAACTTGGTCATCTATTTTAATAGCAACGTGACTACTATGATAAAGCCCAAAAAATTTAAATGGTTTCAAAGTTTTTTTAAATTGAAAAAATCTTATCAAAAAAGAAAAAATGTGCCACTGAACACCCAGTGGCACCGAAAAAAGTATCGTTGCTTTTTTTAAATCCTTAACTAACAAGCGTCATCTTGGTCTGTTTTAGCTCCATACTCGTCTTTTTCAAATTCGTCCTGAACCTCTTTTTCTTTTTTAATATCTTCTTCCCCTTCTAGGAGAATTAGATCGGTAGAGAGAAACATTTTAGAAGTTCCTTTACCGGATAGAACAGAAATTTTAATAGTTTCTGCCGAAGGTAGAGAATAGGTTTTTATCCCTATTATTTTTCCATCAAATAAACCATCCTTTGTCTGAACTAAATCCCCAACTTTAAATTTTCGGTTTGGGTCTTTAACCGGGTTCTTTTTTTTTGCTTTGGCCATAAAATCCTCCTTAAAATACTTTTCGGAACAATTTACCTTAATTAAAAATTTAGGTAAAAGCATCTAGGTCGTTGGCAAAAAATGCCTAGTATCCCCGAAGCAGCAAGGCATCTTCGATAGGATAAAAGTGCTGCCGAAACTCTATTAGTTGAAAGAGAAACCCCGTACCTTTTTGTTCTGGCATTAGGAGAAACGCAAAGCCAATAAAGTGCTTGGGCATTTTTATCATTAGATATTTCTTGGATTGCACTTGGAAGAGGACAACTAGGATCGGAAATATCACAATCGTTAGTATCTGATACAAGCGCATCGGCCCCAAAATCACAACCTACCTCTGGTTCACAAACCTCTTGGGAAAATAAATTACTTGATAGAAACAATAGACCAATTAAAGCTAAAACCTTCATAAATAAACCTCCAGTTAAATAATAAATCAAATATTAACATTGATTTTTTTTTTGTGTAGAATAAAGAAAATTAAAAAAGGAGTTTTAATGAAGTTTCTAACTAAATTAGTTTGTTTTATGCTTTTATGCAATATTGCCCATACAGAAGATCGGCTTGATTTTTTGAAGAAAGCCTGTTCCGATCCTGGATCGGTTCATAACCAAATACCTCCATCGGATTTGAAAGTAGCTTGTGATGATACAGTTTTTACCTGGGTTTTGTCTGACGATGAGGACGTGGCATTTAAAAACCGGAGAAAAATGTGTACTTCGGTTACCACTTCAAAACCCAATGTTAATGCCGCCCAAGCTTGTGAAGATTGTGGAGTACCCGATTCACAATTCAAATGCCAAGGGTATAAAGAAATTCAAAAATGCGTAAGAATGACTTTTGGGGTTACCTGCGAGCAAATTTTGGCAATGGAGAGTATTGTAAAATGGTGTGTGGATCATATCGACGAAGAAGTTGCTATAAATGAAGAAATTTTAAATGTTAAAGAAACCGGAAAGAAAAAGCCTTGCGGTTATAAAGAAGGAATGGAGATAAAACCGTTAAACCCGAAGTTTCCGAGATAGGAACAAGAGGAAGATTAATTTTAAGATAAATATTTTAGACGTTATTTATGAAGGGGAGGATTCAACCAAAAAGATAACGTCTATTTTTTCTTTCTTTTTTTTCTTTTAGTTTCTTGATAATCCTGCGTTGCCCCAGAACATCGCCTCTTCTAGCTTGGTGATAGCAAGGCTTCTTTCTCTGCTATCGGGAAAATTTTCATAAATATAGTATGCAAGTTCCTTACACTTTTCCCGATATTCGACATAAATTTTGTTCTTCTCCGGTGTCGGCGGATGATACTTGAAATTGTTTTCAAAAACTTCATTTTTGTTCATTATTTTTCCCCTTTTTTTTTTGATGATTTAATGCCCGTTACAATTACTATTTCTTTTCCAAAACCTCAATTCGTTTTTCAAGCAATTCCAATATTAGTTCGAATGTAGCCTGTTCCTGCTGTAATTTGATACCTCCCAAGAAAATTGGGGGGTTTATTTATCCCCCTCCCCTGCTATAGCGACCAGGTAGTATCAAATTTAGACTCAAACCCTGACATATTTGTAAAAGAAATATCTCCGGTTGCCGAATTAACAAAACCGTTTGCCGGTGGGCCAATATTATTAAAAGAAGATACGTTTATTTGAAAAACATGTGCCGGCTCCCCGTTATTAAAATAACCACCTGTTGGTCTATATCCCACGGGAATATTACCAAAAATAGCAGCAGCGCCCATTCCACCGTCTGAATTATTTGTTGGGGTAATCACACCCCTAAGTCTTACAGTCGCACCAAAATTTTCAAATCTAACAGATACACCACTTGCCCTTATTGCAGCATTAGTACTAGGTATTCCTACCCAGTCGCTTATGCCATTTCCGGCATAATTGACATCAGGTCCATAACCAGGTGTGACGGAGCCATTTGCCCAGGTAACTGTATTGGCATCGCCATTTTTATGAGCAACTAAAACCCAGTGTGGCGGAGGGAAAAAGCTACCATTGGCAAAATAGGAAATGCGAAAATTGGTGTTTACCACATTGAAATTTGAACCTATGGGGAGTTCATACCAAAGGGATTCCCAATTACTCAAGGATATTTTTCCATTAGTAACTGTCACGTTGGCATGGCCGCCTTCTCCTCTTACTATCGTCCCATTTGGAGGCATGGTAATATCAAAGTACCCAGATGGTATTGCAGAATTCTTTCCTAATCCAATGGTTATAAATCGGGCAGTCCAACTAATGGTACCACCTACAGAGTTTAAATTCCCACCTCCTGTTATTCCTGCTTTATGAAATAAGGAATACGGAATGCTTTGAGTGAATGTTCCTAAAATATTTAAATTTCCCTTTTCGGTTATCTTAGCAACTTCCCTGCTTGCAGAAATTGAATTTCCCCAAGTGTAAAAAGCTACATTAGAGCTATTCGCCCTTGCCGCTCCGTCTGAATCCGTCCCCGATACATTTATTTGCATACCAGCGAAATCGGCATTATTTCCTGATATGTGACCTATCCTTCTTGATCCAACTTCCGCAGCATTATGTTGCGAGGAATTTGCATGAAAAGAAGTTACTATATTTCCGAGCACATCTAATTCCTGATAGGGGGCCTTGTTTCCTATCCCTGTGCCGGTTCCTGTCATCGATAAAGCTAAAGTATTTCCCGTTCCTGGTGTAGTTGATCCTGTTGTCGCACTTGAATTGTTTATCCAAAAACTTAAATTATTTAAATTTACCGAACCACTGTGCTGTGAGGAAATATAATGTTTATATCCGCCATTACTTGCGCCATATTCAAAGGCCACATCGCCAGCAACCTGATCGGGATTTAGGTTCCCTGCTCCTGCACCAGAGCTTTGTCTGCCTACCATAAAAGTCCAGGCCGCAGTCGGCACGGATGGGTTGTTATAATTGAGGCCTTTTACGGCCGCATTGTAGTTATTAAATTGAGTAATTAATTTTCTGGTAATTAAATCACCCCACTGCGCACCCGTCAGGGGGCCTTCGTAATTCCAGGTTGTCCCGTCTGAAATAAAGGCGTGGGTAGTTCCTGCGACTAAATTTAAATCTTCATTTAAATTTGTTCTTGCGATATTTAAAATTATGGCACCAGTGGCATCCGTGTTTTGGGCATAAAAGGCCTCTCCTCTAGGGCCTATTGTAGGGGTATAAAACGGGGACTGCTGGCATCCGTTACTGTGCTGAATACCGTTTGCGTTTCCAGTTAGGGGGAAGGGATTGGCCCCAGGAGAACCAACAGAACAAACCCCAACTAAATTTGGAACTGTGAAAGAAGAAGTTTCTACAAAAATTAATCTGTTAACATTTTTTTGATTGAGCATGGAATCGCCTAATGTTTTTCCAGTGGCATCGGTGAAATAGGCAATATTTCCAATTAAAGAAGATGCTGGACCTACTACATCGCCGCCACTTTGAACAGCAGGAGTAACCCATGCTAGCCCACCTAAACCATCAGTTTGCAAAAGCTGATTAGCTGATCCTCTTGTCAGAGGGAAAATATATCCGTTCGTTGAATCATCATTTATTTTAAGTGCGCCGGTAATTGTTAAATCCTTTGCGCCTGTGATGTCATTAGCTGCGGAAATGGCAACGCCCGAGCCTTGTATGGTTTTTCCTGATCCGCCAGCAAAAACCGCAATTGCACGGTCATTAGAAGATGCAGGCCCTAGTACATCTCCTGTTGAAGGTGATCCACCAGAGCCGGGAGAACCTATACCTAATTTTCCAGAGTTTTTCCAAACCGTAGTAGTTAAATTTCCAAAATCAATATTTCCATTAACAAAAAAAACAATCGCAGAATATAAAACCGCTTCTTTCAATGCCGGATTGACAACATACAAATCTCGATTTTCTTCCTCTGCTGCCACAATTTCATTTTTAGTTGGTTTAATATCTTGTCCATATTGCAAGGAGATGGAGCAATCTAAAGAAACGGCAATCTTGAAATACCCCCAGTTGGTCCCTCCGATAGGTTGCAAAGCTCCGGCAACGTCATAATTAGAATTAGGGATTATGCTAACCAAACCTAAATCTGAATCCTGATCGTAGAGCCTAAAAACCGTGGTCGCCTGTGGAGAGCAATCCAAAAGGTCTTTAATTTCCCCAGTTGGATTTATTCCATCAAAATTAATATTCCCCGCTTCTGTTAAGAAAGTTTGAGTTCCTGCATTTCCCCTAAATCTAAGCCCATTTTTAATAATCCCAAGAGCATGGGAAAGGTTTCTATTTGTATTTCCATGGTCTATTGATGTTCCTCGCCTCTGAATAATTTTTCTATCAATCCCCGAAATATTTCCCAAAACAATATTTTGTTTTCCCATGATAGAGGAATCCATGCCGGAAGCTATGGTAACCGTTCCGGCATTATTGACGATTACCGTATTGTAGCCTGTGGGATTTGGTAGAGTGGATTCATCAATATTTGTAGCATTCCATTTTTTAGGGACAATTCCAATATTAGTTCGAATGTAGCCTGTTCCTGCTGTAATTTGATAGTTTGGTGCTACAAAAGTTATTACACCTCCCGAGGTTGGGGATGTGGTTAAATCATCAGGAGAAACAAAATCCATTAAATTATTTGAGAGGTCGGTAATAAATAAAGGTGAACCAATGAAATTATTTTTTGCCCTATACGTGCTTCCATCCGCAGGGTTTCTGATTAAATCCCCAGTGAAAAATTGTTCTCCTTGAACAAATTCCACATAATGACTCGGACTAATCAGTTCCCAGTTATCCGCCAATCTATCGGCAATAAAATTAGTCGTTGAAGTATGGTCAAATTTTGCCCGAAAAATGTCATTGCTATTCGTTGGGGAAACTACAGTCTCACCAACTACATAATCGTGAGACGCTACCCAGTTAGCGTACGACCCACCAGGCACCCAGGATAAAGTACCTGCTCCATCAGTTTTTAATACCTGTCCATTGGTTCCCCTAGTTAGAGGGAAAATAGAACTATTTGTTCCATCATCATTAATGGTCAATGATCCGGTCATTGTAGTATTGCCGAATATATCTAAAGCTTGGGTTGGGTTTATTTTTAAAATACCTACTCCAACCGGAGTCATAGTTAAAGAAATTGAATTAGAAACCCCTGGTGCCGTCGACAATCCGGTGCTGTTTCCGGTGTTTAAATAAAACCTAAGTTGGTTATTTGAATCCGTAGACCCACTATGCATCGAGCTTATAAAATGCCTGTAACCTCCACCTGATGAACCCCTTTCAATGGAAATATCTGCGCTAGTTTGTCCAGCATTCAAAGTAAAAGAAGAAGTTCTTCCTATTCCTAAATTAACTGCAGATACCGGAGCTAAAATATTATTAGCATTTTTTCCTTTAATAGTTATTTCCTGGATTTCGGAAAGATCATCAGTATCAGAAATTACGATCCCTGAACCTTTTAATAATTTTCCGGTATCACCCGCAAATCTCGGAATGGTGTCAGTCACAGAGGAAGCCGGTCCTAAAATGTCGCCAGTTCCAGCAACATCTATTTGACAGGTTAAATTCGTTCCATCGGATTTTAAGGTTTCTCCGGCAGCACAAATAACAGGGGGGATTGTATAGCCTGTTTGGGATAAAGTTTTATTTGCCCCACCTGTTAAAACAATATGATTTATTGCCGTAAAATTAGATGAACTTGTAACCAAATTAAAGGATGAAATCCCAGTATCCTTTAAAAGTTGACCGGAAGTATCTCCGAAGGAAACTAAATCATCTAATGTTGATGTTGCAGGGCCTGTAACCGTACCTGCTCCACCACCTTTAACAAAACCATAATCAATAAATATGGCATGAGCATTTAAGGTGAAAAGAAAAATAAATATTTTAAATTTGAGATTTTTCAGCATGGTATCCATTTACAATTATATTAGTGGTCCCCAAGTTTTCTATGAGGACTAAATAATACAAAAATTTAATGTTAAAAATATTAAATAAAAAATTATCGGAAGCGGAAAAATTTTGGGTCACATCGGGGATTGTTTCCCAATTTGCTTGGTCATTGGACCCTTTAAATTCTATTTTACCGGAGCAAACCCCTGTACATTGTATTTGAATATTAAAGGAAACCCCTGTCGAAAACTTAACCCCGCCCTGATAGGTGGTAGTGGCAGAGGCCGCCAAGGTTTGATTTTCAAACATGGAACCTTCTGATACTGAAACCGCTTGGCAAAAAACATTGAGGGAAAAGGTTAATAAAAATAATTTAATCATTTTTCGCCCTCATCGTCATTTTTTGGAGGAAGGTTTTTAATATGGGTATCTTTATCATTTTTGGAAAAATCCTTTCCGGTCAAGTAAATAACCATTATAAAAACCGCAAAAAGAAAAAAGAAAAATAAATCGTCATGGTCCATGGTTTCCCCCTTGGTTAAATTTTAAGCGGAATTTTAGAATAAATCCAAACTAAAAGGATATTTGACGAATTTGTTTTATTTAATAAGGGTTTTTATTTTTATGTTGGTTCATCTTAGCTTCATATACTAGTATTTTGTCCTGAAAATCCTTCAATGCTTCTTTATATGCGAAGATATAATCGGAATCTCCGAAGGGTAATTTTCTACGATCTAATTCAATTTTTAACTTTTCTAAAATGGTGAACAATATTTCAATTTCTATTTTCATTTTAATTTATTTAGTTTGGTTAAAAAGCCAGGATTCCAATTAACCTTTTGGGTTAATAAATATTTTGCTATAGATTTAAGGGAATCAAAAGAAGGGAGGGGTATGTTTTCATTTTCGGATAAATACCTTTTAAGTCTTTTGCCGGATTTAAAAACATAATCCGATTCATTCGGTACCATTTTTTTCATTCTATCCATTATGATCATAGGTTTTGCGGGGGATTGTATTGGAACGCCAGGGGCACTCTTTCCTTCTATAAAATATTTCCCTAAGAATTCATTTTGCTTTTCGATAACCCTAATCAGTGCCTCTATAACTTCAACATTATAGTAATCTTTGGTTTTTTGGGGTATTTCACCAGGTGCGGTAACAATAGCGGATTCAACGAGCTTATCTACAATCCATTCAATTGATTTATCGGTATCTTCAATTTTTATTGGATTATGGGCATTGGGGTTACTTGGGTATTGAGCCCATTCGCATTTCATGGGGTCTAAGTTTAGGTTTACCATGGTAGTTTCTATGAAATATTCACTATTGAGGGTATTATGCCAACCATCAAAAAATCTTCCTTGGTACCAAAGTGTAATCATTTTAAAACCTCCTTCCCAGTTTTAAAATCCCTTAATATCTTTCCTTTTTTCATATAAGGAATCGGGGTAATTTTTTTTCCAGAGGTAAAATAAGTAGGTTCTTCTATATCATTTTCCATTAACTCGAATGGGATTAATGGTAAATTATTTTCCAAAAGGGCCTTAGAGTTAAATGCAATTGCTTCCAGAAATTTTTTACCTAAGGGGGTTTTTTTAAATTCGTTAAAAGCAGTTAGGGATGTTATGCGCGGTTCCTGTGGCGGATTAAGTTTGGTTAAAAGGGAAATCTCGAAATTTTCGCCTATTTCAAAAGGGGTTTTGATTTCTTCTGGGTATTCTATTACATCAATCGCTTCAAGAGGAAGACCCCATTTATCTAATTGTTCTTGGACCTTTTCTGGGTAAACCATTTGGGTAAAATGTCCTTGGTAAAAAATTGATAAAAGTTTTGTTGCCATTTTTTACATCTCCTTATCGGATGGGCTTCCATTCTTCATATTCTAAGGCTTCCGCAAGTGCTTCCTGCGCTTCACTCAATTCAGTATAATAAGGAGAATAGGGAAAAAAATCACCATCGAAGTTAAAAATGAATAAAAATTTTTCCACTCTATATTGTTTACCGTTAGTGGTAATCCGAAAATTTTCTTTAATTTCGTCTTTACTTACTGGTTTACTTTTCATCCAATTCGATAAAACCAAATAAAATACAATTCCAATAATTGCAAATGCACTCAAAATAACCAGAATAAAATAAATATTCATTAATTCAAATCCATTTTAGCATACACCGAATCACTGAAATGGAAAAATGCCAAAGCTACTTTGTTATCTTTTTTCATCCATTCCCTATAGTGGGGCATCCCTGTCCCCGAATAACTTAATGCCTGGTTAGGTTTTAGTTTATACGGAATAAAGTTAACGTAAATATCCCATGGTTCATTTTGAAAAACACAAAGGTCTAAGGTATATTGGCACATGGGAAATCTATCAGTGTGCAACCTACAAATGGAATGCTCAGTCATGTAATAAGAAAGAAAGTTATAGGATGGTACAATATCATTTCCAAATAACTTTTTTGCCTGTTCTAATACAAGGGTTTTGTGAAGGTAGTCAAACCATGAAGACCGATGAGCATAAAGTCTTCCGAATTCCTTACAAAAATGCATTTCATTTGAGCTTATTAAATCCACATATTCAATTATCGTTTGTTTAAAAAAATCTTCAGGTAGAAACTTATCTAAAATCTGGACCTTCATTCTTCGGTTTCCCAGTTTTTTGCTGTTTCAATAATTTGTTTTATGTTCATGCCCTCTACGTTTTTGAAATCGAAAAGCTGCAAGGTGTATTTACCTGCTGCTACAACACTTTTTTCTATCACATAATAATTTAATATTTTTGCATTTTCATTTAAACTTATTAAATATGGTTTATTAATTTTTTCACTAACATAAATAATTTTTTGGCCTTCCAATATTGTAAGTTCCCTAAGATCGATTCTCATCTAAATGTTTCTCCTGAAATCCATACTACCGCAGAATATCTAATCCCTGAAATCAATCTGCAAACCCTATGTGCAACGAAGGAAGGAAAAAATATGGCGGTTCCTTGTTCTTTAATGAAATCATTTTTCTTTTCAAGCAAAAAATCCAATTCACCACCATGATAATTTGCAGGATCGGAGAGTTGTATCACGCAACTAATTTTTCTCAAACTCATATGGCCTATACCAAAATCTACATGGTAATTATAATAATCATCTTGCCCATACATAGTTAATTGAATCATTTCCTTGAAACCGTTGAGCTCAATTCCCCAAGGGTTGCATTCCTTGGAACCTGCCGCAATCCTTTCATAAATCCATGTATGGTCAAAGGGAATCCAAACATTTTTTGAACTCCTAAAATTATTAAAACCACCTGCTGTAACAGACTTTATAGAGGGAAATTTGGAAAAAAGTGAAATGATATTTAAACATTCATCAATGGAAAAAAGATTTTTTTTTATTGAATAAGTTGGGTTTTCTTTGAGTGTTTTGTTATCGAAATTAATCATAAGTTTTTAAGAAAAATCATTATAATAAACTATCATCCATGAGGAATAACCTGAACCG
>Ga0173478_10000098_pt1 | contig 12773 bp, 10 predicted proteins | sample NitcycUS014104B1_FD_122623 | JGI IMG/M metagenome (GOLD analysis project Ga0173478, IMG submission 122623) | Soil microbial communities from Arlington Agricultural Research Station in Wisconsin, USA - Nitrogen cycling UWRJ-S014-104B-1 (version... | ecosystem: Environmental > Terrestrial > Soil... | reverse complement strand
CAGCACGCTGGCAGCGCACCCTCTGCAGATCTTGCTCAAACTCATCATGCTCATCCGGAACCGGACCTTTGAAACCGTTGAATTTGCGCGACTCTTGCGGCGGATCAGGGCGCTTTTGCGGCGCGGTCCATTACAAGAGAGTCATACAACAGGCCAATAACCCCGGCAACGATGGCCACGTCGGCTAGGTTAAATACATACCAATTGAACCGCCAATTGTCGGTGGAAATGTGAAAAAACACGAAATCGGCAACCCAGCCATATGCCAGTCGGTCGATGGCATTGCCGAGGGCACCGCCGATGATCAGGCCAAGCGCCAGGGCGGTGAGTCGGTCCTTCGCATGCGCAAGCCACAGCCATAGCAGAAATACCGCACCAGCCTTGAACGCCAGCAGCACCCATTGGCCTACCGCTCCTTCCGTCTGGAACAATCCGTAACTGATGCCCGTGTTGCGTGTGAGGACAAAATCGAAAAATGGTCCCAGCCGGATGGGATGGGCGGCAAGATCGTGAACAAACAGAAGAGACAGCTTGCTCGCTTGATCAATCACACAGACGACCGCCGCGACGACGAACCCGAAGCGCGTTTGTGGGCCGGACAGCGTCATCGCTCGGCCGGCTACTCCGCCGCCTTGCGCGTGGCTTCCCATTCGCGCAAGGCCTGAGCGTCACGCGGCGAGACGTCAGGATATTGAGGATCGGCGCCGATATTGGTGAGAATTTTCCACGAGCGCGCGCATTTCTTTCCTTCGGCCAGATTGGGAACGACCGCAACGCCGGAAACATCCGGAAGCCAGAATGCGCTCGCCGGCCCGTCGTCGCGAACGAGCGTCGCCGCCGAGGTGATGCACACCTCGGCGAGATCGCAGTCGACCACGGCTTCGTATAGCTCTTCATTCGACACATGCACGATCGGATGCGCCTCGAGCGAGGAGCCGATGCGCTTCTGCGCGCGCTCGATCTCCAGCGCACCTGTGACGACGCCGCGCACGATACGCACCTTGCGCCACTTCTCGGCGAGCTTGTCGTCGCGCCAGGCCGCCGGTAGCACGGGAAAGGTTTCGAGATGCACCGAAGCCGCATCGACGCCGTAGCGTGACAACCAGCTCTCTTCCGCGGTGAAGCACAGCATCGGCGCCAACCACGTCACCGTGCAGCGGAACAGATGATCGATGACGGTGAGGCTCGCTTTGCGTTTCACCGAAGAGAACGGATCGCAATAGAGCGTGTCCTTGCGGATATCGAAATAGAACGCCGACAGATCTGACGTCATGAACGCCGAGAGCGCGGCGAAAATGCGCTTGTAGTCAAACTCCGCGTAAGCTTTGCGCACCAGCCCGTCGAGCTCGGCGAGCCGGTGCAGCATCAGCCGCTCCAGCTCCGGCATCTCACCGAACTTGACGCGCCTGTCTTCGTGGAAATGCGCCAGCGTGCCCAGCATCCAGCGGATGGTGTTGCGCAGCTTGCGATAGGTATCGGCCGTCGATTTAAGGATTTCAGGGCCGATGCGCTGGTCATCCCAGTAATCGCACGATGCCACCCACATGCGCAGGATATCCGCGCCGGACTGCTTGATCACGTCCTGCGGCGCGACGGTGTTGCCGAGCGACTTTGACATCTTGCGGCCGTCCTCGGCCTGGGTGAAGCCGTGGGTGACGACGACGTCGAAGGGCGCGCGGCCGCGCGTGCCGCAGCTTTCCAGGAGCGACGACTGGAACCAGCCGCGGTGCTGATCCGAACCCTCCAGATACATCACCGTGTCCTTGCCGCCGTCGCGCATGCGCTTGATGCCGGCGAGCGAGGGGAAATGCTTGGGGTCCTCCAGCACGAAAGCGTGCGTGGACCCTGAGTCGAACCAGACGTCGAGGATGTCGTCGACTTTCTTCCAGCCGTCGTTCGCGAGCTTGCCGAGAAAGCGCTCGCGCGCGCCGGCGGCATACCAGGCGTCGGCGCCCTCTTTCTCGAAGGCCTCGACGATACGCAGTTCGACCTCCGGGTCCTGCAGGATCTCGACCGAACCGTCCGGCTTTTCCTTGACGAACACCGCGATCGGCACGCCCCAGGCACGCTGGCGCGAGATCACCCAATCGGGCCGGCTCTCGATCATGCCGGTGATGCGGTTCTCACCCTGTGGCGGAACCCAGCGCGTGACCTTGATTGCCGAGAGCGCGCGATTGCGCAGCGTGTCGCCTTTCTTCGCAATGTCCTTGTCCATCGCGATGAACCATTGCGGCGTGTTGCGGAAGATGATCGGCTTCTTCGAGCGCCAGGAATGCGGATACTGGTGCTTGAGACGCCCGCGCGCGATCAGCATATGCGCCTCGATCAGCGCCTTGATCACCGCCTCGTTGGCGTCGCCCTTCTCGCCCTTGTCGTTGATGACGCGTTTGCCGGTGAATCCGGGTGCGGCTTCGGTAAAAGCACCATTTTCATCAACTGTATAAGGAATAGCCGGGTTGATGCCACGCTCTTCCAGAGCGCCGCGGCTCGCAGTCCAAACCTCAAAGTCCTCGCGCCCATGCCCCGGCGCAGTGTGCACGAAGCCGGTACCCGCATCATCGGTCACGTGCTCGCCGGCAAGTAGCGGGACCGTGAAGTTATAGCCCTTGCTGGAAAGCGGATGCGTGCAAGCCATTCCGGCGAGAACCTGGGCAGGCACGTCCCGCACTTTTTCGTAGGCGGTGACGCGCGCCTGCTTGAAGATCTCGTCTGCAAGCCTGTTCGCGAGGATCAGCGTTTCGCCGGCCTTCGTCCAGTTGTCGGCCGGGGCCTCAGTTACACGGTAGACGCCATAGCCGATCTTCGGCGAAAAACTGATCGCGCGGTTGCCAGGCAGCGTCCATGGCGTCGTGGTCCAGATGACGACGCTGGCGCGCCAGTCGGTGAGATTGACAGCCAAGGCCGTTGCATCTTTGTCAGTCGACGACTCGAGATCGACAGTGGCAACAGGAAATTTCACCCAGACCTGGTCGCTGGTGTAGTCCTCGTACTCGACTTCCGCCTCGGCGAGCGCGGTCTTCTCGACTACACTCCACATCACCGGCTTCGAGCCGCGATAGAGCGTGCCGTTGGCGGCGAACTTCATCAGCTCGCGTGCGATCTGTGCCTCGGCCGGGAAGCTCATCGTCGTATAGGGATGGGCCCAGTCGCCTTCGACGCCGAGCCGCTTGAACTCCTCGCGTTGCACATTAAGCCAGTGCTCGGCATAGGCCCGGCATTCCTGCCGGAAGGCCACCATGGCGGCGGGATCGGAGAGGTCAGGCTTCTTCTTGTTCTTCGAGCGGTAGTTCTCTTCCTCGATCTTCCATTCAATCGGCAGGCCGTGGCAGTCCCAGCCCGGCACGTAGTTGCTGTCGTAGCCGAGCATCTGCTGGCTGCGCGTCACCATGTCCTTGAGGATCTTGTTGAGCGCGGTGCCGATGTGGATCGGGCCATTTGCATATGGCGGGCCGTCGTGCAGAACGAATTTGTCGCGCCCTTTGCCCGCTTCGCGCAGCTTGCCGTAGAGCCCTTGCTCTTCCCAGCGCGCAAGGATTTCCGGCTCGCGCTGCGGCAACCCCGCGCGCATCGGAAATTCCGTCTGCGGCAGGAACAGCGTCTCGGAGTAATCGCGCTCGGGCTTCGACATGGGGCGCTGTTTAGCAGGCTGATCGGCTAAATGTCACCCAGCCGGGGGAAGGCCTTTCCGGCGCGCTTGAGCGCGTCGCGGGCCTGGGTGGCGTCCGCGGTCATGTGGCGCTTGAGCGTCTCGATCGATTCGAACTTCTGCTCCTGCCGGATCCAGCCGATAAAGGCGACATCGATGCTCTGCCCGTAGAGGTCGTCGTCGAAGTCGAAGAGATACACCTCGAGCAGCGGCGCGCCGTCGTCGAACATCGGCCGGCGGCCAAAGCTGGCCACGCCGTCATGACGTACGCCGGCGATATCGACGCGCACCGCATAGATGCCGTGCTTGAGGCCGCAGGAGGGATCGAGCTTAAGATTGGCGGTCGGAAACCCGAGTTCGCGGCCGCGCTTGTCGCCGTGAATGACCTCGCCCGAGACGAACCAGGGGGCGCCGAGCAGCTCGGTCGCCTCCACCACCCTGCCCGCCGCGAGCGCCGTGCGCACGGCGCCCGACGACACCGGCCGACCCTCGTCTTCGAGCGGAGGAACGACGTCGACGGCAAAGCCGAGACGCCGGCCCTGCTCGGTCAGGAATTCCGGCGAGCCGGTGCGGTTCTTTCCGAAGTGAAAATCGAAACCGATTGCCGCGCCGCCGATGCCGAGTGCGCCGGCAAGAATCTTCTCGATGAAATCCCCGGCCGAAGTCGACGCAAGCGCGGCGTCGAACTTCATGATGACCGCTCCGTCGAGCCCGCTGGCAGCCAGGAGGCGCAGCTTGTCTTGCTCGCTGGACAATTGAAACAAGGGTTCCTTGGGCCGCAGGAACAATCGCGGGTGCGGTGTGAACGTCAGCGCCGCCACCTTCCGCTTGAGCTTGCGCGCGCGCTTGAGCGCCGCGCCGATCACCGCACGATGGCCGCGATGGACGCCATCGAAATTACCGATCGCAACCACGGCGCCGGCAAGGGGCCCGCCGTCGACGCCATCCGCGCCGCCGCGCACGACATGAAATCCTTTGGACGCCGCGTCAGGCTTGTTCATCAGGAACCGCAAAATTTGCAGAGGTCGGGGCCAATGCCGGGCACATATCTCATAATCAGAACATTGCGTCAGCCCGTACGGTTAGCGCGCCGTTAACGAACCTTCAAATTAACGGGTTATTCAAGGGCGCGCTGTTATTTATCGCGTCCTTTTGGGGGAGAGCCTAGCAAGGGTGGATGCACGATGGCCATCGATCTGACCAAGCCAGTGCTTGTTGTAGACGACTACAACACGATGATCCGCATCATGCACAACTTGCTCAAGCAGCTCGGCTTCGAGCAGGTCGACGATGCAATTGACGGATCGACCGCCCTCGCCAAATTGCGCAAGCGCGACTACGGGCTGGTCATCTCCGACTGGAATATGGAGCCGATGACCGGCTTCGCACTGCTGCAGGAGATGCGTGCCGATCCTTCGCTCTCCGAAATCCCATTCATTATGGTGACGGCGGAATCCAAGACCGAGAACGTGATCGCGGCGAAGAAGGCCGGCGTGTCGAACTACATCGTCAAGCCGTTCAACGCGCAGACGCTCAAGAACAAGATCGATGCCGTCTTCGGCGAAGTCGAAGCATCCGCTCCCGCGGCCTGACCGTTACCATCTCAATTCGCGCATGACCGCCTTCGGCATTCCGCCGGCGGCCGCGAACGTTGCCGTCAACGCATCGGCGTCCGGGTTCTCGCGGCTGCCGAGCTCTTCGGCGTGAATCCCTGACGTGACGAACAGAAAATCGACAGCGACCGTGTGGGCGCCCTTGAGGTCGGTGCGCACGGAATCCCCGATCGCCATCACGCGATCATGCGCAACCTTGTGGCCGGCAATGCTTTCCGCTTTCGCCAGCGCCATGTCGTAGATCGGACGGTAAGGCTTGCCGGCGTAAAGCACCTTGCCGCCCATCGTCACGTAGAGATCGGCAATCGCACCGGCGCAGTAGACCAGCGTCGAGCCGCGCTCGACGACGACATCGGGGTTGCCGCACACCATGAACAGGTTGCGCGCGAGCATGATCTCAAGCCGCCCGCGGTAATCTTCCGGCGTTTCGATATCGTCGTCGTCCAGCCCCGTGCACACGACGTAATCCGCAGTCTCGAGTGGCGCAAAGTGCGCTTCGAAGCCCGTGAAGATCGAGCGGTCGCGCTCGGGTCCCAGATGATAGACGGTCTGCCCACGTCGCTCCTGCATCACGCTGCGTGTCACGTCGCCGGACGAAACGATGGCGTCATAGACTTCGCGCGGGCAATGCAGCCGGTCGAGCTGACGTGCCACCTGCTCACTCGGGCGGGGCGCATTGGTGACGAGGACAACCGTGGCTCCTTGCGCCCGCGCACGCATCAGCGCGTCACAGGCGTGCGGATGGACCGCAAGGCCGTTGTGGACAACGCCCCAGATATCGCACAGCAGCACGTCATAGCCGGGCGCGAGCGTGGAGAATTTCGAGATCAGCTGGGGCGGTGCGGCTTTCATCTCAGGCCTTCTTCACTGCGGCGACAGGCATGACCACAGTGGCGACAGGGGCGTATCGCATGAAGCGCAAAGAAAGGAAATCAGCTGGCCGCCAGCAGGGCGCCCGGGCTCTCGTCAACGCCCGGTTTGGCAGGGTCGGCCGCCACACCATGCAGCGCCTCGGCACGCACCGGGCGCGGCGGCGAGAACAGGAAGCCCTGCCCGAAGCGGACGTCGTAGTCGAGAATGTCGACGACCGTCGTTTCGGTCTCGATCCGCTCGGCAATCAGGTCGATGCCCGAGCGCGCCAGCAGATCGGCGAGGTCTTCCGGATCGATGTCGGTGTGGACGCCTGCAACCTTGTTGAGCAACAGCTTGGCAGGCACTTTCAAAAAGCGGAACGAGCGGTCGGCGAGCTCGTTCGGCGAAATGTGGAGGTCGGTCACGTGGTCCATCGAAAAGCGGAAGCCGCGCTGGGCTAACGCGGCCAGGCACTCATGCTCGATCGGGCCAAAATTGCGGTACGCCTCCTGCTTGAATTCAAACACCAACGAGCCGGCAAGAGCACGGTTAGCGTCCATGAAGTCGAGGAGTTGCTGGAACATCACGGGGTCGGTGAGCGTGGCGGCACTGAGATTGCAGAACAACCCGACGTCGCGGCTCTTCAGCAGGAGGCGGCGGACCACCTGTACGCAGCGGAACACCGCAAGATTGTCGATCTTCGGCATCAGGCCGACACTTTCCGCGACATCGACAAAATCGACGGCCGGAATGACGTCGCCGGTATCGGTGCGCAGGCGTGACACCGCCTCGTAGTACCGTACCTTGCGCTGCGGCAAAGTCACGATGGGCTGCAGGTACAGGTCGACACGATTGTCGGCAGCCGCTTTCGAAAGCAAATCCGCGAGGCTCTCTCGCGACAATCCGCGGAAGCGCTCGACGAGAGGATCTTTCTCGCCAAGCGCGGGAGCGCCTTCGGCTGGGCGAGCGGGCTCTGGCGCCGGCGGGCTGACAGCCAGACGCCCGGCCAATGCGCCGTGCTTCTGCAGCACGGCGGCATGGCCGGCGACGGTTTCGGCGATCTGCTTCACCAGCCCGCCAAGCTCGCCGATTTCGGTGACGAGCGGATCGGAGGCGCCGCGCCCACGATTGACCGGCGACGCGATCTTGACTTCGACCGCATTGAGGCGACGTGAGATTTCGGCGACCTGGCGAGCGAGGTCGACGGTGCCGCGCGACAGATCGCCGATCTGGTCGCCGAGATCGCCGCGATCGCGCAGACGGTTGCTGATGCTGTTGAAGAGCGCCATGGCAGTCAGCGACGCGAGCGCCACAATCGCCGAGGTGCCGGCGTCAATCTTGAACCCGAGATAAAGCACCGCGCCAATCGAGACGCCGATCAACATCATGCAGACCGCAATAAAAATGGCACCGATGCGACGCATGCTGTTTATCCTGGGCCAGGCCCGGCCGCGGGCGCAACGCAGTTTCCTGCTGCCGATTCGCGCCGCTCGCGACTAATGTTCATGACGGCACGCCTCCGCGCAACTCGAAGTCCTGCTATGGTAGCGCGAATTCGCCCGTTATTCGCAAGAACTTATCGCCCAAGAACTCGTGGCCCTAGTGGACCGCTTAGCCGATGCCGGCGCCTGACAATGTTGCCGTTCTAGATCGGATCGTGGCGGCGCCCGGGCCGGCCTTGGCGGCCATTCTGGTCCTGCATGCAGTCGTCTGGACGGCCCTTCCGGCCCTACTCTACGCCAATCTGCCGCTCGATCTCATCGAGGCACTGACATATGGCCGCGAATGGCAACTCGGTTACGACAAGCTGCCACCTTTGCCCTGGTGGCTGGTCGAGATCGTGTACCGGCTCGCCGGCCACGACTTCGCTTACTATTTGCTGGCACAAGCCGCCGTGGTGACAGCGCTGTGGCTGGTTTTCCTGACCGCGAGGCCGATCGCCGGCCCCATCAGCGCGCTGATTGCCGTCCTCATCGTCGACGGCCTGCATTACTTCAATTACACAGCCGCCAAGTTCAATCACGACGTCATCCAGTTGCCGTTCTGGGCGCTGGCCGGCTTTGCCTTCCACCGCGCCTTGCGCGGCGGCTGGTTGGGACATTGGCTTCTGCTCGGCCTGGCGATTGGCATTTCGCTGTGGGCCAAGTATTTCGTCGTGGTACTCGCGGTGCCACTCGCCGCATTCCTCGTGTTCGACGACGACGCGCGAAAAACGCTCGCAACGCCCGGCCCTTACATTGCCGCGGCGGTCGCGCTCGTGACTGTGGCGCCGCACCTGGTCTGGCTGGTGCAGAACGACTTTCTGCCTTTTGCCTACGCCGAGCACCGCGCGCTGCCGTCGCGCGGACTTATCGACCATGTCTGGCATCCACTTCAGTTTGCGCTCGGCCAGGCTTTCTTCCTCGTACCCCCGGCGCTCATTGCCATGCCGCTATTTTTCCCGCGCCGGCGCGCGGAAAAGCGCGGCGGAGATGCTTTCGACCGCCGCATCATCACCTGGTTGGCCTTCGGCCCGATTGTGACCGTGATGGCGATGTCGGCAGTCAGCGGGCGCGGAACCGTAGCAATGTGGGGTTACCCGCTCTTTCTCTTTCTCGGGCTGTGGCTCGTGCTGAACGCGCCGCAAAAGTTCGACGCGATGCGAGTCAGGCGCGTACTCCTCGCCTGGGCAGCGGTCTTCGGATGCCTCGCCATCGCATTCATTGCCAACTACGCGATGCTCCCGAACTTCGACCATCGTTACCGGGCGGTGTTCTTCCCGGGCGCAGATCTCGCGCGTGAGCTGTCGCAACGCTATCGCACCGCCACCGGCCGCCCTGTCATTTACGTCATTGGCAGCATGTGGGACGGCGGCAACGTCGCCCACTACGCACCCGACCACCCGCGCGTGCTGATCGACGGCAAGCCGGAACGTGCGCCGTGGATCGACCTTGCCGATCTCAGGTCGAAAGGCGCTGTGGTGGTGTGGACGGACGGCGATCTCAACGCCGTCCCGCCCGGGTTGCGAAGCGTCGCGGTGGATGCGGCTGTGCAGCCGCCTTTCGTGCTGCGCGACCGGCGCGGGGATTCCAGCATCAATGTCGGCTGGGCCATTCTTTATCCCAAGCCGTCGTTTGCCGAGAGCGCGTTTAGGCCACGGCCCTGATGATGTGGCCGAGCTTGTCGAACATCTCGCCGATCTGGCTTTCGCTCACGATCAGTGGCGGGCTCAGCGCGAGCGTATCGCCGATGGCGCGGAACGTGACGTCGTGCTCGAAGAAGCCGAGATCGAGTGCGTCCGTGCCGCGCTTGCCGACGGCGTCGGGCCTGCTCGCGAGATCGATACCGACAGTGAGACCCACGGTGCGGATATCGAGCACATTCGGCAGGCCTTTGAGCCCCATCGCCGCCTGAGCCCACGGCTTTTCCAACTTGCGAGCACGCTCGAACAGACCCTCGTCGCGATAGATATCGAGCGTTGCAAGCCCGGCGGCGCAGGCCAGTGGATGCGCCGAATAAGTATAGCCGTGGAACAGTTCGATGACGTGTTCGGGTCCCTTCATGAACGCGTCATAGATTCCCTTTCGCGCGATCACACCACCCATTGGCACCGCGCCCGATGTAATGCCTTTGGCAAACGTGATCATGTCGGGAACCACGCCGTAGCGTTCGGCCGCAAAGGCGTGACCAAGACGGCCATAGCCGGTGATCACCTCATCGAAGATCAGAAGAATGCCGTGCTTGTCGCAGATCGCACGCAGCCGCTCGAGATAGCCCTTCGGCGGCGGCAGCACGCCAGTCGACGCCGCGACCGGCTCGACGATCACGGCAGCGATCGTCGACGCATCATGCAGCCCGACGAGCCGATCGAGTCCGTCTGCGAGGTGCGCGCCCCATTCCGGCTCGCCGACCGAGAAGGCCTGCTTCTCGCGATCATATGTGGTCGGCAGATGATCGACGCCGGCGAACAGCGCACCGAATTGCTTGCGGTTGTTGACGATGCCGCCGACTGCGATGCCGCCGAACCCGACACCGTGATAGCCGCGCTCGCGTCCGATCAGACGCACGCGTGAGGCGTTGCCGCGCACGTTATGATAGGCGAGCGCGATCTTAAGCGCGGTGTCGACGGCCTCCGAGCCTGAATTGCAGAAGAATACGTGGTCGAGATCGCCGGGCGCGAGCGCGGCCACGCGGCTTGCGAGCTCAAAGGCCTTCGGGTGGCTGAACTGGAAAGCCGGCGCATAGTCGAGCGTCGCGGCTTCCTGCTGGATCGCCGCCACGATCGGTTCGCGATTATGGCCGGCATTGGTGCACCAGAGGCCTGCCGAGCCGTCGATCAGTTTGCGCCCGTCGCTGGCGATATAGTGCATGTCCTTGGCGCCGACGATCAAGCGCGGGCGCTTCTTGAAGGCCCGGTTGGCCGTGAACGGCATCCAATAGGGTTCGAGGTCGTTGGGGACCGTGGCGGAGACAGGTGTTCGTTGTGCTTGCAGCATGGCGGCGACCATTTAAAGCTCGTCATGCTCGGCATTGTGCCGGGCATCCACGTCTCATTCGCCTATAGCACATAAAAGCGTGGATGGCCGGGACAAGCCCAGCTGTGACGGGATATGTAGAAGCCGATGGCCGACAAACCCAACAAACCACCGAAGCTCAAAGCCCGCCTGCCGCGCGGCCTCGCCGACCGCGGACCGGCCGAGATCGCCGCCACCCGTCACATGGTGGAAGCGATCCGCGTGGTATTCGAGCGCTACGGTTTCGAGCCTGTTGAGACGCCGGCCATTGAATATACCGACGCGCTCGGCAAGTTCCTGCCCGACCAGGACCGGCCGAATGAAGGCGTATTCTCGTTCCAGGACGACGACGAGCAATGGCTCTCGTTGCGGTACGACCTGACGGCTCCGCTCGCGCGTTACGTTGCCGAGAACTTCCAGAATCTCGCGCTGCCGTACCGCTCGTACCGCCATGGCTGGGTGTTCAGGAACGAAAAGCCGGGCCCGGGACGTTTTCGCCAGTTCATGCAGTTCGATGCCGACACCGTCGGTGCGCCATCGATGGCCGCCGATGCCGAGATGTGCATGCTCGCCGCCGACACCATGGAAGCGCTGGGCATTCCGCGCGGCAGCTACGTCGTGAAGGTGAACAACCGCAAGGTTTTGGACGGCGCGATGGATGCACTCCAAATTCCAGCGGAAAAGCGCCTCATCACGATGCGCGCCGTCGACAAGCTCGACCGGCTCGGGATCGACGGCGTCAGGATGCTCTTGGGCAAGGGCCGCAAGGACGAAAGCGGCGATTTCACCAAAGGCGCCGAGCTGGCCGAAACGCAGATCGCTGGCATTGTCGACGCGATCAGCGGTGCGCCAAAAGCGACAGGAGGTGCGACGGCGGGGGATCAGGAGCTCGCGGAGATCGCGTCGCTGGTGAACTCAGCGGGCTATGGCGATCGCGTTCGCATCGACAAAACTGTTGTTCGCGGTCTCGAGTATTACACCGGCCCGGTTTACGAAGTTGAGCTGACCTTCGAGATCAAGGACGAAAAAGGCCGCCCGGTGCGCTTCGGCTCGGTCGGCGGCGGCGGACGCTATGACGGGCTGGTATCGCGCTTCCGTGGCGAGCCGGTGCCCGCAACCGGTTTCTCGATCGGTGTCTCACGCCTGCAGGCCGCTCTCGCCGCTCTCGGCAAGCTCGGAGAAAAGACCGCCGCCGGTCCTGTCGTAGTGACGGTGTTCGACCGTGACCGTATCGCAGATTATCAGCGCATGGTGGCCGCGCTGCGGAGCGCAAATATTCGAGCGGAGCTTTATCTCGGCAACCCGAAGAACAACATCGGCGCACAACTCAAGTACGCCGACAAGCGCGGGGCGCCTTGTGCCGTCATTCAAGGCGGCGACGAGAAAGCGCGCGGCGAAGTCCAGATCAAGGACCTGATTCTGGGGGCCACGCTCGCCGCGACCAAGGACCGCGATGAATACCTGAAGAAGCAGGCCGAGGCGCAATTCGCCGTCAAAGAGGCAGCACTGATCGAGGCCGTGCGCGGCCTGCTCGCAAAGCACAAATTGGGCTGAACAATTCCCGCTATTCAGACGGTGACGATGTCACCTTCAACGCGATACCCGTCATGGGCATCGAGATTGTAACCAAGCATCTGCTCGACCGCGTCGAAGCTGTCGATGATCGACACGTATTCGACGACCTTTTCTTCACGGAACTTGATGAAGTGCGCGATACGATAGCTGATGGCGTGACCGTCCTCGCGCTTGGTTGCCGTGAGCCTTGCAAGCACCGCGGCGCTGTTGCCATCAACGACCATTGTGTTTGGCACGAAACGCCGGTCTGACAGAAATGTAGGACTGTCCTGCATCAGCAGCTTCATCACGCCGTCTTTGCCGGCCCGCTGGCCGCAGAACGGAAGAATGTCGACAGGCCCGCTGATGGTCCACACCACGTCATCGTCGAGGTAGCTCGCGAGCGCGCCCATGTCCCGATCGGCCAAGGCACGGTAAAACGCCTCGACGACCGCACGGGGACTGTTTTTTGTTTTTGCCTCCATTAACAGCCAGTGAACCCCGGTTGTATTGAAATTCCCTTACCCGTTCTACGACAGGTCGTTTGGCGGCAGGCAAACGGGCGTTTTGGTCCGGACGGACGGCGGCAAAATTTATTAACGACGACAAACATTT
>Ga0173478_10000097_pt1 | contig 12849 bp, 12 predicted proteins | sample NitcycUS014104B1_FD_122623 | JGI IMG/M metagenome (GOLD analysis project Ga0173478, IMG submission 122623) | Soil microbial communities from Arlington Agricultural Research Station in Wisconsin, USA - Nitrogen cycling UWRJ-S014-104B-1 (version... | ecosystem: Environmental > Terrestrial > Soil... | reverse complement strand
CTCTTCCGCCGCGGCAAATGGAAGACGCGCATGGTGTAATCCACTCCTCCGCCTTTCGGGTGAACTACCGACCCCTCCTAGGGGTCCCCGCTGGCCCGGCCACGATCCAAACGCGTAGATTGATCCAACGGTGCCCAAGGAGTGGTTACATGAGCAAGACTTTCTGGTTTGGATTGATCATCATGATTCTCGGCCTCGTACTGGCGCTGGCCGGACCGACGTTGATCGGCGGCAACTCCGCCGCAGTGGGAGATACCAGTGTGACCGTCAGCGATAACAGCGGAATTCCGAGCTGGGTCGGCTGGGTCGTCTGTGCGGTGGGTCTGGTCATCATGCTGACCGGAATTCGGCGCCGGCACGTGGACAGTGATGTGACGGTGGTCCGGGATACGTTGATCCACGAGGATCACCGCCCGCACACGCCGTAACGAGACTCACCCGGGAGAAATTGCATGAGCAAGGCATTCTGGATTGGACTCGTTCTACTGATAGCCGGGCTGGTGGTCGCGTTGCGCGGTGCCTCCTTCAAGGAAGACAAGGGTGGCATCGAGATTGGCGACGCGAAGATCCATGTTGTCGAGCGCCACGGCGTTCCCAACTGGATCGGCTGGACCGCGGTGGGCGTCGGCGCCATACTGGTGATCGGCGGCCTGCGGGGACGTGGCGGGCGCCCGGCGATTCACACACCATAACCCGGAGGGGTTTTCATGATTCGCGGACTCCACGCGATGTTCTATTCAACGCGCGCAGCCGAGCTGCGCGCGTTTTTTCGCGAGAAGCTTGGTCTGCACGGCAACGACGTGGGCGAAGGCTGGGTGATTTTCGATCTGGCCGAAGCCGATCTCGGCGCGCATCCCACCGACAAGGACGGCCCGCCGTCAGGCACCGCCGACATCTCGTTCTACTGCGACGACATCGAAGCCACGGTGCGCGACTTGAAGGCGCGCGGCGTGGAGTTCACGCAGGATGTCGAAGACCACGGCTACGGCATGGTGACGTTCTTCCAGGCCCCCGGCGATTTCACCATCCAGCTCTATCAACCGCGGTACACGAAATAGCCGCGGGTGTATACTCCGTCGCGTGCCCGTTTTGTTCGACATGAACGCGGAGGGTGAGCGATGAAGGTGGGAGTTCTCGGGTCCGGCGATGTCGCCCAGGCGCTGGCGGCCGGTTTTCTGAAATACAAACATGAAGTGATGATGGGAACGCGTGACGTTTCCAAGCTCGCCGCATTTGCAAAGGAACATTCCGGCGTGAAACTGGGGAGCTTTGCCGATGCGGCGAAGTTCGGCGAGTTGCTGGTCCTGGCGGTGAAGGGCAACGCCGCCGCCGACGTATTGCGCGCGGCGGGCGGGGAACACCTCGCGGGGAAGACCGTCATCGATCCCACCAACGCCATCCAGGATGCTCCGCCCATCGACGGGGTCATTCAATCCTTCACCGGTCCCAATGAATCGCTGATGGAACAGCTTCAGCACGAATTCCCCGATGCGCATTTCGTCAAGGCGTTCAGCTGCATCGGAAGCGCGACCATGGTCGATCCCGTTTTCAAAGAAGGGAAGCCGACCATGTTCATCGCCGGCAACGACACCGGCGCCAGGAAGATGGTGAGCGGTGTGTGCACGCAGTTCGGCTGGGAAGTGGCGGACATGGGCAGCGCGGTGGCCGCGCGCGCCATCGAGCCTCTGGCGGTGTTGTGGTGCATTCCGGGTTTTCGTGAGAACAACTGGGGGTTGCGCGCGTTCAAGATGCTGACTTGAGGAGGTCGCAATTGGTTGCACGACGTGTCTGGATTGGTGTGGCGTTGGTCGCCGTGCTCGCACTCAGTGGTGCGTGCAGTAAGAAAACCGAGACGGCGAAGAAGCCGTTGACGACGGCGCAGCGCGACAGTCTGATCGGTGAATCGAAGCTGCCGGGAGCGCCGGTGGTGAAGAAGGCGCTGGAACAATCGGACAGCGCGAAAGCGCGCGCCGAGCGCGAGAGCAACGCCGGCCAGAACTGAAAACATGAGAGCCCCGCAATCGGTCTGTGATCGCGGGGCTCTCTCTATTGGCGTCCAATGCCGCCAGTGGGATCTTCAAATTGTCAGGGCCGGCATAGCGCGCTCCACGCGCCGCGGAAGAAGCCGCCCTGTTCCGGATCGTTGCCCTCGTCCCACACACCGCGCACGTTTCCAACGATGCGCAGCTCGCGCGAGACCCAGATGCCGTTGAACCAGCCGGCCGGTCTTTCTTCAGTCGCTTCCGGATGGCGGCCGTAGAGTCCCTTCATGAGACCGTGGAAAGAACCGTCGTCGGTGATCCACTTCGCAAAGAATACATTCTCGTGGCGGCGATTCTGGCCGTACACGCCGCGCACGAAGCCTTTGTGCAGCCCGTTCTCGCTCATCCATTCGCCGCGCAGGATACCGGCGTAGCGCTGGTCGGGAACGTTCTTCCATTGACCGGCCAGGAATCCGTTGGGACACGCGCGCGGCTCGAGCACGATGCTGTTGAACGCGACGGCGTTGCCGGCATCGTCAACCTTGACCACACGATGCAGGTTGGTGAGCTCCTCCTGCGTGATTGTCACGGTGAGCGGGCCGGTGGTGAATGTCACCTTGAGCGGTTCGCCGCACAGTGAATCGGCGCTGGCGAGTGAATCGCACGGCATGCGATTGAGCGCGAAAAGAACGCCATCGAAGTCCGGCCGCGTGTGCGACACCCATCCCACGCAGGTTCGCGACGTGCGCTCGGTGAGATGATCCTGGGGAAACTCGAAACGCACGGTGCGCAGCGCACGAACCACGCCGTTCTCCACGCACAACGAACCCGACCAGTCGGTGGAGAAATTGACTGTGGAGTCGTTCTCGAGATTGCCCCACGTGACCAGAAGGTAGCGGTGCCGGCGCATGTGATCGTCGGCGGGATCGCCGAGCGCGGCGGCGTTGTCGTCGCTGCCATAGTTGTCGCTCAGATAGCGATCGCCGAAGGCAGGCTTCTCGCTGGCGGTGTTGAAGCCGCCGTAGTTGTCGTTGAGATCGATGGTCTGCGTGCGGGTGGAGATGTCATTGGCGCTGTCCGTGTCGGTGGACTGCGAACATCCCGCCAACGACCACGCCGCGAGTGCGCAAGCGGCCACGATGGCAAGCTGGGTTCGGGTGCGATGCATGATGCGGGTCCTTTCCTCTGCTGTAGCGATGGCGCGATTGGCGCCGATGTATGGCCCCGGGGTACTTCCTTTATTATAGTCGACCCCGGGCGTTCCATTCCCCGCTGATGTTAGACTCGTATTGGCAACCGGCGTGCCGCAGGTGGTCATTGCAGCGGTGCGAGGGCCTAAGTTAAGGTTCTCAGGCCATTTGACAGTTGCGTCCACGCGCGGATACAGGGAGAGCCTCGACTCTTGGCCGGAAAGAAAAAACGCCCCCCAACGGCTGCCCGCAGCCAGCCCGCGCATGATGTGCGCCGGGTGCCGTTTCCGCCCTCGTCGATCACCGGATTCGATCGTATTGCCTTTGCGCTCGTGGTGCTGTTCGCCATGGCGATGGTGATCCGTCCGCTCCCGAACCTCGACCTTTACTGGCTGCTCGCCGTCGGACGCCGCATCGTCGCGACGCACCGTTACATCTACCAGGATCCGTTCACGTTCACGGTGGCGGGCACGCCGTGGTCACCGCTGTCCTACCTGTCGGGGATCGTCTTCTACGTCCTGTTCAAGCTGGGCGGCATGACCGCCATCGGCGTGTTGCGCGTGTTGCTGGTGGGCATGTTGTCGTGGCTCATGCTGCGCACGCTGCGCCGCATCGGTGTCGCATGGGCCATCGTGGCGCCGCTCGTTCTGATCGCACTCATCAATTCGCACTCGCGCTTCACCGATCGCGGGCAGATTTTCGAATACGTGTTCATCGTATGGCTGGTGGGATTTCTGCTCACGAGCCACGAACGTCGCGGTGTTTCGTTTTTCATCGCGCCGATGCTGGTGCAGCTGGCGTGGGTACAGCTGCACTCGAGCTTTCTCCTGGGCCCGGTGCTGGTGGCGATTTTCTTCGTGTGCGAATGGATCGCGTCGCGCACCGGTTTTACCCGCTCACTCGCGACGCACGATTGGAAACGGGCGGCATTGCTGGTGGCGCTCATGGCGCTTGTATGCGTGGTGAATCCCAACCCGAAAGCGTTCCTGATCCAGCCCTTCGATCCGGCGCAGCGCGATCTTTTGACGCGTTACACGCTGGAGTGGAAATCGCCGTTCGATCCGGCCATGAAGTCCGCCAATTTTCATCCTTACTATGAGGTGTTGCTCGGCGTGGCCGTGGTGGCGGTGGTGCTGCGCCTCACCGGCCTGCCGCTGGCGCCGGCGGCGCTTCTCCTGGCAACCGCGCTGTTGTCATTTCAATCGCACCGGTTTCGTGTCGAGTTCGCGCTTGTCGCCGTGCCGATGGTTGCGCTGCTTCTGCGCGACGCGCCGCTGGTGGCCGGCATCCGCCGCATCTGGCCGTCGCGCGCGATGTGGAGCGCGATCGGGATCGCGCTGGCATTGTCATTGATGGTGGCGGAACGCGCGCGCGTCCTGGAATCGCAGGACATCCCGTATCTCTATCCCAAAGGTGCGCTGGACTTCGTGGCGAAGGAGAATGTGGCGAAGCGCCCGTTCAGCACGATCGGATTTGGTTCCTACGCGCTGTGGGAACTGTATGGAGAGCGGCCGACATTCATCGACGGACGCAACTTCGATCCCCAACTCTACACGGATTTCTTGACGGCACAGACGCGCGAGACGAGCTGGCGCGCCATCAACCGCAAGTACAAGCCGGATGCGTTCATCCTGCCCGCGCCGGAGCACGCCGACAAGGGCGTGCAGAATCTACACACCTGGTTGTCGAAGGCGGCGGACTGGCCGCTCGTGTATCGGGATGATCGGGCGCTGGTTTACGTGGCGGCGGGATCTGTCGATGCGGCGTGGCTCGAGCAGCATCGAATCAAGTAGCTACGGCGAGGACGTCGTCTTCTTCCAGGCCGGGTCCGCCGCACACCGGAAGCCGACGTAGGTCCAGCGCTTGCTCGGCGCCGCGCTCTCGCGATTGGAACAGCGGAGATACTTGGGGAACGTGTTCCACGAGCCGCCGCGGTAGACGTGCTTGTCGCCCTTGTACACTTCTTTGCGATCCGGGAGATCAGTCGGCAGCTTGTCGGCGGGCTGCCGGGGGTACGCCGCGTAGATGCCGGCCACCCATTCCGCCGCGTTGCCGGCCATGTCGTACACGCCGTACGGGCTCACGCCTTCCGGATAGCTCATGATGTTCACGAGGTGATCGCCGTTGTTGGCGTAATTCCTGTCGAACGACGTTCCACCCCACGGAAACCAACGCGCATCGCTGCCGCGCGCTGCCTTCTCCCACTCCGCTTCCGTGGGTAGTCGCTTGCCGACGAACTTCGCATACGCCGCCGCCTCTTCCCACGTGATGCTCGTCACGGGAAGACCGTCCTCGCCGATGCCGTAGTTTCCGTTCACCCACTTGGGCGGAGCCTTCACCTTCATCGAGTCGACGTACACCTTGTACTGCGCGTTCGTCACTTCATGGATATCGATGTAGAAGTCGTCGACCCAGAGCTTGCGCTGCGGAAACTCGTCGACGTCGGCAATGCGATAGACTTCCTGGAGCGTGCTTCCCATCAGGAACTCGCCCGAGGGAATGAACACCATGTCCTGCATGGGGGGAATGGGATCGGGACGCGGGGTGGAATTCTGCGCAGGCGCGACGGGAGCCAGCAAGGCTACCGCTACGAGTGCCGGAATGGTCAGCAGAATGACTGGGCGCATAGGTTCGAGTGGTCGAGACCTCCGGCGGGGTGAGGGCCACGCGATGTTGGACACTGTAATAGCGTCCGACCGGAGAGGTAAATCTCAATTCTCTGTTCGTGTTATGGAGTCGGACGTGAACCGCCAACGTGCGGGCCGAAAAAGAAGCGGGCCCCTCGGGGGGCCCGCCGGCACTTCATGTGGAAGGTAGTTAAATAAGGCGGAAGGCAGTCAACCTTGCGGCCAACTGCCTTCCTCTGGTGGGGACAGAATCGGCGCTGTTTGGGACTAGGGACGCCGTTTCCTCTTCCTGATGTTGGCTTTGCGATAAATGCTGTGAAGCCGGTACCGTCCGCCTCAGCCCATCATTATTTCCGAACGGTTGCCGCATATCCTTCCCTCGATACCGGCTTCGAAAAGGAATATAGGCGGGGTCTTGCCATTCGTAAAATAGAAAATATATAATATCAGCATACAGATTACAGATGGCGGAGGATCAATGGCCACGATCAACCTGAACCACCTTTTCTACTTTTATGAGGTCGCCCGGCGCGGCAGTTTCACCCGCGCCTCCCGCGACCTGCTCGTCGCCCAGTCGGCACTGAGCGTCCAGATCAAGACGCTCGAGAGCTCGCTGGGCACTCCGCTCTTCGACCGGAGACGGAGCGGTGTCGAGCTCACCGAAGCGGGGCAGCGGGCCTATTCCGCGGCCGAGCGCATCTTCGGCGACGTCGACCAGCTCATCTCGGACCTGAGCCAGACCGGCCGGCAAATCGCTGGCGCGGTAAGTGTCGGGACGGTGAACAGCATCGGCATCTATCAGCTTCCCGAGGTGCTGTCCGAATTCCGCAAAAAATTTCCGGACGTGCGCGTGCGGGTCGATTTTCGGGAATCGGAAGGCGTCATGGATCAGCTCTTCCAGGGGCGGTGCGACCTTGCCATCGTGCCGTGGCAGCGCCCGTACTCGGAGCTCAATGCGGTGCCGCTCGCGCGCCACAAGATGTTCCTGGTGGCGCCGGCCGACCATCCGCTCGCGGCGCAGGCGCGCATTTCACCGCACGATCTCGAGAAGTATCCGTTCGTGGGATATCACGAGGGCATGCACACGCGCTCGATGATCGACGCGCTCTTCAAGCGCATGTCGCTCTCGATCGAGTACGCCATCGAGTCGTCGAACTCGGCGACCATCAAGCAGATGGTGATGACGGGGATGGGGATCGCGTTCCTGCCCGAGATCGCGGTGGCGACCGAGCTCCGGCGCGGCCAGCTCGTGCGTCTCGACGTGCAACCGCTCGTCATGCACCAGGACGTCACACTCTACACGCGCAAGAACCGCACGCTGACGCGCACGGCGACCGAGTTCGTCCAGTTCCTGACCGACTATTTCGACCGCAAGAAACGCGTGACCGAGAAGCGCGGGCTGGAGAGGTCGTGAACCGGGACGCGACGGTAAAGAATCAGCCACTCTGCGGATGACAGGTGGAAGTCCGGGCCATATAATCGCGCCCATGACGACCCTCGTGCTCATGTTCCTCGCCGGCGCGGCCCTCGGAGCACTCGTGCTCTGGCTCGTGGGCCGTGCGCGCACGGCCCGGCTCGAGACCACGCTGGAGCAGGAACGTCTCTCTGCCGCCGAGCGTATCGCCACGCTGCAGGAAAGCGAGGCGCGTCTCACCGACACCTTCAAAGCTCTTTCCGGCGACGCGCTCAAGAGCAACAACGAAGCATTCCTTCACCTCGCGCGCACCACACTTGACAAGTATCAGGACGGCGCCAAGACCGACCTCGAACAGAAGCGCAAAGACGTCGAGACGGTGGTAAAGCCGATCGCGGAATCACTCGAAAAAGTGAACGCGCAGATCCAGGAGCTGGAAAAAGTCCGGCGTCAGGACTATGGCGCCCTCACCCAACATCTGGAGACCTTGCGCGCGCACGCGGAAGCGCTCAGCAGCGAGACGCGCAACCTGGGCAATGCGCTGCGCAAGCCCATCGTGCGCGGCCGCTGGGGGGAAATTCAGCTCGAGCGCGTGGTGGAGATGGCGGGGATGATGGACCATGTCGATTTCAATCGACAGGTCACGACCGAAACCGAGGACGGCCGGCTGCGTCCCGATCTGACGGTTCACCTGCCCGGCGGCAAGACCATCGTCATCGACGCCAAAGCCCCGTTGGAAGCATACCTGAGCGCCGTCGAAGCCAAGGACGAGGCGACGGCGAAAGAGTTCATGAAGGCTCACGCCCGCCATGTGCGCGTGCACGTTCAGAAACTTTCGGAGAAGGCGTATCAGAATCAGTTCGTCAACGCGCCCGAGTTCACGGTGATGTTCCTGCCCGGTGAAAACTTTTTCTCCGCGGCGCTCGAGCATGATCCCGCGCTCATCGACGACGGCATCAAGGACCACGTCATCATTGCTACCCCGACCACGCTCATAGCACTCTTGAAGGCGGTCGCGTTTGGATGGCGGCAGGAGAAAATCGCCGAGAGCGCCCAGGAGATCAAGAACCTGGGCAAGGACCTCTACGGCCGGCTGAGCAAGCTGGCCGAGCACTTCGGCAAGGTGGGGCTCAACCTGGAGCGGTCGATTACGGCCTACAATGAGGCGGTCGGGTCGCTGGAGACGCGTGTGCTCCCGTCCGCGCGCCGGTTCCACGAGCTGGACGTGACCACGGTGGAAGTCATCGACGAGGTCAAACCCATCGATAAGTCGTTGCGGGCGCTCCAGGCGGCGGAATTCCTCGAGGCCAAAGCCGACTCCACCCCCTCACGTTCCTCGATCGGGGCTCCATCTCAAGTTTCGATTTTTGATCCCCCCGGCCCCGCCCCGGGCGCGGCCGCAGGCCGCGCTTTCTCCGCCATTGACTCTCCGCCCAAAACACGGTAAAGTATTATGCACGTGGCCGTTCCGGCGGCGTCCGACCCACCCCTGCAGTAACACCCGACCGACAGGACTACATGCAGTTGAGACATATTCTGAGCCGAGCCCCGATCCTGGGGCTGTTGGCTGTTGCCGTATTGCACACCGGGGCCGGTGCCACCACGAACCCGCGTCTGAAGTGGAAGACCATCTCCACCGAGCACTTCGACGTCCATTTCCATGAGGGCGCCGAATGGACCGGCGAGCAGGTGGCGCAGATCGCCGAGGAGATCTACGGCCCGGTCACCAGCGTCTATAACTACGAGCCCAAGCGGGTGCACTTCGTCATCCTGGACACCCAGGATTACTCCAACGGCGCCGCCTACTTCTATGACAACAAGGTGGAGATCTGGGCCACCAACCTGGAGTTCAACCTGCGCGGGACCACCGAGTGGCTGCGCAACGTGGTGACGCACGAGTACACACACATCGTGTCGATCCAGGCCGGAATGAAGTTCCCGAAGCGGATCCCGGCGTTCTATTTCCAGGCCATCGATTTCGAAAAGGAAAAGCGTCCCGACGTGATCAACGGCTATCCCGACGTGATCGTGTCGTACCCGATCACCGGCACCGTGGTGCCGGCGTGGTGGGCGGAGGGTGTGGCGCAGTACCAGTCGCCCAGCATGCGCAACGACTGCTGGGATTCGCACCGCGACATGATCCTGCGCTCGGCGCTTGTCGAAAACAAAATGCTGCGCTTCGACGACATGGGCTTTCTCGGCCACAAAGGCATCGACAATGAGCGCGTGTACGACCACGGCTACGGCCTGGTGCGCTACATCGGTCAGACCTATGGCGACGATGCCATTCGCGACATCAACAAGCACCTGGGAAAGATCAACCGGCTCACCATCGACGGGGCGATCAAGGAAGTGACGGGGAAGACCGCCGATCAGGTGTACGACGACTGGCGCGTGGCGCTGAAGCAGCGCTTCGATGCCGAGCTCGTTCCTGTGTACAAGGACCAGCGCGAGGGAACGGTGCTCTCCGACGACGGTTTCATGACGCTGGGGCCCTCGTTCAGCCCGGACGGCAAAACGGTGGCGTTTCTCTCCAACAAGGGCAGCGACTACTCGGCGACGGACCTGTATACGATTGGGCGCGACGGCAAGGACCTCCACCACGTCGCGGATGATGCGTCGTCGCGGCCGTACTACTCGCGCGACGGCAAGCGCATATTGTATGCGCGCCACGAGAGCGCCGACATCTACAAGTCGAAGCTGAGTGATCTGTTCGTCTACGACGTCGCCGCCAGGAAAGAGAAGCGCATCACGCACAAGGCGCGCGCTGCGGAGCCGTCGTGGTCGCCCGACGAAAAGCGGCTGGTGTGCATCCTGAACGGCGACGGTACGCACCGCATCGCCACCCTCGATGCCGACGGCAATAATCTCAAGGTCATCTACGGGCCGCAGAAGGGTGTGCAGTTCTACAACCCGCAGTATTCGCCGGATGGCTCGCGCATCCTGTTCGGGATCTTCACCACGGGTTCGCGCGACATCGCGTCGATCGCCGCGGATGGATCCGACTTCCGATATGAGCTTCGAACCGACTCGGATGAAAGAGATGCGAGGTACGCGCCCGAAGGGCGCGTCATCTTTGCTTCCGACCGCTCCGGAATCTTCAATATCTACTCAATGGATTTGCAGACAAAAGAGACAAGGCAAGTCACCAACGTCATCGGCGGGGCATTCATGCCGAGCCAGGCCGCCGACGGCACCGTCGTCTACGCGCAGTACACGGCCAGGGGCTACCGCGTGTCGCGGTTGGAGAGCACCGACGCCGTCGTCGCCACGCTCACGCCCGACGCGTACGCCGTACGCAGCGCGGGCGAATACGACGAGTGCGCGCAGATGAAGGCACGCTCGGAGTCGCTGGCCAGCAGTGCTGTGGTGACCGAGGACGTCGCGTCGAGCGGAGCGGTGGATACCACGAACGTGGCCGTCGCGACCGACTCCACCGTGAGTGCCAGCGCGCCCGTCGCCGCTGCCGCCACGACCAACGGTGCGGCCGTCGAGCACACGACACAGGGCAGCGCATCACCGTCGGCTTCGGCCGCCGTTCCCTACGATTGGGACTACACGGGCTTTCAGTTCTATCCGCGCGTCGTGATCTGGGACGGTGTGCCGCGTGTGGGAATGTTTGCGAGCACGAATGAAATCATGGACCGCCAGACACTCTTCTTCGGCGGTTCCTACGGCGTCGACGGCGAATACGACGCCATCATCAATTTCGAGCTGCGCCGGTTCTTCCCGGTGCTGTTCATGCAGTATTTCAAGGTGCGTGAGAAGTACGAAGACCAGTTCGCGATCGAGGATCTGGACCGCTACTACTTCCTCAAGTATCGCTACGACGTGTGGAGCGCAGACGTCGGCCTGCGCTTCGATCTCGAGGACATGTACGGCCTCACGCACAGAAACGACGTTTCGGTGTGGTGGGACCACAGCGAGTACAAGATTCACGGCGATCCGTCCTTCGTGCCGCTCAACGACCCGGGCGCTCCGCGCCAGGAGGACCAGGAGTTCGGCTGGAAGTACTACAACGCCAATGAGGCGCACGCGCGCTGGTACTACAAGAAGATCAAGCGATCGATGGACTCGGACATCAACCCGCGCGGCGGGCGTGAATTCGATCTCGAGACGGTGTACGCCAACGATGACCTTTTCGTGGACGGAACGTTCGATTACGGGAACAAACCGCACTTTACACGGTTCAAGTTTGGGCAGTACACGCTGGACTACAAGGAGTACATCCCGCTTCCGAAGTGGCAGCACACGCTCCAGCTGCGCTTCAAGACGTCGATCATCGACAACGTGGTGGACGACTTCTTCTGGGTGTACATGGGCGGCATGGACAACATTCGCGGCTACACCTACTACGCCATCGGCGGCCGCAAGGGCGCCATGGTCAGCGCGACGTATCGCTTTCCGATCATTCGTCGCGCCAACAAACAGATGTCATGGCTCACATTCAAGGATCTTTACGGCGGCGTGTTCTACGACATGGGTTCGGCGTGGAATCACGGTAATCTGCCGTCCGACGACACCGCGGCATATCAGAATCGTGATTACTATCACTCCGCCGGTGGCGAGCTTCGTCTGAACCTGGGTTCGTTTTACTCTTATCCGACGACGGTGAACTTCACTGCGGCGTACGCGATCGACAAGGCGAAATACACCAATCCGCTCTTCAGCGTACCGGACGTGATCTACGATCCGCAGTGGCGTTACTACCTCGTCATGGGGTTCACATTTTGATGACACGCATACGACTCATCCATTGGAATGCCGTTGAGGCGAAAGAGCGCATCAAGGGACTGCGCGAAGCCGGCTATCAGGTCGACTACGACGCCCTGACACCCGATCTTCTGCGCGGCGTGCGCAAGAGTCCGCCCGCGGCGGTGCTGATCGACCTCGGTCATCTGCCGTCGCACGGACGCGAGGTGGCGCTCTCACTGCGCGAATACAAGGACACACGCGCGGTGCCGCTCGTGTTCGTGGAAGGCGAACCGGAAAAGGTGGAGAAGATCCGCTCGCTCCTGCCGGATGCCGCGTTCTCATCGTGGACGCAGGCGACCAACGCCATCGCTGCCGCGATCGCGGCGCCGCCCAAGGAGTTTGTGGTGCCGTCCGAGCGCAGCACCGGCTACTCGGGAACGCCTCTGCCGCAGAAGCTCGGTATCGACAAGAAGGCGATCGTGGTGGTGATCGACGCGCCCCGGGAGTTCACGAAGACGCTGGGCATCCTGCCCGACGGCGCCGAGCTGCGCACACGTGCCACCAAGGAGCGCAGTCTCACCATCTGGTTCGTGAAGTCCGCGCGACGCTACGAGGCGCAGATGCGCGCCGTGCAGCTGGCCCTCGCCGCAGCGCCGCTGTGGGTGGCGTGGCCGAAAAAAGCCTCCAACGTCGAGAGCGATATTTCGGAAACCATCGTGCGCGAGGTTGCGCTCGCACACGGGCTGGTGGACTACAAGGTGTGCGCCATCGACGAGACGTGGTCCGCTCTGAAGTTCTCGATTCGAGCCGAAGACAAGATCAAGGCCGTGCGTACAACCGAGAAGAAAAAGCCGGTGCGCGCCGCGGCCAAGAAAAAAACCGCTGCGCGGCGATGACCGCGGGGATCGAGCTCACCACACCGCGGCTCACCCTGGTCGCGG
>Ga0173478_10000095_pt1 | contig 12976 bp, 10 predicted proteins | sample NitcycUS014104B1_FD_122623 | JGI IMG/M metagenome (GOLD analysis project Ga0173478, IMG submission 122623) | Soil microbial communities from Arlington Agricultural Research Station in Wisconsin, USA - Nitrogen cycling UWRJ-S014-104B-1 (version... | ecosystem: Environmental > Terrestrial > Soil... | reverse complement strand
CATGCCGGCCACTGTGCTTCAACGGTTCAGTCGGCCGACGGCTCGAGCAACTCGCGCCGTGGCACGAAGGCCTGGGGGGGGCCAGGATCGGCGCGGGGATGAAATGTGCAACGTTCGCGCCACGCGCCGCACCACGCGGAAGACAACGGAAGCACTGCGCGGCCACGCCCGGATCGTTGAAGAGGCAGAGTTTCCGCACGATCCGCGGGATCACCCTGGTGAGCGCGAGGCCTGGAGGGTTCAGGCCGGAGTGACGGGAGGTCCGGCCGCCGAAGAAAATAGAAAATGTTACGGTCAGTTCCGACGTCGCCGGCATCCGACGCGATCCACCGGCCGCTGCGCGAGTCGGTCTCCAGCCGCCGCCACGGAACTTCCGCTAGAATTCGCGAGTGTTCGAACGATTCCTGCTGGCGGCTTCGCTGGCCGCAGTGCTCTCGTCCAGCGCGGCAGCCGCCGGCCGGGTTCCGCTGGTCGAGGCCACCGGGCGCGGCGACCTCGCCGCCGTGCGCGCGCTCCTCGAACAGAAAACCGACGCCAACGCCGCTCGCGAAGACGGCCAGACCGCGCTGCATGTGGCCGTTCACACGGATCGTCGCGACATCGCGGACGCGCTGCTGCGCGCGGGCGCCAACGCTGGCGCGCGCGACCGCTACGGCATCACGCCGCTCTATCTCGCCAGCCAGAACGGCAGCACCGAGCTGATCCGCCGCCTGCTCGATGCCGGCGTCGATCCCAACACCACCGACCCGGGCGGCGAGACGGCCCTCATGACCGCAACCAGCACCGGCGCCGTGGGCGCGATGCGCCTGCTCATCGAGCGCGGCGCTACGGTGGACGCGCGCGAGCCGGAGTTCCAGCAGACGGCGCTGATGATCGCCGTGCGCGAAGATCACGCCGCGGCCGTGGAGGTGCTTCTCACGGCTGGCGCCGCGGTCAACGCGCAGACGCGCAAGGGGCCGACGCCGGCGTTCGTGCCGCCGTGCAAAGGCACCGGGTGCGGATCCGAGGGCGTGGGCATCAACCGCGGCGGCCTGCCGGATCGCGGCCGGCGCGCCGAGGTGAAGGGCGGCATGACGCCGCTCCTCTACGCCGCCCGCGACGGGAGGCTCGAGCCGGCACGCCGGCTGGTGGCCGCGGGCGCGGACCTCGAACTCGGCGACGGCAACGCCATCCGGCCGCTGCTGATGGCGGCGCTCAACGGACAGATCGCGGTGGCGCGGCTCCTCGTCGAGCGCGGCGCCAACGTCAACGCCGACGACTTCTGGGGCCGCACCCCGCTCTGGGCCGCGGTCGAGTACCGCAACCTGGACATGAACAACAACGATCAGGACTCGCCGACCGACAACGGCGTGGATCGGCCGCCGTTCCTCGACCTGATTCGTCTGCTCATCGACAAGGGCGCCAACGTCAACGCCCGCACGCGCGAGCTGCCGCCGCCACGCCGCTGGCTCTACTCGCTCAACGACGTCTCGTGGGTGGACTTCACCGGCCAGACGCCGTTCCTGCGCGCGGCGCTCTCGGCCGACACCACGACGATGAAGCTGCTGGTCTCGCGCGGCGCCGACCCGAACCTGCCGACGCTGGCCGGCACCACGCCGCTGATGGCGGCTGCGGGCGTGAACTGGGTCGTGGCGCAGACCTACACCGAATCGACGCAGGCGCGGCTCGACGCGGTGGCGCTGTGCCTCGAGCTGGGCGCCGACGTCAACGCGGCGAACTCGATGGGGCTGACGGCGCTGCTCGGCGCGGTGAACCGCGGTTCGAATGACATCATCGAGCTGCTCGTGAAGCGGGGCGCGCGGCTCGACATCAAGGACAAGGAAGGACGCACGGCGCTGCGGTGGGCCGAGGGTGTGTTCCTGGCCGCGGTGGGCGCGGAGAAGAAGCCGGCCACCATCGCGCTGCTCGAGCAGCTGGGCGCGAAGCCATGAGTCCACACGTGGCTGCAGGTCTTCAGACCTGCCTTCGCCGTCGCATCGTCCTCGCGGCCGCGCTGCTGCTGGTGGCCGCGGGCGCCAACGTCGAGACGCAGACCGCGCAGCAGTCCGCGCCGGCAACGGCTCCGGCTCCGGCGGGCGCCCAGGCGACCGTCGATCGCTACTGCGTCACCTGCCACAGCACGCGGGCGAAGACCGGCGGCCTGGCGCTCGAGGGGTTGACCGTCGCACAGGCCGGACAGGAGCCGCAGGTGTGGGAGAAGGTGGTGCGCAAGGTCCGCACCGGCATGATGCCGCCGGCCAATGCGCCGCGCCCGGATCGCGCCGCGCTCGACGGGCTGGCGGCCACGGTGGAAGCCGCGATCGATCGTATGGCGGCGGCGGCCCCCAACCCGGGCGCACCGGGGCTGCACCGCCTGAACCGGACGGAATACGGCAACGCGGTCCGCGACCTGCTGGCGCTGCCGATCGACGCCCGGGCTCTCCTGCCTGGCGACGACTCGAGCGAAGGCTTCGACAACATGGCCAGCGTGCTCAGCGTCTCGCCGGCGCTGATGCAGGCCTACGTGTCGGCGGCCGCGAAGATTTCCCGGCTCGCGGTGGGCGACCCGACGATCAGCGCCGACCTCACCACCTACCAGGCGCCTCGCGGCGTCTCGCAGGCGGCGCAGCAGGAAGGGCTGCCGCTCGGCACGCGCGGCGGGCTGCTCGTGACGCACGTCTTCCCGCTCGACGCGGAATACGAGTTCCGGGTGGGACGCGCCGGAGCCGGGTTCTTCGGCCTGGCTGCCATCGGCGTGGACGACGAGGTGGAGATCACGCTCGACGGCGAGCGCGTGCAGCTGGTCGGCCGAACCCCGCCCCGCGGCGGCATCAAGCTGAAGGTGCCAGCTGGTCCGCACGCCGTCGGCGTGGCCATCGTGCGGCGGGCCAACGCTCGCGGCGTCGACGATCTCTTCTCCGAGCTCGCCAACACCGCGGGCGTGAACAGCCTGGGCATCAACGGGCCGCTGAACCCGACCGGACCTGGCGATACGCCGAGCCGGCGGCGCATCTTCGTGTGCCGTCCGCCTTCGCCCGTCGGGCTGCGGCGAGACGAGGCCCCGTCCCCTGACGAGATCGCGTGCGCGCGCCGCATCCTGTCGTCGCTCGCCACACAGGCGATGCGGCGGCCGGTGAGCGAGAAGGACCCGGCGATCGACACGCTGCTCCCCTTCTACGAATCGGGCCGGGCGCTGCGCGGCTTCGAGACCGGCATCCAGTACGCGCTGGCGCGCGTTCTCGTCGATCCGCAGTTCATCTATCGCTTCGAGAAGGCGCCGGCCGGCCTGCGCGCCGGCGCGGTCTACCGCATCAGCGATCTCGAGCTCGCGTCACGGCTGTCGTTCTTCCTCTGGAGCAGTCTCCCCGACGAAGAACTCGTCGGTCTGGCGGCGAAGGGCCGCCTCGCGGACACAGCCGTGCTCGCGCAGCAGACGCGGCGCATGCTGGCCGACCCGCGCGCCGCCGCGCTCGTCGACAACCTCGCCGGACAATGGCTGCAGCTGCGCCTGCTCGACGACGTCGCACCCGGCACCAAGGAGTTCGACGGCAACCTCCGCTACGCCTTCAAGCGCGAGACGGAGCTCCTGTTCGAGACGATTGTCCGCGAGGACCGCAGCGTGCTCGATCTGATCGACGCCGACTTCACTTTCGTGGACGAGCGGCTCGCGCGCCACTACGGCCTCCCCAACATTCGTGGCAGCCGCTTCCGGCGGGTCGAGCTCGGTGACAGCCCTCGGCGCGGCCTGATCGGCCAGGGCAGCTTCCTCACCGTGACCTCGGTCAGCAACCGCACGTCGCCCGTCAAGCGCGGCAAGTGGATCCTGGAGAACCTGCTGGGGGCACCGGTACCGTCGCCGCCGCCCGGCGTCGAGACCAATCTCGAGAAGTCGGTGGCCCATGGCGCCACGCCGACGTCGCTGCGGCAGCGGCTGGAGCAGCACCGGGCCAACCCGAGTTGCGCCGCCTGTCACGCCGTGATGGACCCGATCGGCTTCTCGCTCGAGCCGTTCGATCTCATCGGCCGGCAGCGCGAGACCGACGAGGGCGTCCCGGTGAACGCGGCCGGCAAGCTGGTGGACGGCACCCCGCTGGACGGCCCCGGCAGCCTGCGCCAGGCGCTGCTCGGACGGCGCGAGGCCTTCGTCACGACCGCGGCGGAGAAGCTGCTAACCTACGCACTGGGCCGCCGGGTGGAGTATTTCGACATGCCTGCCGTGCGCGCGATCGCGCGCGACGCGGCCCGGAACGGCAACCGGTTCTCGGCGCTCGTCACCGGCATCGTGCAGAGCACGCCGTTCCAGATGAAGCGCGCTGGCGAGGCTGCGCCTCGCTAGGAGCAGCGTTTGACTGCCCGTCCAGCGGACGGGCGTGTGGAGGCACACAGCCGTGAGTTTCATCACGAAGAAGCACCTCTCGCGGCGCACGTTCCTGCGTGGGACCGGCGTGACGCTCGCGCTGCCGCTGCTCGACTCGATGGTGCCGGCCGGAACGCTCCTGGCGCAGACCGCGGCGGTCCCGAAGACGCGCCTCGGCTGCATCTACATCCCGCACGGCGCGACGATGGACAAGTGGACGCCGTCGGGCGAGGGCACGGCGTTCCAGTTCTCGGAGATCCTGCAGCCGCTCGAACCGTTCCGCGACCGGTTGGTGGTGGTGAGCGACCTCGCGCACGCACCCGTCGCACCGGCCACCGGCGAAGACACGGGCGGGGCCGAGAACCACGTGCGCGCGGCAGCGGTGTTCCTGAGCGGTGCGCACCCGGTGAAGAAGAACGAAGCCTATGTCGGCGCAACCGTGGATCAGATCGCCGCGCAGCATCTGGGCCAGGACACGCCGCTGCCGTCGATCGAGCTGTCGATGGAGCCGGTCAACCTGACCTGCGGCGACGCCGGCTTCACCTGCGCCTACCGCAACACGCTGTCGTGGAAGTCGGCCACGCTGCCGCTGCCGATGGAGAACAACCCGCAGATCGTCTTCCAGCGGCTGTTCGGCGACGGCAGCACCGACGCGCAGCGGCAGGAGCGGCGCAACCAGGCCAAGAGCCTGCTCGATTCGGTTCGCGACCAGGTGCCCTCGCTCGAGAAGGACCTGCCGGCCGGTGACCGTCGCCGGCTGCGCGAGTACCTCGACGAGGTCCGGGAAATTGAGCGGCGGGTGAAGCAGGTGGACGCGACGCTGTCGCGCAACCTGGATCTGCCCGACGCGCCGGTGGGCATTCCCGCCGATTTCGAGGGTCACCTGAAACTGATGTTCGACCTGCAGGTGCTGGCCTACAAGTCGGAGGTCACGCGCATCTCGACGCTGATGTTCGCGCGCGAGAACAGCAACGCGGTCTACGCCGCGACCGGCGTGCGAGACGGCTTCCACAACGCCTCGCATCACTCGAACGAACGCAAGAACATGGATCAGTTCGCGGTGATCAACCGCTACCACGTGAAGATGCTCGGCTACTTCCTGGAGCGGCTGCGGACGACGCCGGACGGCGACGGCAACCTGCTCGACCACTCGATGATCCTCTACGGCAGCAGCCTGAGCGACGGCAACGAGCACAATTTCGATCCGCTGCCAGTGCTCATCGCCGGCGGGGCGTCGGGGCGGCTCAACGGCGGGCGGCACCTGCGTCACGCGCCGCACACGCCGATGTCGAACCTGCTGCTGGCGATGCTCCACAAGATGGGCGCGCGGGTGGACTCGATCGGCGACAGCACCGCGCCCCTCTCCTTGTAGGGCGGGATCGTGGGGGCCGGCGTTAGCCTGGCTTTAGCCGGCCCAGGGCCACCTGAAGGCGGCCCTCACGACTACTCGCCAAAGAACGCGAGCACCGCCTCCGGGTCTTCGGGATAGAACCAGGCTTCGACGATGCGGCCGCCCTCGACGTGGAACACGGCCAGCTCGCGGCCGCGCATGCTGCGGCCGCGAAATGTGCTCGACCACCCCACCAGCGAGGCCACGTGACGGCCGGTGGCCAGCATCTGCTCGATCCAGAGCCGGGTCGTGCCGCCGGTGAGCTCGCCGGCTGCGTCGAACACGTCGCGGAGGACCGCGTCGCGGCCTCGCAGATCGCCGCCGTGAGGCGGCGGATACGGATCGTGCCACGCCACGTCGTCTGCCAGCAGCTCACGGACGGCGCCACGATCGCCCTCCGCTCGCGCCATGTAGAAGCGGCGCACCACGGTCTCGCCGTCGGTCAGGGTCATCGTCTCCTTGACCCTACCGTATCGCCGCGCACATGTCGTGGGCGCCGGCGTGGGATCCTGAAACGTGCCCGAACTCCCCGAGGTGGAATCCGTCCGTCGTGAATTGGCGCCCGTGATGGTCGGAGCCCGCATCCGCGGCGTCGATCTACGCCGGCCAGACTTGCGCGCGCCGTTTCCTCGCGGGTTCGCCCGGAAGGTCGCCGGACAGACGGTCGTGGAGCTGACGCGGCGGGCCAAATATCTGCTGGCGACGCTGTCGTCTGGCGACACGCTGCTGATGCACCTCGGCATGTCGGGGTCGTTCCGCGTCGCCGGCACGCCCGGCCACGGCCACGACAACGGCGCAACCTCAGGTTACGGCCCACACGATCACGTGATCTTCCATCTCGACTCGGGCGCCGACATCGTCTTCAACGACCCGCGGCGCTTCGGCGTTATGGATCTCGTGCCGCCGGGTGCGCTGGAGCGGCACCCGGCCGTTGGAGCGCTCGGCCCCGAGCCGCTCTCGGACGCGTTCGACGCCGCCGCGCTGGCCGCTGCGTGTGCCGGCAAGCGCACCTCGCTCAAGGCGGCGCTGCTGGATCAACGGGTCGTCGCCGGTCTGGGCAACATCTACGTGGTCGAGGCGCTGCACCTCGCCGGCCTGCTGCCGCAGCGTCGAGCGTCGACGATTGCCACACCGGGCGGAGCGCCGCGCGACGCGGCGTTCCGGCTGACCGATGCGATCAAGCGGGTGCTCCTCGACGCCATCGCCCGACAGTCGGCGGCCGACTACCGGGCGGATCGCTTTCGTGTCTACGACCGCCAGGGACAGCGCTGCCGGCGGCGGCGCTGCATCGGCGTGATCCGCCGGCGCACTCAAGGCGGACGATCGTCGTTCTACTGCCCTGTCTGTCAGAGGTAGCGTGGCCGGCGGGGCTGAAGCCCCGCCATTGCGCGCGTCTGGTACAGTGAAATCGACATGCGCGTGTTGGTCACGGGGAGCGCAGGACACCTCGGCGAGGCGCTGATGCGCACGCTGCCCGCCGCCGGACACGAGGCGATCGGCATCGACGTCCTGGCGTCGCCGTTCACGCATCACGTCGGATCGATCGTCGATCGGGGGCTCGTGCGACGCTCGATCGACGGGGTCGACGCGGTCGTGCACACCGCGACGCTGCACAAGCCTCACGTCGCCACGCACTCGCGCCAGGCGTTCGTGGACACGAACATCACCGGCACGCTCAACCTGCTCGAAGAGGCCGTTGCGGCGCGAGCCCGCGCCTTCGTGTTCACCAGCACGACCAGCGCCTTCGGCCGTGCGCTGGTGCCGCCGCCCGGCGCGCCGGCGGCCTGGATCACCGAAGAGGTCGTGCCAGTGCCGAAGAACATCTACGGCGTCACCAAGGTGGCGGCGGAGAACCTGTGCGAGCTGCTCCACCACCGCCACGGGCTGCCCTGCCTGATCCTGCGCACGTCGCGGTTCTTCCCCGAACCCGACGATCGCCGGGAGACGCGCGAGGCCTACGCCGACGCCAACGCGAAAGCCAACGAGTTCCTCTTCCGCCGCGCCGACATCGCCGACATCGTCGATGCCCACCTGCTGGCCCTGGAACGGGCGGCGGCGATCGGGTTCGGCCGCTACATCGTCAGCGCCACCACGCCGTTCACGCCGGCCGACCTGGCCGGGCTGCGGACCGACGCCCCGGCTATCGTCGGCCGCCGCGTGCCGCGCTACGCACCCGTGTATGCGGCCCGCGGCTGGTCGATGTTCTCCAGCATCGACCGCGTCTACGACAACGCGCGGGCACGCCGCGATCTGGGCTGGCGGCCGGTCTTCGACTTCGCCCGCGTCGTGCAGGACCTCGAGGCAGGCGGCCCGGCGGGCAGCGCCTTGAGCCGCGCAATCGGGTCGAAGGGCTACCACGCCGAGGTCTTCGCCGACGGTCCGTATCCGGTGGATCACTGAGCGACATCAGATGTGGGGGCCGCCTTCAGGCGGCCCAGGGCCGGCTTTAGCCTGGCTAAAGCCGGCCCCCACGTCGATCTGCAACTCGAGCTACTGTTTCAACGCGCCGCGAATCTTCGCGAGATGGTGATAGCAGTGGCGTACGGCGTGATCCTCGAGCATGAACTGACAGGTGAGGGGCGCATCGGCGTAAAGCGAGACCAGCGCGGCGCCGGCCAGGTCGGTGTCGTTGAAGGCACGGATCGCGGCGGCCGCGACGGCGCCGTTTTCGCGCAGCAGCTCGATGGCCGCCTGCTTGGAGACCGCGGCGTTATCTTTGGCGTGGCCCGCGTTCATCTCGTGGATGACGTCCCACGTGACGCCGGCGATCGCTTCGTTCCTGGCCAGCGCCTGGGCCAGCTGGATTTCGATCGGCAGCACGCTGGCGACGTGATGGACGACGACGCCCACCGTCCGCCCGTCCCTCGGGATCGGCGTGCGCCACTGCGCCTCGGTCAGCGCGGCGGCATAGGCGATCAGGGCGTCGAGCCCCTGCTCCATCCGCGAAGCCAGGGCTTCGGCGCGCGGGCTCGCGGCGCCGCGCGGCGTGTCGATGGTCGTGGTCGCGTGCATATTGGTCATGACCGGCTCCTTTCAATCTGCGCCGGCGCATTCGCCGCCGGCGGGTCGTGCGGGACGGCCGTCTCGTGCCTGAGAGCGGCGTCGGCCTGTGACCCCAGCCTGGCGACGAGCGGCAGCAGCGCCTCGACGTCTTCCAGTGAGGTGTTGAAGTTGACGATGCAGGCGCGCAGGGCGAAGCGGCCGTCCACGACCGCGTTCGACAGAAAGGCCTCGCCGCCGCGCTCGACCGCGGCCAGAATCTGCCGGTTCAGCCGATCGAGATAGCGTTCCACGTCCTCCGCTCCCACGCGTGCGCGCAGATCCGGAGGCACGAACCGGAACGTGGTGATGCTGAGGCCCTGCGTGAGCGCTTCGAACGCCGGATGCCCGTCCAGGCAGAAGAACAGGTGGGCGGCCAGCCGCATGTCGTCGCCGATCATCCGCAGATAGCCGTCGCGCCCCGCCTGCTGGAGCGCCAGCCACACCTTCAGGGCGCGGAACCCGCGCGAGTTCTGCGGGCCGTACTCGAAAAAGTTCACGACCTGTTCGTCGAAGCCGTAGTAGGCCGGGTGGTAGGAGAACGTCTTCCGCAATGCGTCCGGATCGCGCACGAGGATGCAACCGGCTTCGAGCGGCGCGTAGAGCCACTTGTGCGGATCGACGGCGATCGAGTCGGCCTCGACGAGCTCGCGCAGGAGCGCCGGGGCGCCTGGCGCCTGCGCGGCCACGGCACCGTACGCGCCGTCCACGTGGAACCACATTCCGTGCTCGCGGCACACCGCTGCGATGGCAGCCAGCGGGTCCACCGCGCCGGTGCTGACCGTTCCGGCGGTCCCCACCGCGAGGAACGGCCGGTGCCCGTCGCGCACGTCCTGCTCGACCTGCCGGCGCAGCGCCGCCACGTCCATCTGTTGCGCGCCGGCGGTGGGGATCCAGCGGACCGCGTCGGTGCCGAGGCCGAACATGTCGGCGGCCTTCTGCACCCACGTGTGGGTTTCGCTGGACACGTAGGCGACGAGCGAACCGCGCGCCACCCCCTCCTTGCGCACGTCCCACCCCGCCATGGCCGCGCGCGCCGCCAGGAACCCGATGAAGTTCGCCATGTTGCCACCGCTCACCAGCAGGCCCGCGCCTCCGGCTGGCAGGCCGATCAACTCGGCGAGCCAGCGGACGGTCTGAAGCTCCACCTCGGTGGCGACGGGCGACAGATTCCACGCGCCGACGTTCTGGTTGAGCGCGGCGGCCAGGAAGTCGCCGAACATGTCGATGGGTGAAGGGCTGGAGGTGATGTAGCCGAAGAACCGGGGGTGCCCGTTGAACATCGAGTGATCGAACAACAGCCGCGCGCTATCCAGCACCAGGCGGCTGGCGTCGCCGCCGCCCGCGGGAAGGCCGCGCGCCGCATCGAGCAGCGCCCTGACGTCGGCCGGCGAGTCGCCCGGCGAGACGGGGCCGTCGGCGAGGTGCGCAAGCCGGTCGGCCACGAGGTCCACCAGTTGATGCCCGAGCGCGCGAAAATCGTCGGGCGGCATGCTCAGCGGCGTCGTGCGCCGCGTCAGTGAATCGGCCACGGGCAGTCGCGTCGCAGTCATCGCAGCCCCTCGAAGAGATCGGTTTCGCGGCGGCGGCCGCCGTTGACGGTGCTGAATACCCGGTAGAACTCCTGCGTTCCCCAGAGCGCGCGCTGGTGCTCGTCCGGCAGGTCCGCGAGCCGGTCGTAGATGGACATCTGGGTCTGGTGACACGAGACCGCACGCCACACCGTCGGCCACACGCGGCTGGTGTCGATGACGGTCGTAATCGCCCAGTCCGGCCACGGGGTGGCGTGGCGCTCCTCGCCGTCGACGACGGCGACGAGACGCTTCAGCGCTGCCTGGTAGGCGGCCCACTTCGCCGCGCTCCACGCGATGAAATAGAGCTTCGACACGCGGTGCGATTCGGCCGGCTCGCCGTCGGCCCGCCACGACGAATCCGCCGCGGCCACGACGGCGGCGGTCGCGAACTGGCTGATGGCGATGTGATCGACGTGGCCGTACGCGCCTTCGGGCCCGAACGTAATCACCACCTGCGGCTTGATGCGCCGGATGTGGCCGGCGATGCGCGCGATCGCCTCGCCTTCGTTCACGCGGTCGAGTTCGCCATCCGGGTAGCCGAGCACGCACACGTCCTTCAAGCCCAGCTCGGCGGCCGCGGACCGCAACTCGGCCTCGCGCGTGCGCCCGACGACCTCGGGCGACGGCCGCTCGATCGCCGCTCCGAAGCGCCCCCGTTCGCCGCGCGTGGCGGTGAGGAGGTACGTGGCCACGCCGTCGGCCGCACACTGGGCCAGCGCTCCGCCGGTGCCCAGCGACTCGTCGTCGGGATGGGCCAGCACGCACAGGAGCCGAAGGTCGGAAGAGTTCACGCTTGCCTCGACGGGCTCAGTGGATCGGACCGGCGTCTCCGAACGCCGGAATCCCCTGGCTTGCCCGGGACCAGTTCGTAGTGGGAACTGCTCCGCGCACGGGCGCCGGATCGTGGCGCGCCGGGCGGGACGCGGCAATCGCCAGCAACGCCAGGAGGGTCCACGAAACAACGGCAATCAGGTAGCGCATGGGTCTTGTCCTTGCTTTCAAGCGGCGGCAGCCATCGAGGACAACTCTACGCAACCGGAGCCGGCCGGCTCTTCGCCCGATCCGGTCATTTTGGGATAGCCGATCGAAATGGCCCGAACGGGCCATGGGGAGGCCTTGGGCCTTAGGAACGTGGGGGCCGCCTTCAGGCGGCCCGGGCCGGCTAAAGCCGGCCCCCACGTCAGGACAGCAAGCCGAGCTTGCCGGCCTGGGCGACCGCCGCTGAACGGGATGAGACGTTGAGCTTGGTCAGCGTATTGGCGACGTGGCGGTGCACCGTGTGCTCGCTGATGAACAGCCGTTCCGCGATGGCCTGGTTGTTCAAGCCCTGTGAAATCAGCCGCAGGACCTCGATCTCGCGTGGCGTCAGCCCCTTGCGGTCCTCGATGGGCGGCGCCGCCGGGGCGGACAGCGTCTCGAGAATGGCGCGGGCGCGGCCGATCTCGAGGCTGGCCCCGAGCGGCTCCAGGTCGTCGATCGCGCGCCGCGCTTCGTCGATACCCGCATCAGGACGGCCGAGCACGCCCAGCACGCGCGCCAGTTCGAGGCGGGCACGTCCGGTCTCGAACGGCGCCCCGCTCGCCTTGAACAGATCGACGGCGTCCTCGAGGTGCGCCCGCGCCGTCCGGGCGTCGCCGGTGCGCGCCGCCACCAGGCCGGCGGCAAAGCGTGCGCGCGCCCGCAGCGGCGCCGTGCGCGACTCCTCGGCGATGGCGTCGAGATCGGCGACCGCGGCCGCGGCTTCGCCGATCTGCCCCTGCTCGACGCAGGCGCACACCTTCAGCTCCAGCGCCGCGATGCGCTCGGTGCGGTTGGTCACCGGCAGGCGCCGGAGGTGCCGCTCGGCGAGATCGGCGCTGCCGGTGTAGTCGCCACGATCGAACATCACGCTGGCGCGGCCGATGACCGCGAGCGGATGCCCGCCCACACGATCGAAGAGCGCCATTGCCTCGTCGAGCTTCCCCTGGCGGCGGCGCAGCTCGCCGAGACGCACGAGCCCCTCGCCGGTCATCGCCGGACGGCACGCGGCGAGCTCGTCGGAGGCGGTGGTGAGCTCGAACTCGGCCTCTTCCCACGCCCCGCGCCACATGCAGACCGACGCGTACTGAGTGCGGCACACCGCGAACAGCGGCCGGAAGCCCACCTTCTTGCAGAACGCCTTGAGGCGATCGCACCACTGCGTGGCGCGCTCGTAGTCGTGGATGCGTTCGCACGCGGCAATCAGGTAGCAGCACGCCAGGCCGATGAGCACGCGGTCGCGCATCTCGCCGGCCAGCACAGCGGCGTTCACCTCATCGAGCTCCTGCAGCCCCTCGGCAACCGCACCTGCCGTGACGAGCGCGAAGCCGTGCACCGCGCGGCCGACCATCTCGTAGTCCGAGGCTCCGATCGCCTGGGCGACGCGCACCGCTTCGGATGCCAGGCGCAACGCCTCGTGCGGATCGCCGTCGTCGAGCAGTGCCCAGATGCCGGCGCGCGCCGCCAGCCACGCGTGCTCCGGCGCATCGGGCACGTCCTCGAGCAACCGTCGCGCGCGCTGCAGCCAGCCGTTGGCGATCGGCTGCTCGCCGCGGAACGCGGCCGTATCCCAGGCGAGCCAGACGGCCAGACGCGCCGCGCCGCGCCGATCGCCGCGCT
>Ga0173478_10000094_pt1 | contig 13052 bp, 12 predicted proteins | sample NitcycUS014104B1_FD_122623 | JGI IMG/M metagenome (GOLD analysis project Ga0173478, IMG submission 122623) | Soil microbial communities from Arlington Agricultural Research Station in Wisconsin, USA - Nitrogen cycling UWRJ-S014-104B-1 (version... | ecosystem: Environmental > Terrestrial > Soil... | reverse complement strand
TCCCAAAAAAAATCAATAAACTGCGCAAGCGATTTCGCTGGTTTTTTTCGATGATAACGATAAGCAAAATGGTCTTTATGAAAAAACTCTATGTGCTGCATGTTGATCATTCAAATATCCATAATTGAAAGCCACTTCTTTTGATCATTATGAAAATTAACAACCATTCTTTTTTTGCCGAAAAGGGAGAGCTAAGCCCAAACAATTATCTTAGCGCCAAGTTTTTTCATGCCGGTTAATACAAAACAGAAAATTATTATTCTTACTGCCCCATCCGGTGCAGGCAAAACCAGTCTTACACGTCATTTACTAAAAAAATTCCCGGATGAGCTTGCTTTTTCCATCTCGGCTGCCACCCGCGAAGCCCGAGGTAAAGAAAAAAACGGGGTAGATTATTATTTTATTAGCGAAGAGGAATTCACCAATAAAATACAACATGAAGAATTTGTAGAATGGGAAATGGTTTATGAAGGCAAATATTATGGCACATTAAAATCAGAACTTCAACGCATTTGGAATGATAATAAAACGCCTTTATTAGATATTGATGTAAAAGGCGCCATTCATGTACAACAGCAACACCCGGAAAATACGCTTGTCCTTTTTATTGAGCCCCCTTCCATTGATGAACTTAAACGGCGACTACATTCAAGAGGTACAGAAGACGAGGACTCTTTAAATGCCCGACTAAGTAAAGCATCCTATGAGCTTTCGTTTAAACACTCTTTTAATCATGTAATCATTAATACTGACTTTGAAAAGGCCTGTAACGAAGTGGAAACCTTTGTTTATGACTTTATTAAGTAAAGGGCTTTCCCAGTTTTTATATCTTTACTTCAATGATCGCCGTAAGTACGTTGGTTTGGTTTTTTGTAACCATTATCATGATGGGCTTTTTCTCGGGAATAGAAATGGCCTTTTTTAGTGCCAACCGCTTTGGTATTGAATTAAAGAAAAAACAGGGTCGCCCCGGTGCTGCTTTACTTTCCCGGTTTTTTGAAAATCCTGAGCTTTTTTTAGGTACCTCTTTGTTGGGCTTCACCCTGGCCCTTGTATGTTTTGCATTGATGTTTAGTATGGTAATGGGACCTATTTGGACCTATGCCGGTTTGGGCACGGAGAACTATGATATGCTTCGATTGATCGTTGATATCGTTCTTTCTTCGTTTATCGTATTAATACTAGCCGAATTTTTACCACGATCTATTTTCAGAGCACATAGCAACATTCTTCTTACAAGGCTCGTATGGATAATTAATGTATTCTACCAGATACTCCAGCCTTTGGTTTCAGCTTTTATGGCCTTATCTAACTGGATTTTGAAATACGTTTTTAATGTTCGTATCAACGACAAAAAAGATTCTTTTAGTCGTATTGATTTAGAAACCCTTTACCAGGAAAATGAAGATGGCGAATTTGAACCGGATGAACTGAATACGGAACTTTTTGAAAATGCATTAGAGCTTCCAAAAATAAAAATCAGGCAATGCCTGGTACCGCGTAAGGAAATAATTGGCCTGGACAGCAAGGCGAGTGTAGAAGAAGCAACACATAAGTTTATTGAAACAAAGCTTAGTAAGCTGGTGGTGTACGAAGGGAATATAGACAACATAACAGGATATGTACACCAGTTGGATATGTTCAAAAACCCTGAGGCGTTGCAAGCAGTACTACTTCCCATTCCTGCGGTGCCGGAAAGTATGAGTGCTACTGATTTGATCAACAAGTTTACCCGTGAAAGAAAAAGCATAGCCTGGGTGGTTGATGAATTTGGCGGTACGGCCGGTATTATTACAATGGAAGATGTACTGGAAGAGATTTTCGGAGAAATTCACGATGAATACGACAGCGAGGAGTTTGTAGAAAAGCAGATTTCTGAGAATGAATACATCTTTTCCGGAAGACTGGAGTTGGATTATTTAATAGAGAAATATAATTTGGAATTTCCTGGAGAAGAATCAGAAACACTTTCGGGTTACATCATCAATCATCACGAAACTATACCACGCCAAAAAGAAAGGATAATAATCGATGATTATGAGTTTGATGTTCTGAACGTAACCGACACCCGTATAGAAATGGTAAAGCTGAAGATTTTGAAATAATCTTTCATCCTTAAAAAAATACGCTTATCCTTAATAACTAAATTACAAGCCCTTAGTATCTTATTATTGTATACAATCAACACGCCTATATGTTTAAAAAGACCTTCTTTTCAATTATTTGCATTGGTTTAACTGCACTTAGTTTTGCGCAACAACCAAAATCTGCTCCCGTCCCTGATTCTGCAAAGGCCAAAAAGCCTCCATTGAGCATTACGGACAAAGTAAAAAGCAGTAAAAAAACCGAAGGACTTTTCACTGTGTACCAGGATACTGCAAATGGGTCAATGCAATTGTTTATAAAAAAAGGTCAACTGGATAAAGAATACATTTATCAAAGCTTTTCTATTAATGGCCCAACGTCTTTATACTTAAATCAAAGTATGCACCGCGCCAATTTTGCTTTTAAGGTGCAAAAATCGTTTGACAAACTGGAGTTTGTAAGAGTAAATACTTCTTTTTATTACGATCCGCAAAACCCCGTTAGCAAAACAAAGGAAATAGATAAACCAGAAGCTATTTTCACCACTGAAAAAATTATAGCTGAAGATTCAACCGGTTATTTAGTTAACGCAGATGCCTTATTCTTAAGTGAAAAAATGGATCCAGTAAAACCGGTAACACAGCCAACCTTATTTAGTGTTCCGCGGTTTAATTTAGGAGGATTAAATCCAGCGAAATCAAAATACCATTCAGTACGCTCCTTCCCGGACAATACAGATATTATAGTGGACCTCGCCTACGATAACCCAGGTGCAGCTGTTTCTGGTGGTGCTGATATTACAGACCCACGATATGTAAGAGTAAGGATGCAGCATAGCTTAATTGAAATGCCGAAAAATAATTTCAAACCGAGGTTAGACGACCCCCGTGTTGGTTATTTTACCCAGCAGGTAACTGACCAGACCAGCATTAGTGCTGTTCCCTATCGTGACATGATCAATAGGTGGAATTTAGTGAAGAAGGATCCAAATGCAGCAATTAGTGAGCCCGTTGAGCCGATAGTGTTTTGGGTAGAAAATACTACCCCTTACGAGTATCGTCAGATTATTGTTGATGCAGGTTTAAAATGGAATCAGGCTTTTGAAAAAGCAGGTTTCAAAAATGCCGTGCAAATGAAGATAATGCCGGATAGTGCCGATTGGGATCCCGCTGACATTCGCTATAACGTAATCCGCTGGGTTTCTTCTGCAAATCCTGCTTATGGCGCTATTGGGCCAAGTTTTTGGAATCCTAACACAGGGCAAATTTTAGGTGCGGACATTACTGTTGAATGGTTTAGCGGAAGTGCTACTCCTAATGTAGATGAGCTATTTAGTAAAGCCGGTCCTGGCGAAGACAAAACATCCCTGGCTGATCTGCATTTTCCCGGAATGCAGGCCAATGATTATGCAGCTTGTACGATTGGTGCCGAACTGAAGGCGCAACTGGTAACCGGCATGACCGCTTTAGAAATCAGCGGTGCTGATATAAAAGAAGTAAAAGAAATGCATCAGCAGTTTCTTACCTATTTAATATTGCACGAAATGGGTCATACTCTTGGATTGAACCATAATATGAAAGCAAGCCAAATGTGGTCGCCGGCAGAAATCAATAATAAAGAACTCACAAGAAAATACGGTTTGATTGGTTCTGTTATGGATTACCCTGCCGTAAATATTGCTAATAACAAGAGTAAGCAAGGTGATTATTATACTACCGTTGCCGGGCCCTATGATTTATGGGCTATTGAATATGGGTATACACCATTTTCAGAAGCGGAAGAAAAAACTGCCTTAAATAAAATTCTTGCCCGCAGCACAGATCCTAAGCTAACTTTTGGTAATGATGGAGATGATATGAGAGCACCAGGTAAAGCAATGGACCCACGTGTAAACGTAAATGATCTTACCAGTGATGCGATAGGATATGCAGAAGATCGTTTCAAACTGGTAAATAGTGTGATGGGGAAACTCCTTACTAAATACAGTAAAACCGGGCAATCTTACGCAGAACTCCGGGCCCGTTACAATACTTTGTTGACTCAGAGACTAAACATGATTTCAGCAGTTAGCCGTTATGTTGGTGGCGTTTATGTAGACAGAAGTTTTCCGGAACAGCAATCAACTGCAAAGCCATTTACACCAGCATCCAAAGCAACTCAAAAAAGAGCAATATCGGTATTGAACAAATATGTATTTGCACCCGATGCTTTTGATGCAGATGCCCCTGTATTTGCTTATTTGCAGCCACAGCGCCGTGGTTTTAACCAGGCAGCAGGTGGTGATGATTATAAGATTACTGCAAATGTTTTAGTACAACAAATAAGCGGAGCATTAGCACATATCCTGCATCCCGTTACTATGCAAAGAATTACTAATAGCCGCCTATATGGTAACCAGTATAGTGTAGCAGAAGTACTTAATGATCTTACAAGCGGAATTTTTAATGCCGATTTAAAGACGAACGTAAATGTGTACCGCCAGTATTTGCAGGTAAATTATGTAAAAGGATTGCTTGGCATCGCCGATCCTAAAAGCCCGATGTATGATGATGTTGCAAAAGCGGGAGCATTAAATACAATAAGAAAAATTAAAACGCTCATGGCTTCAGCTGTTTCCACTAATGAAGAAACAAAAGCACACCGTGCCAATATTGTTTATTTGATCAATTATGGCTTAGAACCCAGATAATCATTTTATACGTATATAAAGTCCTGCCACCTGAGTGCATCAAAGGGGCAGGGCTTTTTTTATGAAACCACATCCCTATATCTTTGCTCACTTTTTAATCAATGGCTTTAAAATTTTTAAACAGAGGCGGAAAGCAGGAACGTGCAGAAATGTCCTTTATCGATCACCTTGAAGCATTAAGAGGACATTTATTCAGAGCCGTAATAGCTATAGCCGTTGGTGCAATTGTAGTAGGTGTATTCAACAAGTTCGTTATTAAAAAAATCCTATTAGGCCCTACTCATCCCGATTTTCCTACCTATAAGTTTTTATGTAAGATGGGGCATACATTACATCTTGGCAATGCTTTATGTATGAGCGAAACAGGGGTAAAAATGCAAAGTACAGCGGTTGCCGGCCAGTTTAGCATGTGGTTCACCGTGGTATTGATTGGAGGAGTTATACTTGCCTTTCCCTATATTTTTTATGAGTTCTGGCGTTTTATAAAACCGGCCCTCACCCAAAAGGAATTATCCAGAACGAGAGGTGTTATTTTTTGGGTCTCCCTTCTTTTTTTTACAGGTGTGTTGTTTGGTTTCTTTGTAATTGCTCCTTATACCATCAACTTCTTTTCTAATTTTCAATTAGATGAAAATATTGAAAACAGGTGGACGATTACCAGTTACATAGATACAATGATCCCACTGATATTAGGAAGCGGGCTTGCTTTTCAATTACCATTGGTTATTTTCTTTCTTTCTAAAGTAGGTATTGTTAGTGCTGATTTTTTAAAAAAATCACGCAAATATGCTATCGTAATTATTTTGGTTATCGCTGGCATTATTACTCCCGGCCCAGACCTCATAAGCCAGATTACTGTGGCATTACCACTTTTCATTTTATATGAAGTAAGTATAATATTAGCCCGTCGTGTTGAGAAAGACAGGGCGGAAGAAGATGCTAAAGAATGGAGTTAGAGAAAGTTTGGCTTTTCTGTTTTTATTTTATAATGACGGATATAGATCGTTCTGTCATAATCACAGATTTCAACTAAGAATTATACTTCTTAACCGGTAAACTAATTTTTGGCCTTGATAAAAATTATATTTTATGAGCGCTAGTTTTGATTTTTCCAAACCCATAGCAATTGGTGCGGACCATGCTGGTTTTCAATACAAAGAAAAAATTGCTGACTTCTTAAAAATAAATAATATCGCATATAAGGACTACGGCACTTATAATGCCGACTCCACTGATTACCCAGATTTTGCACATCCTGTTTCTAATGCTGTTGAAAATGGTGAAGCGGCCTGTGGCATTCTGGTTTGCGGTAGCGGAAATGGTGTAGCCATCACCGCTAACAAACACCAGGGAATAAGGGCGGCTCTTTGCTGGCTTGCGGAGTTGGCCAAATTAGCACGTCAGCATAACAATGCAAACGTGTTATGTTTACCTCAACGCTTTGTAGATGCTGACGATGCATTGGAAATGGTAAACGTTTTTTTGAAAACCGAATTTGAAGGGGGTCGCCATGAACGACGCGTCGAAAAAATTGCATGTGCTGTTTAACCTATAATAAAATTTTGATGAAGTCTGTATTAATCTGCCTGTTGGTTTTAGTGTCGATAATTTCATTTGCGCAAAAAAAACGTTTGCCAAATGAATTCGCCAAAACCATTACTGCTGATGATTTAAAAAAGCATTTGTATGCTCTTTCGGGAAAAGAAATGGAGGGCCGTGAAACGGCTTCAGAAGGACAAAGAAAAGCAGCGAAGTATATTGAAAATCATTTCCGACAATTAAACCTTTTACCAGGAAATAAAGGTGGTTTTCAATACAATTATAATCTTTACCAGGATTCACTTTTAGATGCTAAAATAGAAGTGAACGGTCAGCCCTTTCAACTAGATAAAGATTTTAACCCTGACGGGAATAATATACAAGCCACGCTACGTTTTAGCGAGCTAATCGTGGTAGGCCGTAATACAGCCGATTCACTAGCCGAAATGGATTTGAATGGTAAACTAATTTTATTGCCTGCAAATACTTCATCCAATTTGCAGGATAATATCGTTAGTTTTCAAATGTTGCTGGAAAAAGGTGCCGCGGCTATTTTATGGGTAACTAATAATTTGCCCAGAACCACTTCCGCGAAACGAAAATTTCCAGAGGTGTTAAATCCCTTTCAGGCTTCTATTGGACCACAGCATTTTTACATCTCGGAAACTATTGCCGGGGCTATTGTAAAAAATTATAGTGAATTAAAGTCTCGAAATAAAGAAATAAGAAAATATAAAGCTAACATATTGCTGGAAGTGAAAAAGCAAACTCACACACTACAAAGCAGTAATGTTATAGGTATATTGGAGGGAAGTGATTTAAAAAATGAATACCTGTTTCTCACAGCTCATTATGATCACCTGGGTAAAGATGATAACGTCATTTATTATGGTGCTGATGATGATGGGTCCGGAACGGTGGGTGTTTTGGAATTGGCAGAAGCGTTTGCAAAAGCTAAAGCAACAGGTAATGGCCCAAGGCGAAGTATTGTTTTTATGGCAGTGAGTGGCGAAGAAAAAGGATTGCTGGGTTCTGAATATTATACGGATCACCCTTTGTTACCGTTAGATAAAGTAACAGCCAACCTTAATATTGACATGATTGGACGAAGTGACCCCAAGCGAAATTATGGTGACTCATTAAATTATGTTTACGTGGTAGGCGATGATAAATTAAGTTCTGATTTGCGTTTTATCAGTGAAGCAACCAATAAAAAATATACAGGGCTCGAATTAGATTATAAATACAATGATCCGGATGATAAAGAACATATTTATTACCGTAGTGATCATTACAATTTTGCAAGGTATGGAGTTCCTATAATTTTTTATTTTAACGGTACTCATGCCGATTATCACAAGCCAACCGATACACCGGACAAGATCAACTATAATTTGCTTTCAAAGCGGGCACAGTTTATTTTTTATACCGCCTGGGAAATGGCCAACCGTAATGAAATGCTGAAGAGAGATTTGCCTCTACCAGAATTACGCAGATAATAAATTTAGCATACTATATTTCGCATTGCTGTAATAGACTTTTAATAGACCAGCGTTAATTTAAAATGATAAAATCACTATTCTTTCTAAGCCTCCTATTTGCTACGTCAGTAAATGCTCAGATTAAAAACCTGGTTTTTGAAGGGGCTGGTATAAGAGGCATTGCTTATTGTGGTGCTATAAAAGTATTAGAACAGAAAAACTTATTGCAAGACGTTGAAAGAGTTGGGGGAACTTCCGCCGGGGCAATTACTGCATTACTTCTTTCGATTGGTTATAAAGCCGATGAAATTGCGGAACTCATTAATGGCACTTCATTTAAAAAATTTAATGATGGAAATTTTTTAATATTCGGTGGTATACCCCGCGTAAAAAAATACTACGGTTGGTATAGGGGCAGGAAGGTTGAAAACTGGCTTGAAAAAGTTATAGAAGCAAAAACAGGAAATGCGGAAATCACATTTAAAGAGCTTGACGAAAAAGGGTATAAGGATTTGTTTGTTACCGGAACAAGCCTGGACCAGCAAAAGTTGTTTGTATTTTCCAATGAAACTTTTCCCCAGATGAAAGTTAAGGATGCAGTTAGAATTTCTATGACCATACCGCTTTATTTTGAAGCAGTATTTATGACTGAAACTGGAGAAATAATACAGCATCCAAAAAATAAAAAAGGGTATCACGTTATGGTTGATGGAGGGCTTCTTGCAAATTTTCCTATTCGCCTTTTTGATAGTACCAAGTATACCGATACCGCAAAGCCTAATGAGTTTGGCATAAACCTACAAACCATCGGCTTTAGAATAGACAGGGCGGAACAAATAACAAAAGACTCTATAGATCCCGGGCTGGCAAATTTTTCAATAAATCACTTAAATGATTTCATGGGAGCTTTTAATAACATTATAATTGAAAATCTTAACCGGAAAAGTCTTAGTGAAAAAGATTGGCAAAGAACCATCGCCATCGATGATGGGGATATTGCTCCGCGTATAAAAAATATGCCCTCAAAAAAAGTTCAGCAGCTGATAAAAAATGGTGAAGAAGCAACGAGAAGTTACTTTATGAAGCAGCTTGCAAAAGATTAAAAATAGATACCGGCTTCATGTGGTTTAATTGCCATAAAATTCTGACTCTGCACAACACAAGTAGCCAAAAATCTTTAACATAATTGTTAAGTCACCTGTTCAATAAATTACCAAACGATGAACCGAGCGTGGCAAGAGACGATGCTAGTAGCACAAATGCTGGCTAACTAATTTCCTTACCACCCAAGTATCCACGCAAACACTAATGGCGCCACTATAGTTGCGTCACTTTCAATAATAAATTTTGGTGTATGAATATCCAGTTTACCCCATGTTATTTTTTCATTGGGGTGTGCCCCTGAGTAAGAGCCATAGGAGGTAGTGGAATCTGATACCTGGCAGAAATATGTCCAGAAGGGAATTTCGTGCATTTCTAAATCCTGGTACATCATGGGCACTACACAAATAGGAAAATCACCAGCAATACCACCACCAACCTGGAAAAAACCAATGCCCTTACCGCTGCTGTTATCTTTATAATAGTTAGCCAGCCATACCATGTATTCAATACCACTTTTCATAGTACTGGCTTTTATCTCCTCCTTATATACATAAGAAGCAAAAATATTTCCCATTGTGCTGTCTTCCCAACCGCCAACTATTATCGGTAAATTTTTTTCGGCCGCAGCAATCATCCAGCTATCTTTTGGATCAATTTGATAGTCAGCCTTCATTACTCCGCTTAATAATAGCTGGTACATGTATTCGTGCGGAAAATAACGTTCTCCTTTTTCATTTGCATCTTTCCAAAGTTTGTGTATATGCCGTTGAATTCTACGGAAAGCCTCCTCTTCGGGAATGCAGGTGTCAGTAACCCTGTTCAAGCCTTTTTCCAGGAGAGCCCATTCCATTTCCGGTGTCAAATCTCTCCAATTGGGTATGCGTTCATAATGATCATGCGCTACGAGGTTCATAATATCTTCTTCCAGGTTGGCCCCGGTGCAGGAAATTATATGCACTTTATCCTGCCTGATCATTTCCGCAAGAGATACACCCAATTCAGCCGTGCTCATTGCTCCTGCCAGTGTGATCATCATCTTCCCACCTTCCTGTAAATGCTTCTCATAGCCTTTTGCCGCATCAACTAAAGCCGCTGCATTAAAATGACGATAATGATGTTCTATAAATTTTGAAACCGGGCCTCTATTCATAACATTAATTTGAGCGGCAAATTTAATCTATAATAAAGCAAATCCCATTCTATAAATATGATTATAGAATGGGATTATAAAAAGAACGAGGGTTCTATTTTTTCAATTTCTTATACAGCATCCATGATGAGGAAGCTGATGAAGATTTTAAGACGGTTTTTGTATCAGCGTCTTCTATGGTAATATAATATTCCACACCATTATTGGTAGACATTTCAAATAAATCAGTTATCCAGTATTTAGGGAATTCTATTTTTAGTTCAGTTTGCAATATAATAGGCAGCTGCAGCGAACTAATCTTTCTCGAAGCACTTATCAATTTGCCTTCTTCATTATAAAAAGCGTGAAGCGTTTGTCCATTCAGCAGAAACTCCACCCTGTAATAATTTTCAGTTATAGTCCATGCAGCTTCTGTAGCAGTGCTAAACGTAGCCGCAAAAGATTTTAAAGCTTTGGGAGAAACAATATCAGTAGCATTACTGGTTGTTGAAAAAAAAGAGCTAACGGTCATCATTAAAATAAACAGCGTTTTCATAAAAAGTTTTTGAGGTTATTAAAAATATTTTGTTTGATGGTTTGACGAAACAAAACTATCAGAGGTTACAACAGAAGTCAATTGAATTATGATTAATGGATGTAGCTGTTAAACTCATTAACACTATTGATTAAACTGATGTAACAATAAGCACCTCGTTATTGTACTACCGCAATTTTTCTGAATCGAGTCTATCAAACAAACAAGTATTTATATCAATCAAAATATTTGTGGTCATCCATATTGCCACCTGGCAATAAAAACACAGCCAATCACTTAATTAACCATTTTCTTCGGAAAGTGTATTTTTAGTAATGAACTTTTTGGCACATGCGTATTTATCTTTTGGCAATAAAGAAATATTGGTAGGCAATATGATCTCTGACTTTGTAAAAGGAAAAACCCAGTATGATTTTATTGAAAACATTCAAAAAGGAATTGTCTTACACCGGCGCATAGACGATTATACCGACAATCATGATGCGGTAAAAAAAGCAAAAGAATATTTTCGCCCCTCTTATCGTTTATACAGCGGGCCTTTTATCGATATTTTGTTTGATCATTTTTTAGCCAATGATCAATCATGCTTCAAAACCGGGGAGTTAAACGAGTTCACGCAGGAAGTTTATCGTACACTTAACGAATACGCTTCTCATTTACCGATTCGCTTTGTAGCTGCCTTCACCTATATGCAATCCGAAAATTGGCTCTTTAATTATCAATTCAAAGAGGGTATTGCAAAAAGTATCAGGGGACTTGTACGCCGGGCAAGTTTTTTAGAAGACAGCATAACCGCCCTTGCTCTATTCAATGAACACTATACCTCGTTAGATGAATGTTATACGGCTTTTATTGGAGATGTTAAAATCTATGCAAAAGAACAACTGTCGTTGCTAATTGAATAAAGCATCTGTTCGACAAACGCATCTTAATGATATTTTTGTATCATAACTCTTCCCATGAAAAAAATCATATTCCTCTTTTGTGCTTTTACCATTTGTGCCACTATATATGCCCAAACTGCTGCAAGTAATTTGCCCGCTATTGACAAATCCCCCATGGACATGGCATACTATCCTAACAATTATCCTGTTTTAAAAATTCAGGATAAGGCTTCCGAGCCTGTTATTGCACGGGTTATTTATAGCCGGCCACAGAAAAACAATCGTACAGTTTTTGGCGAACTGATTGAGTACAATACGGTTTGGCGCATGGGTGCCAACGAAGCCACTGAAATAGAATTTTACAGGGATGTAAAGATTGGTGGTAAAAAAATTTTAAAAGGAAAATACACCATGTATGCACTTGTGAACCCAACGGAATGGACACTAATCTTAAATAAAGAAACAGATACCTGGGGCGCTTTCAAATACGACCAAAAGAAAGATGTAACCAGGGTTAAAGTGCCGGTACAGCAATCTTTAGTTCCCGCAGATGTTTTTACTATATTCTTTGAAAAAATAGCAAATGGTATGAATTTAAATATTGCCTGGGACACAGCACTTGTTTCATTGCCAATACTGTTGAAATAACGTATTTTCCGGCATGAAATCTCCACTGGCTTTTTGTTTTTTATTGTTATTGCCTTCCTGCAACGACAATAATTATGATAAACCTGCAACACAAGCACCTGCTAAAAAGGATACGGCTATCGTAAAGGCACAAATGCAAAATCCATTTGCACCTGTAGACATTTCTCCCATGGATATTAGTTATTTTCCAGTTGATTACCCGGTAGAAAAAATGTCAAAAAAAATAAAAACTCCGCCTGTAATGCGGATTTTATATAGCCGTCCTCACAGGCAGGGTAGAAAAATATTTGGTTCCCTTTTACATTATGGAGAACCATGGCGCTTAGGTGCTAACGAAGCCTCCGAGTTAGAATTATTTCAACCGGTTACCATCCAGGATAAAAAAATTCCGAAAGGCAGGTATGTTTTATATTGTATTCCTTATGAAAAACACTGGACTATTTTCTTCAACAGCAACATCTTCTCCTGGGGCTTAAAACCTGATACAACACAGGACCAATATAAATTTGACGTGCCGGCACAATCCTCTGCTACTCCCATTGAATATTTTACCATGACTTTTGAGAAAACGGAAGAAGGAAATGCCAATTTATTAATGGCATGGGATGAAGTGATTGTTCGCTTGCCTATAAAAATTTAATTTATTTGTTCATGTGTGGTATAGCAGGCATCCTTTCCCCAGCCAAAATAAAAGATGCACAGCAAATTATTAAGGCTGCGACAAGATCATTAATACATAGGGGTCCGGAGCAAGAAAGATATTGGTTTAACGAGGAGGATACGGTAGTATTAGGGCATACAAGACTTTGCATTATTGATCCTCACTCACGCAGTAATCAGCCTTTTAGTTATTTAAGCCGTTATCATATTATTCACAACGGCGAGATCTATAACTACCTGGAAATAAAAAAAGAATTAGAAAAAAAAGGATATCATT
>Ga0173478_10000093_pt1 | contig 13075 bp, 22 predicted proteins | sample NitcycUS014104B1_FD_122623 | JGI IMG/M metagenome (GOLD analysis project Ga0173478, IMG submission 122623) | Soil microbial communities from Arlington Agricultural Research Station in Wisconsin, USA - Nitrogen cycling UWRJ-S014-104B-1 (version... | ecosystem: Environmental > Terrestrial > Soil... | reverse complement strand
TTTTATTTATTTTAGTTTCTAAGTTGTCTTCTGACGGACTTTCGATTACTTCAAATTTAACTGGTAATGTTGGGGTCAATTCGTTTGATCCCATAAGCACGCAAGATATTTCAATCAAGATTGCTTCATAAATACAGTAGCAATATCCTTGCTGATCTGCTTTCTCAGGATTACCTAACAATGGATAAACTCTATTCCATTCTGCAAATGCTTCTGGATAGTCTTTATCATTAAGAGCGAACTTAACAGATATATATCTCATCCCTACTGAATGCTGATCTATTTCATCCGCCTTGTACTGATCGAATACACCCTCGTTTAATGACTTCTTAATCTCAGAGTAACCGAATAAAGCTTGCGTTGTACCTTGCTTATTAACGCCTAAATCAGACCATTTAATTGAGTCCTCATAAACATCTAGGAATTTACCAACCTTAGCTGTAACCTGATGAATGTGGTCATGCAAGTGCGATACTCGACTTGCATTCTTTTGAGCTAACGAGGCTTTAAAACAGTTCTTCATGTGAACATCTTCGTGAGAGTCCATCCACAAATATGTATTACCTACAATAGTTCTGTAAATAATATCATCAGTATCTTTATCCGTTTGTTCGGTTGATCTTGGAACGGCTTTAGTAGCAATCCCGTCATCTTCTTTAACAGAAAAGATAAGCGGATCACAACGTTTAAGATTGGCCTTTTTCAGATCAATAATATCTTTTTGGTTTTCAATAAGATATTTATTCCGCTCCTTGATTGTTTTAAATTCCATCCTTACAAACTAATTTACCCACTTTATTTACTGCTTTGTCTTCGAGTTTTTTAATCTCTTTAACTGTTAGCTTAGGTTTTACACTTTTATCTTTCTCAGTACTCATAAGTCGTAAAAGTTTATTTCAATCAAAAATACCGAATGTCACACGAATAATACAATAGTACTTGCATTTGGTAGTATAAAGTAGTATCTTCGAATAATGAAAAAGAACAGAATACAAGTGATACTATCGGATAGCGTTCTTGAACAGTTCAAGGATGAGGCTATAAAACAAGGGAGTACTGAATCGGCATTAGCCAGGAAGTACATAACAGCGGGTGTTAAATCTGATAAAACAGAATCTAAAAACAAATAAAATGAGAGAATTAAAATTTAGAGCATGGGACGGTAAACAGATAATTAAATCAGATGATTATTTTGAAAATCACATATTAGAAAGTAATGATAATGTCTTGTCTTCTATGTTTTCGCTGTCTGACTTATTTGAGTATAATTGTAATGATGATTTAAGTCAATTTTCAGGATTGTTAGACAAGAATGGTGTGGATATTTATGAAAATGATATTGTTAAATATGTAATAGGAGATTCCGAAAAATATAGAACAGGAACTATTGTTTTTATAAATGGATATTATGCAATTGTTTGGGCGAACTCATTATGGAGTGGACTTACTCATATTTTAAATGAATTTAACTCATTAATAGAAGTAATTGGGAATATTTACGAAAACCCTGAATTACTATGAACCCATACCAATTACACATCCACTACTACAGACGAATGCGACTGTGTTGGAAGATAATCAGCAGTAATGAAATCCACTCAAAGAAAAGCGAGCGATTCATGCCGATGTACAATTTTTACAGAAACTTATTTGATCCGAAATGAAAACAGCAAGCGAAATAGCATCACTAATAATGGATCAATACGTTGATTCACAGGAAGCGGAAGATTTGATAAAGACTTATGCTAAAGATTTAATTAATGAGGCGCTACAAGAAGCTAGTGAATGCGCATTAATGATTGATGATGGGACATCGAATTATAACGCTAAATCAATAGATAAGCAATCGATTTTAAATATTGAAATAGAACTACCATAATGAATATAAATGAATCAAATAGATTGATTGCTGAATTTATGGGCATTAAATCTAAAACTTATAGCGACACACCTTGTTTAGTCCATTATAATTTCGATAATACGATGCTAACATCGGATAGGATGAAGTATGTTGAATCATGGGATTGGATTATGCCTGTGTTATATAAAATAGATCAGCTAGAAGAGGTCAAAGAAATTTCAGTAAAAGTAGGAAGAACAAGAATTTGGCTTAAAGATGGGTTTATAGAATCCAATTCATTTAAAGAGGATTCTATTTTAGCTTGTTATAAAACAGTGGTTAAATTTATAGAGGATTATAATTCAAGAAAATAATGAAAGACATAATCATATCCGGCCTCCTAATCTTTGGAATGTATCAGATCTATATTAGATGTAGTCTGTTCAGAAAAGAACGCGAACTAGATAACGAGCGCCATGAAGTTGAAATGTACACCGAGCGTAAAAAGCAAGTTGAATATTTCCGAGAGATATTAAAGTATAAATTTGGCGCTCAGATATTAAATCAATTACCGGATTATAACGCGATGATAAACTCAAATAAGCCACTTGTAACTAACGAATGGGTGGAAGTAGATAAACTTGTAAACTTGAATTAAGATGAGATTAAATCAATTTATTGCCTCATGCCTAATTGTATCAGTACTGGCGATGCTAATGCAATACACTATAGAAGATTCTCATAATACAACTATAAATATATTCGTATCATTAGTGTGTATTGTTAAGGTATTCGTTATCATTTCACTGCTTAAAAATAAAGAATCATGAACATAAAAATAGATTGTAAACTTACCGATACGTTTAACATACGGATAGAGACTCCTAATGGATTAATGCATCAGCATTATATAGAGTGTACAGGAGAAGAATTATTAGAGGCAATGCAAATGTTAATGGTTAAACAACGACACGAAAATAACAGTAAATGAAAAAGAACAGATCAAACGAAGAACTATTAAATGAAGTTGAATTGCTTCAAGAACAAGTGGTAAACCTTAATGCTCGATGCAATGCGTTTAAGCGTGAGTTAGCCAATCATCCGGCAAAGATTGAACTGGATAAGCTGAAATCAAAATGGTGGGTTAGGCTATTTTATAAAGGATAAGATTATGGACATAACTAAAGATGGAATCAAGATAGTTAGTGATGGTGAATTCTTAACAGCAAGAATGCCAAACGGGGATATTATCCCAATGCAATTAGATTTAATAACCTCAAACGGACTTAATGATAAAGGATTTATTCACTGCACCGTAACATTAAGATGCGCTATACCTATAGCTGATTACGAAGTGGTAAAACACATTAAAGCGGACGTATAATGGGAATTATAGAACAAGTTTATACGTATCCATGGACTACGTTTTTCATATTCATTATGGTAATGATTATAATTCAAGAAATTAAAGAAAAATAAACAAGATGAAAAACAAATTAGAAGTAATACAATGGGGTGCTGATCGTGGTATTTTAGCCAAAGCAACTCCAATGAGTCAAGCTATCAAAACACTTTCAGAAGTTGAAGAGCTGTTAAGGGCTATTAATTCGGATGATAGGCCTGAGATTAAGGACGCGTACGGTGATATATTAGTTACTATCATACTAGGTGCTGAATTGAGTGGTTTAGATATTGAGGATTGTTTACAATCAGCTTATGATGTGATTTCAAAACGAACCGGAGTCATGAAAAATGGAACATTTGTGAAGGATGCTCCTGTAACTTGTGATTTCTGCAAAGAAACTTGTAAAATAGTAAGGACTGATACGATTATGGCTCAGTTTAATGATGACGCTGAATGGCCTACAATACCAACTGATAAGAATGATTGTATAACTAAACAATAACACATGACTAAAAAAACTATAGTATCTATAATAGTTTACAACAGATTTGAAAACCTTAAGTTGTGGCTTGAATGCTGGGATAAATGTGATCAAACGAATGCTGAATTAGTTGTAATCCACAATACGGATAGACCTCCTTTGATAAACGATTATTTAGATCTTTGCAATAAACATAACGTTAAATACACCAATAGGCAAAATACAGGATACGACATAGGAGCTTTCAAGGATGTTTGTCAAGGCCTTATAAAGCTAGAATATGATAACCTGCTTTGGATAACCGACGACACCATACCAATGTCTAAAGATTTTGTAAGCCAGTTTACGGGCCCTCTTTCAGATAAAAGCATTGGCCTAACTTGCATGGAGATTTCAAAACTAAACAGCCCTCTTCATGTTCGTACTACTGGCTTTTGTATTACTAAAGAGGTTGCTGAGAAACTTACTTTCGCTGATAACATCACCACCAAAGAAGATTGCTATCAATTCGAGCATAGAGGCGGAAAGGCTACCTTAATGAAACAGGTTGAGGCAATGAAGCTTAAATGCGTTATGCTTGGTAAGCTAGAAACGTCGCCATTGTGGGATACTGGAAACCGAGCCAATCTCAAACGAATGGATGAACATAAAAATACTTTTGCAGATAAAAAAGGTGATAAGGTTGTTTTTATGTGTCCGGTATACCATAACTATCCTCAGATTGTTTCAAGCCTTATCGCTCAAACTCATCAAAATTGGGAATTATACTTGATCCATGATGGTCCGGGTAAAATGGACTTACCAAAAGATCCTCGTATCCATTTTGAATGCACAAAAGAAAGGGTTGGCAATTACGGCCATCAATTGAGGTCTGACTATATTAAGAAGCTAAAAGACAAAGGAGATTATCTGATCATATCCAATGTTGATAATTATTATATGCCAGAATTCTTATCAAGATCAATCAATACCATAGAAAAAAACAATAAATTAGTAGCTGTTTATTGCGCTCAGATAGTCCACAACTATACCGGATGGCAAGTTATGAATTGCCGACTCGCAAGGGGCTATATAGATTCCGGTCAGGTAATGGTAAAAATGGATGTTGCCAACGAGGTTGGATGGAATAGTTTACATCATTCGGCAGACTGGTTTTACTTTCAGGATATAGCAAAAAAATACGGGACACAATCATTTGGCGTGTTCCCAGGATGCCATTTTATACACAACTAAATAAAGATATAATATATGAAATTAATACTTACGGGTGGATCTGGATGCTTGGGTCAGGAGTTAAAGAAAATAAATGCTGACATAAGATGTCCTAGTAGCTCAATCTTAGACGTAACTAAATATAACGATGTATTTGAATATTTACGATTAGAGAACCCAGATGCCGTAATACATGCTGCCGCTGTAACTGACAATAGACTGGTAGAAAAGAATCCTATATCAGCATTGCAGGTGAATATTATAGGAACGGCAAACGTTGCTATTGCATGTTATCAATTAGGGATTAGATTGGTTTACATAAGTACCGATTACTTATACGCGGATGGATCACACGGAAATTATAAAGAAACTGATCCTTTACAGCCATTCAATCTTTATAGCCACACCAAATTAGGGGGAGAATGTAGCGTACAGGCTGTTAAAAACCATTTGATTATACGAACATCATTCGGAAAGAACACGTTCGATTACAAAGAGGCGTTTGTCGACAAATGGTCATCAAAAGATTATGTTGATAAAATTGCCCCCTTGATTTACGAAGCATCCATCTCCCCGTTAACTGGAGTATTGAATTTAGGCACCGAGCGTAAAACGCTATATGACCACGCATCAGAACGTAGCGAAGTTAAAGGCGTAAAGATAGCTGACACGAATTACTTCACGCCATACGACACATCATTGAACCTTCAAAAATGGATGGACTACAAGTCATCTAAAGCTATTGCCAAGCCTCATACTAATTGCAGGGTTTGCGGATCTGGCGACATGGTTAAGTATCTAGATTTGGGGCTGATCCCGTTGGCAAACAACCTAGAGTACAGCGCTAAGCTGGCTAAGGCAAAGGAAAGGTTCCCGCTACAGGTTTTATTTTGCAAAGAGTGCTATCTATCTCAACTATCTGTTGTTATTGATCCAGAAGTGTTATTCAGCTACTACACTTATCGCTCAGGGGTGAGTCAAGGCTATTTAGATCACTGCTCGCAAATGGCAGAGGATTTAGGCAAATCTTATGGCTTAGATTGTGATTCGTTTCATATAGACATCGCAGGAAATGACGGGGCCTTATTAATGGAATTTGAAAAAGTTTTAGGTAATAAAGGCCTAAACGTCGACCCTGCCTCTAACCTTTGCGCTATAGCTGAAAAGAATGGCATAGAAAGCGTTTGTGAGTTCTGGAGCAGTGAACTAGCTGACCGATTAAAAGACAGTCACGGTAAAGCCGATTTGATTACCGCAACAAATGTATTTGCTCATTTGGATGATGTTAAGGATTTTATGTTAGGGTGCAAGAATATATTAGCAGATGATGGAGTTATCGTAATTGAGAATCCATACATAACCGAGTTTCTTGATAAAGTCGAATACTGTCAGACTTATTTCGAGCACGTGACGTACCTTAGCTTAAATCCAGTAATGAATTTATGTGAGTCTTTGGGGTTAAAGGTTATTGACGCAATACACACGCCTATACATAGCGGATCTATGAGGTATATTATTGCTCACAAGGACTCTGTGCATGACGTGAATGTTAGGGTAGGCTATGTGTCCTCGAATGAAATAGCTAGCATGTACAGCCATATGGATTACTACTTATCTTATCAGAATAAAGTCGATAAGATTAATGATAGGTTCGCTGATGAATTGTTGTCTTTAAAAAAACAAGGTCATTCAATAGTTGGATTTGGAGGGTCGGCCAAAGGCAATACTCTGCTTAATTACGCGAGAATCAATACAGATTTAATGGACGCGATAATTGACGACACGCCAGATAAGATCGGAAAGTTCTCTCCTGGAACTGGCATCCCTATTTATGCACGAAACTACTTAAAATCTCACAAGGTTGATTACGTGGTTATTCTTGCATGGAATTTCACATCTGAAATAATTAATAAACTAAAGGGTTACGGATATGAAGGTAAATTCATTATTCCTTGTCCTGTATTTGAAATCATAGACTAATGACTGAAATTAGATATATCAAACCCTTTAGCACCGAAAGGAATAAATACGGCTACCCAAACATCGGTTTCGAATATAATAAATGTATAAATGAACTACCTGACGATTGTTGGGTAGTTCTAATGGATCAAGACGTACTACCTCTAACAAGCGACTTCGGTAATCATGTATCTGAGATAATCGAAGCTAATCAACACCTTGACCTAATTGGATGTATGACAAATCGCGTTGGAATAAATCAGCTATGCGTATCTAAAGAGCTATTCAATGAGACTGACATAACGGTACATATTTCTAAATCAAAGGAATTATGGTCTTTAAATGGCATGAAAACAGAGCCGTTTAATTTAGTGCCAGGGTATTTTATGTTGTTCAGAAAATCGTTGTGGCAAAAAGTAGGTGGATTTCCTGAGTTCGATATAACATTTGATCGAGTGTTCAGTAATAAGGTGATCAAATCAGGAGGTAAAATAGGGACAGCAACAGGGTTGTATCTATTTCACCTTTACAGGTTTGGTGAGATAAACCCAAAACAATCTGTTAAACATTTAGTAAAAACAATGAAGCCCCAACGTTAAGGGGCTTTTTTTTATGATGTTGGCTGAGTAGATGTAGAATTATTCGTTCCATCATAAACCCTTCTCATAGTGGTAAGGCTAGATTCGATGTAGTGCTCATTCATATAAGCCTCTGCATGTTCACCGTATCTTAATATTACCCTCATTTCATTTGGAGTCAACACGCCTTTAGGTAGTGTTGATAGATACTTTGCCACCTCACCCATATTAACGGCCATCTCCTGTAATTGCGTGTAGTCAAGCTCAATGATTACGTCTTCAAAGCCTGGACCTAAGAACCTTGTTAATGACTCCCCTAAAGCATCGCAAATAGGAGCAACTGCATCGTATATTAATTGTCTGATAGCGGCCGCTTGATTGTTAGATGTTGATGCCTTTTGATTATGGTACTGCAACGGCACATGATAAGCTCGGTAAACATCTTCCTCACTAGCAGATACGACTTCTAATAGCCTTAAATCACCAATAGGTAATCCTATTTGTTGCCATTCTAAAGAGATAGACGAAATAAATATCCGCTTCATTTCCTCATCAGAACCACGTGCAGATTTAATCTTGTCCCATAACTGAGTCTTTTGTTCAGGCGTTAAAGCATCCTCTTTATTCTTAGGACTCAATACACCGAATGCACCACCGTTTTTAACCTGCTTACTAGATTGCTTCTTTGCCTCCTCAATTGTCCTCATCGGCTCTAAATACGCACGCAACGGAGATACACCGTAAAGATATTCAAGCGTCATATCAATAGGCGCAGGATTTCCGGTTTTCATGTGATAGATGGACTCCTTGTCAAATGGCGTGTTATTGGTATTCATTAGCTCATAACCCAAAATAGGATCTAATAAGTCTAGGTTATTACCAACTATACGCATATTAGGGAAGCAGTATAGCTCAATAGCTCGCTTACCATTGAATGTACCATGAAGATATGTATTGCCACTAAGCAAGTAAGATAAACACACTGTCCAAAGGAATTGTGTGCCTGTCTGGAATTGATTAGGATTAGCTAATAATAGATTAAGCTTTTCATTATCAACCTCCTCAATCGCTTGCATCTTTAGAATATACGATTGAACTTGATCGGTTTTCTCCAAGCTTTTAGATTGCTTTAGTTTCTTCTTATCCTTAACCTTATAAAACACAAAAGGCGATCCGATCACCTTCTTACTAATCAAATCAGTTGTTTCGTAAACAGCTCCAATAGTTTTAAATGACTGGTAGTAATCGAATCCATCAGGATTAATAGTAGGCAGACCACCATTCATAAACGCCACCATGTTATTTAAAGCTTGGCTATATTGACTAGCGAATTGAGTTGCTAATTGCGCGTTAACTGCTTTATTTATCTGTCCTTTAAATATCTTTTCGATCAAACCCATCTTAAATGCTATTGTTTAATCTCAAAGATAATGATTTGTAACGAATTAGATACATAAAACTATGTGGCATAAAAAAGCCCGACTAAATTAATAGTCAGGCCACATCGCTAAGAATAGCGACAAACTTAGCAATATCCTATCCCCACCTTTCTTCGGTTAGATAATTCCTAGCCACATAATTCCAAGCGGAAGCATTTTTTCTTTCTGCTTCATGTTGTGCGTAAAATGGATCAAATGTGTTTATTTTAAAATCTTCATTAAATTGTATTAATGATCCAGCCTCTTCAATGGTAACATTATCTTCATCTACAATCGAAATACCTATAGATTTTTTAGACTTATATCCTTTAGGCGTTTTTAAACCTATATCAAAATTAAAATTATGTTCATGAGATTCTAATTCATTAGTTCCGTCCAACAATAAATATTGGCAATTTGAATATGAAACCGTCATTAATCCGTTGTGAAATATTATTCCAGTAAGAGTTCCTAAAATCACCTTAACCACATCAGAATTGTATGTTTTTTCTAACTCTTTTGCTTCTGATAATATCCTTAATTGTGATTCAATGTTTTGAGTATTCATAATTCGCTATTTTTAAGTGAACCCAAAGATTGATATAATATACTTACCATCCTACTATGTATCTTCATTGTTACTTAATCATCATCACCGAATGATATGTTGCGTTTAGTTCCGAAAAACTCAACCATTCCAGTTAAACCATCTTCAATGTCATCACTTGCATTTTTGCCTGATTTAAGGTATCCAGTCACGTGCTTATAAACTAAAGGCCACCGTGTTTTCCAGTCGTGAGGCATATTAATAAGATTCGTAACCTTAGCGGAGTTATTGAATATCCTTACTTCTTTGTTAGCTGATTGATGGAATGTTTTGAATGTAGTTGTTAAATTTCCAATTGCCCTAGTTTGAGTTTCTACAGCTCTAGCGAATCCCTCTCCACCATTGTTAGATTCAAAGGTTGCTGTTTCTACGTTGTATTTGGCTAATTGAACCGCACTCATAGGCTCAGTATCTTTCATTGAAAGATTGGTGTAAAGTATATCTTGAATGTAAATAGCTGTTGGCGTTTCATCGTAAACACATTGAAATAGAAAATCTTTCCCTTTATCGGCTGTATCAGTATATGATTTGCGAACTATCTTAACCCCTTCTACCAATGGGATCGAATGATAAGTCCTGAATTCATCATACATCAATCCTTCTAAAGGTTGTGGGTTTTGTTGATATTGCGTATCGAACACTTGACTATCTGCCTCCCTCATTTTATGAAGCTCCGGCAATGTGTGTTTAAATGGCCATAATGCGCGCTCAGTCGGTAGTCCTAAATCGATCAAAGCGGGAAGACTAATCACATACCAAATAGTAGGGTCTGCCAATGCTTCTTGTAAGTCATAGGTAAATCCGTCGGTTTGCATTAGATAACCGCTTATATCCTCTGGATGCGTCCTTTGACCCATAACTATCTGCGGAGTCCTACGCGAGTTAACACGATTCTTTATTGTGCTTTCCCACCTCTGATTGATTCGATTACGCTTAACATCTGAATAAGCGTCCTCTGGTTTGATGGCATCATCTATCACCAATGCTCCGGCAAATAGATCCGCATCATATTCAGCAAACAAATCATCATCTATTCCTTCAAATTCAGACGGATGCAAAGGTCTTACTTCTTCATCAACCTTTCCCGCACCAAAACCAGTAACCTGTCCGGCTGTTGATGTAGCGTACACACCGCCTCCAGCTGTAGTATACCATTTCTTTTTTGAGTCTGACCCTTGCTTAATCTCGACTTCTGGATACAATTGTTTATATGCCTCTGAGTTGACAATATCCTTAACGCCCTCACTATTATCTAATGCCAGGTCATCTGAATATGATAGGTGAATAAACTTAGCGGCCGGATTTATTGCAAGCCCTGAGCTGATTAGATTCTTTACTGCTATTTCGGTTTTAGAGTACCGAGGCGCTACGTTCAGAATGATCTTTACAATCTTACCAGACAATACCAAATCTAAAGCAGATGTAATTATCTCATGATGTGAATTGACAACGAATTTCCGGCTATACTGATGCACAAAAAAATAACGGGTATGGAATAAAAGTGATTTATTGCATTTTACTTTAGCAACCGCAAGCTCCTGTAATTCTGGTTCTGTCATTAGTATTTTTCATCTAATGCTTTTGATATTTCTTTAACCTGCTCTTTAGATATATTGATTGACATTGACCCTGAATTTTCAACTTCCATTTTCTCAACATAACCACGTTTTTTGCCTTTAGTTTTTAGATAGAAAATAATAGCCGTATCTGATGGGGGCAAAGTATATGTAGGGTCTTCATCGTCATCATCACCAGACCCACCCTTGCCCAACATAGTAATTCCATTTATTTTCTCAAACAGTTTACCTTCAACAAAATCGATTGCATCCTCCTGGGCTTCTTCTACTGCTTTTGCAAAGTCTGGATCACCATTAACATAATCGTAATACGTAGTACGGCTTAATCCTACTGATTTACACGCAGTAGACACTATTCCTCTGTACTTTTCCAACGCTTCGATTAATTGTTTTTTATGATTGTCAACTTTGTTAAGTTCCATAATTTATATCCCCATTGGTCTACCCTCAAATATACCGTTTATTTCGACAACAAAAAAGCCTCTTGTTAGGAGGCATGTGATTTGGTTAAGTATTTTAGTGCGCTATCATAAAAGTAATCGAATTTATCTACCATGCTATTTCGATCACTAAGTGTTATTTTTAAAGCTGGATAATTTTTATTGTGTATAATTACAAACCTTTTCCTCCTATCTATTGAAGAAACAATATTAGTAAACATAGGTTTTTTGTCCATGTAATATATGTTTATAAAAAGATTAAAATTATAAATTCCTTTTTTAAGGTCATAAAGATTAACCATCCCGCATATTCTAGACATGTACAAAGAATAATATCTCTTTTCAAATATTGATCTATTCTTTAGATAGGTTTTGATATTCATCTTTCATTTTAAGTTTAAAGCCTCCGTTATGGACGCTTGGTTTTCGTTTAATTATTTGTTATAACGTCTTTATGCATTGTAACCTTTCCTTGCTTATATCTATAAGTCGTATTTCCTGAGCAATCAGACCAATATACGTTTCTACCACCGTCATTAAAACGGTACATTTTACATCCATCTTTCTCAAATAGCAACTCTAACTTAAAGTCACCTTGAATAGTTGTTGATTCTGCTTCACCTTTACATGACGCTATTAAAAAACACAATGTAAATCCTAATATTATTCTTTTCATACATTTTACTGGTTTATTAATTTCTGAGAAGCACAGTATAAATCATCGATCATTTCTGTAGTTAAATCATAAGTTCTGCCCCATATACAATTAAACCCATTAATATCAACATGACCTATTAATGTTGATTTATCATAAATTTCAATTGATTTAGGCTTATTCATTTCCTCTATCCACTTCAAAGCGGCTTCTTTGGTGCTTGATGTATATTCCACATCACCATTAAGTGTATTTTCTGATAAAATAAATTTAGTTTTATCGCCATCTGTTTTGTATGGGGATTGATGAGTGTCTAATTCATATCCATTCAATCTCTTTATGACGATATAAACAGCATCACCATACTTTATGCTCGTTCCGTCACTTAGCAACACCTTCTCTTCTTCCGGTTTTGTTACTACTTCAGCCCATTGTCCTATAAAATCACCTTCTTCGTCATGACTTATATAAAAGCAATTTAATCCTTCACCAGAAAAAATATCTGTATTACCAGAATGATTTATATCTAGTATTTTAAAAATTCCATCGCTAATATGATCTGTATTCTTTGCCGAAGGGAATCTTGCGATTGTCCCTTTTGGATAATTATCATAAGCATATTTCAGCAATTCGTGTTTTTTTATCTTGCTATTGATTAGCACTTTTACTTGTTCTTTTTTCATGGCTGGTTATTGATCTAATATTGAATGTGCAAATTCAGTAATCCTATCTGATAGATGAGGTAATGCAAATAAACATACAAGTTTATCTTTCCCATGTTCTTCTACCACTATTACGCTTATTGGCTTATCTTTCTTTAAGATGTCAACCATTTTGTTAGTGTCTATTTCCATTGTATTTGCTTTTTATTTCCCGTAAACCTACGATATGAATATTGTTTAA